>TARA_R110002096_G_scaffold268308_3_pt1 | contig 11735 bp, 9 predicted proteins | sample TARA_R110002096 | Tara Oceans TARA_R110002096 (sample SAMEA4397295) | marine metagenome | biome: Polar Biome; feature: [DCM] deep chlorophyll maximum layer (ENVO:01000326); material: water (ENVO:00002006), including particulate matter (ENVO:01000060) such as... | depth 35 m | reverse complement strand
GTTGACAGTCTTCATTTAGCAGCGCCACGAAACGTGACATATGGGTGCCCTTTTGGTGGTGTGGCAGGTTAACCGACATTTTAAAAGTGCCGACAGTTGCTTGTAGGTGATCGCCCTTATCAACAAACGTAAACGGGTGACGAATATCTTTAATGCCAACTTTGTTTATCGGCATGTTACGTGAGTCGGGGTGGTTTTGTACGTCTTCTATTGTCATAAGGTTGTGTGCAACAGTTAAGATGAATAAGAATGGGGTAAGTGGCTTTCGCCGTGCATTAGTAAATATTGTTCAACAGACCGTAGAATACCTTTTTCGTCAAGTTTGGCCTGTTGCAGTAGTTCTTCTCGTGTTCCATGTTCAAGATTGAGGTCAGGTAAACCTAAATTGAAGACATCGACGTTGAGTCCGTGTTGATGAACAAACTCATTGACCGCACTACCCGCGCCACCACTGACGGTGTTTTCTTCAATCGTAAAAATCATGTGATGCTCGGCCGCAATTTGTTTGATGAGGGCTTCGTCTAGCGGTTTTATAAACCGCATATTAATGAGGCTAGCATTCAGTTTTTCGGCTGTCTTAATGGCGGGTGTCAGCATGGAGCCAAAGGCCAGCAGGGCAATACCTTTGCCCTCGCGCACTAATTTAGCGCGACCAATCTCTATGGTTTCATCGCCGCAATTAACGGTGACTCCAGGGCCTTTGCCTCGTGGGTAACGTACTGCGGCTGGCCCGTTGTAGTGAATGCCGGTGTTCAGCATTTGCCTACATTCGTTTTCATCAGCTGGGGCCATAACAAGCATATTGGGTATACAGCGAAGGTACGTCAGGTCATACGAACCAGCATGTGTCGGGCCGTCTGGACCCACTAAACCGGCTCGATCAATAGCAAAGAGTACCGGTAATTTTTGCAAAGCCACATCGTGTATCAACTGGTCATAAGCACGTTGTAGAAAGGTTGAATAGATAGCCACAACGGGTTTTAAACCTTCGCAGGCCATACCAGCGGCTAAGGTAACGGCATGTTGTTCTGCAATGCCTACATCAAAGTAACGGTCAGGGTGCTGTTGTTCAAATGCGACCATGCCTGAGCCCTCACGCATAGCGGGCGTGATACCTACAACCCGTTCGTCTTGTTCGGCGATATCGCAAAGCCATTGACCAAATACGTCTGTATACGACGGTGCGCTACTTGTTTTTAAGGGTAAGTTGTCTTGACTGGGGTCAAACGTTGCAACGCCGTGGTAGCCAACGGGGTCGGCCTCGGCGGGTGAGTAGCCTTTGCCTTTTTGAGTGACAACGTGTAAAAACTGAGGACCTTGTAAATCCTTCAAGTTAGACAAAGTTTTCACTAAGGTGGGTAGGTCATGGCCGTCAATGGGACCGATGTAATTAAAGCCCATTTCTTCAAACAAGGTGCCTGGGATGACCATGCCTTTAACGTGTTCTTCTGTGCGTCGAGCCAATTCCCATACGCTAGGCATCGTAGACAACACTTTTTTACTGCCTTGTTTCACAGTGGTGTATAGCTTGCCAGATAGAATTCTAGCTAAATAGTTTTTTAGCGCGCCGACATTGGGTGAAATTGACATATCATTGTCGTTTAGTATGACCAACAAGTTGGCGTCCAACGCGCCGGCATGGTTGAGTGCCTCAAATGCCATACCACCGGTTAAGCCACCATCACCGATAATCGCCACAGTTCGTTTTTTTTCGTTATTTTTGGCCGCCGCGATGGCCATACCAAGGGCAGCGCTAATCGAGGTGCTGGAATGGCCAACGCCAAAGGCATCGTATTCGCTTTCTGATCGGCTTATAAAGGGGGCAATGCCGCCTTTTTTTCGAATACTGGCTATTCTATTTTTGCGACCGGTTAATATTTTATGTGGGTAGGCTTGGTGCCCAACATCCCAAACTAATTTATCGGTGGGTGTATCAAATATGTAATGAAGTGCGACCGTCAGCTCTATAGTGCCTAAGCCCGCTGACAGGTGACCGCCCGATTTGCTGACACTGGAAATAAGGAAACTGCGAAGTTCATCCGATAATGTAGTCAGCTGACTAGCCTCTAGCTGACGTAAGTCGCTAGGAAATTCGATGTTATCGAGCAATGGGTAGTGGTCAGTAAGTGTCACTTAGCCTTTTACATTACATTTTCATTAAGGCTGCGTATTATCGTTTGCTAACAGGGACTATGCAAGCCAATACTCAGCTTATCAAAGCGTGAGTTTAGCGCGTTCGTTTAACCGTATAGCCAGCGATGGCTCTTAGGTAATCGGCCCGATGATCAAAACTGCTCAAGCTCTCTAGGGCATGGTTGTGCAAATCATCTGCCAATTGGCGTGATGCACTTAAACCAATCAACGCAGGGTAGGTTGATTTTTGACTTTGTTGGTCTTTACCTTGCGTTTTTCCCAAAGTTTCTGAGCTAGACGTTTCGTCAAGAATGTCGTCGTGAATTTGAAAAGCTAATCCTAGGCATTCGGCGTAATGTTTAAGTTTTTTGTATTGACTGTCGGAGGTGTCAAACCGAAAGCCTGCAACGAGCGTGACACAAGCGCAAATTAAAGCGCCCGTTTTATGAAGGTGCATGCTTTCTACTTCGGCGATCGTAACGGTCTGTCCCTCGTTTGCTAAGTCAATTGCTTGGCCACCGACCATACCGCGAGAACCTGATGCCTGTGATAACAACTGAATGCAGCGAACTTTTTGCTCCGCAGTGCAATCCGCTTTACTTAATAAGTGAAAGGCTAAGGTTAACAACGCGTCACCCGCTAAAATAGCCGTTGCTTCATCGTAGGCTTTATGGCAGCTCGGTTTGCCTCGACGCAGGTCATCGTCATCCATTGAAGGTAAGTCATCGTGAATCAGAGAATAGGCGTGAATCAGCTCAATAGAACAGGCAATGCTATCAATGGTTGAGGTTTTTATATCGAGCAAATGGCCACAAGCATAACTCAATAAAGCACGAATACGTTTACCACCGTTTAAAGTTGAATACCGCATGGCTTGGTGTAAACGGCGAGGTTCAATATCGGCAGAGGGTAGGTGGCTTGCCAAAACCGTTTCTATTTGTTGAAGGGTATTTTGCTGAAATTGGTCAAATGGGATCATGCGAAAGATAAGAGCGTTTATTTAAAGTCTTCAGTTTTTGCCGTGGCCGACTTGTTGAGCAAAATTTCAACTTTTTGCTCGGCTTCAGTTAATGATTTTTGACACGATCGAATTAATTTTATGCCTTGTTCAAACTCCTGCAGTGAGTCTTCTAATGTTAATTGGCCGCTTTCCATCCGGTTAATCAAGTCTTCTAGTGACTGAAGAGAGGTTTCGAGATCTATAGGTTTCGTTTTTGCCATGGTTTGTTGTGTACTTGGTTATAAAAAGAGGCCGTTATTATTGTTGTTAATAAGGCTATTCATTGCTCTGTATTATACGCATCTACCCAGTAAATAATATTGACATGTTGCTAAAGCTCACGTATCTTAAATCCACCTTTAGACTTAGTCTAAAAGTAATGGAAATTAATAATTAATTACAGAGGAATTATTATGTCACTTAAAGGTTCTAAAACTGAAGAGAATTTAAAAGAGGCGTTTGCAGGTGAATCTCAAGCAAATCGTCGTTATTTATATTTTGCAAACAAAGCCGATATCGAAGGATATAACGACGTATCTGCGGTATTTCGCTCAACTGCTGAAGGCGAAACAGGCCATGCACACGGCCATCTAGAGTACCTAGAAGAAGTGGGTGACCCAGCGACCGGTTTGCCGATTGGTGGTACTGAGGATAACCTTAAAGCGTCAATTGCTGGTGAAACACACGAGTACACTGATATGTATCCAGGTATGGCTAAAACAGCACGTGACGAAGGCCACGATGAAATTGCTGATTGGTTTGAAACGCTAGCAAAAGCGGAGCGTTCACACGCTAACCGTTTCCAAAAAGCACTGGATAGTTTAGGCGCTTAATCACTACCGATTCGAAAGAGGGTGCAGCCGTGCCCTCTTTTTTTGCTCGACGGTTCAATTTTATTGAGCAACGTTGACCAGATATAAATAAATTATTCATGTTTGTTTGGAGAGTTAGTCATGAGAGAAGGCAGTTTAGAAGCACCGACACGTCACCCCATTGATTGGAAAAACCCTGACTTTTTTAACGAGGGCTTATTATTTGGTGAACTAGAACGTGTGTTTGATATTTGTCACGGTTGTCGACGCTGTTTTAATTTATGTAATTCGTTTCCCTTATTGTTTGACGCAATCGATGAGTCAGACACGATGGAACTGGATGGTGTCGACAAGAAAGTGTACTGGGATGTGGTTGATAACTGCTACCTGTGCGATATGTGTTTTATGAGCAAGTGCCCTTATGTGCCGCCACACGAATGGGACTTAGACTTTCCACACCTAATGCTGCGGGCTAAGGCGGTCAAGTTTAAAAAGGACGAGGTTAAAACTCGCGATAAACTGATTACCGCGACCGATAAAATCGGGCAATTAGCGTCTATTCCTATTGTTGTTAATGCGGTTAATGCGAGTAATAAAAACGCCACCGTACGGCGCTTGTTAGATACGACATTGGGAATTCATCCCGATGCGATTCTCCCTGATTACCACAGCAAGACAGCTAGAAAACAATTCAACAAATCAACTCAAGCAACGATTAACAGTAAAGCGTGTGGTGCTACAACGGGAAAGGTCGCTATTTTCACCACATGTTACGGCAATTATAATCGTCCTGATCTAGTAGCTGATCTGATTGATGTTTTAAAGCATAATAATATTACCGTTACCTTGTTAAAACAGGAAAGCTGCTGCGGTATGCCCAAGCTTGAGCTCGGTGACCTTGAACAAGTTGAAAAACTTAAAAATGATAATATTCCGACGCTGGTGCAAATGATAAACGAGGGGTTTGATATTATCGCGCCAGTGCCTTCTTGTGTGTTGATGTTTAAACAAGAGCTGCCCCTGATGTTTGCCGATGATAAAGATGTTGCCAAAGTGCGTGATGCGATGTTTGACCCCTTCGAATACCTAATGTTGAGGCATAAGGGCGGTTTATTAAATACGACGTTTAAAGAAGAATTAGGTGACATTGCTTATCAAGTTGCTTGTCATCTACGGGTGCAAAACATGGGTTTAAAAACCAAAGAATTATTGGAGTTAATCCCCAATACGTCAGTGTCGGCCATTGAACGCTGCTCAGGGCACGACGGCGTCTATGCGGTCAAAAGTGAATTCCACGATATCGCGGTAAAGATAGGTAAACCGGTAGTTAACCAGGTAGATAAAAGCGAAGCCAGTGTTTTTTCTAGTGATTGCCCGATGGCTGCCGACCATATAGCGAGTGGCTTAAAAGATGAGAAGGCGGTCAAAAACCCCATTAGCTTACTAAAGCAAGCCTATGGACTATAAAGAAACACCTTTTAGCTAGTCGATTTTAATATCAATGACTAAAGTTCATTGGCGGTACAATTTTTGGAGAAACAATGAAAAAATTAATAAAAGAAGAACTCTATAGCCTAGAAGAGTATTCAACAATGCGCCCCGAATTTCGTAAAAAAATTCGCGAGCATAAAGAAAATAGGATTGTAAGAATAGGCGATAATGTGAGCCTGCATTTCGAAGATTATCAAACCATGCTGTATCAGGTGCAAGAAATGTTGCGCGCCGAAAAGGTGTTTGAAGCCGATGGCATTATGGAAGAAATTAACAGTTATAACCCGTTGATTCCAGATGGCAAAAACTGGAAAGCGACCATGATGATTCAATTTGACGAGGTGAGTGATCGCAAAGCCGCGTTAGCACAAATGATTGGCATTGAACGCGCCACCTGGGTACAGATTGATGGTTTTGAAAAAGTGTACCCGATTGCGAATGAAGATATAGCGCGTGAAACGGAAGAAAAAACATCGTCCGTACACTTTTTACGTTTTGAGTTAAACGAAGGCATGGCAAGCGCAGTAAAAAAAGGTGCCAGTATTAGTGCGGGGGTCAACCATCCTGCCTATCAACACAATGTCGTGGTCTCGGACAACTGCCGCCACTCATTAGCGAGTGATCTCGATTAAATCAGCACTAGCTGTTATCAAGATCTAACAAACTACTCATTGGCTTGGGGGTATCTAAGTAGAACCCCTGGCCATAATCAACACCAATTTCATTGAGTTTGAGTAGAATCTCTTCATTTTCAACAAATTCTCCAACCGTTTTTTTGCCCATGATGTGGGCGATTTCATTGATTGATTTGACCATCACTAGGTCTAATTCGTCTTCAATCATGTTTTTAATAAATTGCCCGTCAACTTTTAAAATATCGGCGGGTAATTTCTTCAGGTATTCGTAAGAAGACAGGCCCGAACCAAAGTCGTCTAAGGCAATTAAACAACCCAGCTCCCGCAGTTTGTAAAGAAAGGATAAACCAAATTCAGGGTTGGTAATGGCAGCCGTTTCGGTTATTTCAAAACATATTTTATTGGCGGGTATCCCCGCTTTTTGAATGGCTGTTTTGATTAATTCAAAACTGGACTCTTGGCTAATGGTTTGCCCTGAAAGGTTAATGCTAAACCAAGTAAATTTATGTTGAATGGTGGCCATGGCAGCGATGGAGTTTTTTATTACCCAATGGTCTATTTGATACATTAATTTATAACGCTCAGCGGGTGGTAGGAACACATTGGGCGGTATCATATTACCTTTACCATCGGTCATTCGTACGAGCACTTCGTAATTACATAATTCGGGTGACGTATGAGTTTCAATGCTGTCGGTCGTACAGATCTTCTGAACATAACAGATGAATTGATCTGTTTTAAGCGCCTCATGAATTTGACTGACGATATTGTTTTGTTGCAGACGTAATAAAACGGCTTGATCGGCGCTGGTATGAAAGTGAATGCGGTTGCGGCCTTGTTCTTTTGCTAAATAGCAAGAGGTGTCGGCCAGCCTTAATGCCTCCTCATATGAGGTGATTGATTCATCTAATAAGACAGCGCCAATGCTAACGCCAATTTTGTATTCTTTTTCATCCCACAAAAACACAAACTTATCGACTTGACGCCTTAATTGATCGCCAATTTTTTGCACGGTTTCAGGCAGGCAATTTTTTAGTAAAATACAAAATTCATCGCCACCGACGCGCGCTAAAGTATCAGCCGAACGTAAGTGTTGTGATAAAAGCTCGCTAATTTGAATTAAGGCGATATCGCCAGCACCATGACCACAGCTGTCGTTAATTATTTTAAATCGATCCAGATCGAGATAGAGTAAAGCGTGGATTTCATGGCTTGCTTTTAACTCTATAATCGCTTGGCTGAGTTTGTCATCAAAACCGCGTCGGTTGATAAGTTTGGTCAGCGGGTCGTGGGTTGCTTCAAAGCTTAATCGGCGAGTCAATTTAAGCTTTTCGGTCATGTCTTTAAAATACCAAACCCGGCCTTGCACGCTACCTTGATGAACAAGTGGAAACGACGACATATCTAGCACACTGCCATTTCTTAAATGAATTAATGCAGCTGATTTAACGTCGGAGGTCGGTGATGCTGAACTAACAATATGACGAATTTCTTCAGCATTAGTCATCAGGGGTAGGCCTGCTAAAAGTGCATCTCGGGTCTTTATGTTGCCTGATGTAGTGAGCCGTTTAGGAATATTAAACGTTTTGGTGAGCGTCTTGTTGACCGTAATCACTTCTCTGTTAACGTTTTCGACTAACATGCCGTCATCGGAGGCTTCCATTATGGCATGTCGAATTTCTAAAGAAGATTGTAGTGCCTTTGTTGAATTAACCTTTTGCGTAATGTCTTTAAAATACCAAACACGCCCATGAATAGCATTTTGGTAGATGAGTGGAAAAGAACTTAGCTCGATGATTGAGCCATCGTTTAGTATGATTTCAATGAGGGCTTTTTTTTCTGAATCTGTCGCTATCTCGCTGACTAATTCATTAATGGTTTGCGCGTTTTTAACCACGGTCAAACAAGACTCAAGTATGCTGAGAGTGCTACAGCTTAATGCTGAAGTAACCGTCAGATCTAATTTAAAATAATTTATAAAATTTTGATTAAGTGTTATGAAGTTTCGGTTGACGTCTTCAACCACAATGCCGTCTTCGGAGGCCTCCATAATGGCTTGCTTAATACCCAAGGAATTTTCTAAAGCATTTTTTGTGGCGACTTCAGCTGTAATGTCTTTGCAGGCGATAAGGTAATGTTTTTTTCCAAAAAAATGAATAATAGTGCCTGTGTTTTCAATTAATAAAAGCGCGCCATCACCCCGTTTTTTATGTACGGCCGCAGTCGCCTTACCAGTATTTAATATAGTGTCAAAAAAACATCGTATTTTGCATGGTCTTCTTGTTTAAAATGCTGTCTTGAACCGTTGTTAATAAGGTCGTCTAATGGGCGTTCATTAAGTTGTAGGTATTTTTCATTCGCATAAACAATTCGCCGGTCCATATTGTATATAACTTGGGCCATTGGGCTGTTGTCGATAATTTCGGAGCTTGATTCCAAATTACTTAACAGGCGGGGGATATTTAATAATGATTCAAGTATCGGTTTAATGAGCGAGGCAATAGCTGATAATGCGCTAATTTCTTCTTCAGTCCAGGTATGGTTTTTCTCACAGTGGTGCAGGCCGATAGCCATTGCAGCTGTTTGAGGGCTGTCAAAACTAATTTTGTTTAATATTAAAGTGAGCGTAACCCTCATTTAAGCCGGGTGTTGTTAATTTGTTCAAACTGAAAAGTATGGGTTGCTCGGTTTGATCCAGTATTTCGCAAATATGTTGCAGAACAGGGGCTGCAGCGTCGTATGATTTGAGGCGATTGACCCCCGGGTATGCCTCACTTGTTGACTCTAACGGGATAATTCGATTTTTGATATTAAGGTCGCAAGGATAAAGGAGCCAACAACGATCAGCAGAAAAGGCCTCGCGCACATTATCCAAAACCATTTTTAATCGATGGTACTCAGAAATAGGTAAGCCAAGCGCAGACTGAATGTTCTTTAAAACGAGTTTTTGCATTTACACAAGCTGTTTGTTGCAGTTACTCCTAATACCAGTCGTAAATTCGTGCTTTACAAGCTTTAGGCGGATTATATTAAACGCTATTAATGGGAACAGGAGTTGTAGCCTAGGTGTTAAATCGTTAGAATTCAGCGATCAAAATAATCCCTAATAGCACGTTAACCTTAACCCTGATTTTGCTGATATGAGTAACCAATACGATGCCTCCGATATTGAGGTGCTAACGGGCCTTGATCCTGTTAAAAAAAGGCCGGGCATGTACACCGATACGGTGCGCCCCAATCACTTGGTGCAAGAGGTTTTGGATAACAGTGTGGATGAGGCTATTGCCGGTTTTGCTAAGCAAATTGAGGTAACAGTATTTAAGGATGGTTCGGTAAAGGTTGAGGATGATGGCCGAGGCATGCCGGTGGATATCCACCCGGAGCATGGGGTGCCGGGTATTGAGTTGATACTGTCGCGCTTGCACGCGGGTGGTAAGTTTTCAAATAAAAACTATCAATTTTCTGGTGGCTTACACGGTGTCGGTATTTCGGTGGTTAATGCCTTGGCGAGTCGTTTAGATGTTGAAGTGAAGCGCGCGGGTATGCGTTGGCATATCGCGTTTGAAAATGGTGATAAAGTTGTCGATCTCCATGAAATGGGTAGCGTGGGCCAAAAAAACACCGGCACGCTGGTGCACTTTAAGCCAAATCCGATATATTTTGATTCGGCCAGCATATCGTTAACTAAATTAAAACATGTGTTACGCGCCAAAGCGGTATTGTGCCCCGGTCTGCGTATTAGCTTGAATGACGAGATTGATGCAGAACAAAGTGAATGGTATTACGAAAATGGGCTAAGTGACTATTTACTCAGTCAATTGGAGCATTTGACGTTATTACCTGCTGACGGTTTTATATCGGGCGCCACGAGTGAAAGGGAATCGGTAGAGTGGGCGATTGCTTGGTCGAGCGATGCCGGCGAAGGCATCGCTGAAAGTTACGTCAATTTAGTGCCAACAGCACAAGGTGGTACACACGTTAACGGATTACGTACCGGACTAACAGAGGCCATACGCGAATTTTGTGAATTTCAATCGTTGCTGCCAAGGGGGGTTAAAATAACGCCGGATGATGTTTGGGAGCGTTGTCATTATGTGTTGTCAATTAAGCTAGAAGACCCACAATTTTCAGGCCAAACCAAAGAGCGACTCACCTCTAGAGAGTGTGCAGCTTTTGTATCAGGGATTGCTAAAGACAGTTTCAGTTTGTGGTTAAATCAACACCCCGGTGTTGGCGAAGAGATTGCGCAAATTGCCATTCAACGGGCGCTCAATAGACAGCGTGCAGGCAAAAAAGTAATACGAAAAAAAGTGACCAGTGGGCCTGCCTTGCCGGGTAAATTGGCCGATTGTGCATCACAAGACTCTGATCGCAGTGAGCTTTTTTTGGTGGAGGGCGATTCGGCTGGTGGTTCAGCCAAACAAGCGCGAGACCGTGATTTTCAGGCGATTATGCCATTGCGTGGCAAAATATTAAACACCTGGGAAGTTGAGTCGATGGATGTGTTGGCCTCGCAGGAGGTGCATCATATCTCAGTCGCCATAGGGGTTGAGCCTGGCTCAGCCGATTTAAAATCGTTACGTTATAGCAAAGTCTGTATTTTGGCGGATGCTGACTCTGATGGTTTACATATTGCCACCTTATTGTGCGCACTATTTGTGCGTCATTTTGCACCCTTAGTAAATGCCGGACACATTTACGTCGCGATGCCACCTTTGTATCGAATTGACGTCGGTAAGCAGGTTTTTTACGCCTTGGATGATGCTGAAAAGGAGGGCGTTCTGGACAGAATTGCTGCCGAAAAGCTCAAGGGTAAAATCAATGTTCAACGCTTTAAAGGCTTGGGTGAAATGAACCCAGCGCAATTAAGGGTGACGACCTTGGATCCGGATACCCGTCGATTGGTTCGCCTTAGTATGCAAGCAGGCGACAATACCTATGAAAAGATGGATATGTTGTTGGCAAAAAAACGGGCGTCTGACCGAAAAGCTTGGTTAGAACAAAGCGGTAATTTGGCCGATATATAACAGAGATAATCTATGACTCAACAATTTGAAAATATCGAAACCATCGCGCTACAAGAGTTTACCGAAAAAGCGTATTTAGATTATTCGATGTACGTTATTTTAGACCGTGCGCTACCACATATTGCCGATGGTTTAAAACCCGTGCAACGGCGTATTGTTTACGCGATGTCCGAACTCGGCTTATCCAACCAAGCCAAATTTAAAAAGTCGGCTCGAACGGTTGGTGATGTCTTGGGTAAATTTCACCCGCACGGTGATTCAGCGTGTTATGAGGCGATGGTACACATGGCGCAACCCTTTGCTTACCGCTACCCCCTAGTGGACGGACAGGGTAACTGGGGCTCGCCTGACGACCCTAAGTCGTTTGCCGCGATGCGTTACACAGAATCGCGTTTAGCACCGTATGCTGAAAGTCTGCTGAGCGAATTAGGGCAGGGCACCGTTGATTGGAAAGATAATTTTGATGGTACTTTACAAGAACCTTGTCTTTTACCTGCACGGTTACCCAATTTATTATTGAATGGGGTCACGGGTATTGCCGTTGGCATGTCGACCGATATTCCCCCGCATAACTTGAATGAGGTAGCCACAGCGTGTATACGCCTATTAGACGAGCCGAGTGTGGACATAGGCCATT
>TARA_R110002096_G_scaffold68159_3_pt1 | contig 11737 bp, 15 predicted proteins | sample TARA_R110002096 | Tara Oceans TARA_R110002096 (sample SAMEA4397295) | marine metagenome | biome: Polar Biome; feature: [DCM] deep chlorophyll maximum layer (ENVO:01000326); material: water (ENVO:00002006), including particulate matter (ENVO:01000060) such as... | depth 35 m | reverse complement strand
TTCGGTTAAAAACAAAAAGTCAAGATGAGTTCAATTAAAATAAAGAGCAAAACTGTTTAATTTAATAGTTCGTCAATAGTATTTCTAACAGAGTCACTATTCCAATTAACTGCCCCACTTTTATCAATTACAATATGACCTTTTTTATCTATTATAAAAGTTCTGGGTATACTTTTTATGTTGAAATGTTCTGGATATTCTGACTTTGAATTGAAAACTTCAAATGTATATTTGTTTTTATTTAAAAAATTATTGATAACAGTTTCAGATTCATTTGACACAAAAATAAATTCAACTTTATCTTTATAATCGGCGTATAATAATTGCATACTAGGCATTTCTGCAATACATGGCGGACACCAAGTAGCCCAAAAATTAATTAAAACAACTTTGCCTTTTGTTTCTTTAAAATTAAAAACATTACCATTTATATTTTTTAATTCCCAATTGTAATCTTCAATTTTAACTAAACTACTTTTATTAACACTTACTGGGTTTACAAAAGATATTACCCTATGTAAAAAAACTTGAATTGGTTGTCTTGTTTGTGGTACTAGTAATAATGCAATGATTATTAAAAATAAAATATTCGATTTCTTGATTTTTGATTTTAACATACTAAAATTAAAAAGACATAATTTCTAAGTCGAAATTATGTCTTTTATCTAACAAAATATAAAAATTAACTAGCTAATTTCTGGTTACACTTATTGAATTTGATAAATCGAAACACCCTTGTAACCGGAGTTCGATTAATATTTTATAATTCAAATAACTGATTATCTATTACTAAACACTATTCTGACTATCCTGCAAGGTTTCTTTTTAACCTTGTAGGTATAATTTACTCACCTGAATAGACCTACAAGGTTTTTAAAACCTCGCAGGTCAATTTTAATTCACTTAAAATCAATCTATTAACAATCGAACTCAGGTTAGTAAAACTAATAAAATACATCCTGTAAGTCGATATAAGACCTGCTATCTAACAAAAACTTTCAAAAATTAGGTGTAAAAAAACCTCCTTAAATTAGGAGGTTTTTTACTTTATTAAAAATATTTTTATTCTTCTTCATCAGAAGCCTTATTATCTTCTTTTTTAGAATCTAAATCATCTAGCAGGTTATGTTGTTGCAACAAATTATACCATTGTACTACTTTTTTAATATCGCTAGCATATACTCTGTCTTCATCATAACCTGGTAATACATCAAAGAAATATTCTTCAAGTTTATCTTTACTATCCTTAGGTTTTACAGAGGCTTGTGCGCCGTTTTCCTTTTTTTTAATATTTTCAAAAACTTGTTTTAAAGGCACTTCTTCTGTTAATGTATAAATAGCAATTTCGCTTAAAACACTAACATTTTGTTGTACACTTACAGACAAACGTTTGTTATCAATTAATGATTCGGCAACAAAACCACCTCGAGTTTGTGTAACTAATTTGAACAATCCAGGTTTCCCTGCTATTGATAATATTTTATCTAAACTCATATATTATTTTTTATCAAAGGCGCAAATATCAACTGTTTATTAAAGCCTTGCAAATTTTATCTTCTCTTTTTTTGGTTGGGAAAACGCATTCTATAATCCACATGTATTTCCCCTTTTGAAATGTTGCTAAGTCTCCCTTTTATTAAACGTTTCTTTAAACTTGAAAGTTTATCAGTAAATAAAACCCCTTCAATATGGTCGTATTCATGTTGTATAACTCGAGCTATTAAACCCTCAAAAGTTTCTGTATGCGATTTAAAATTTTCATCAACATATTCAATGGTTACTTTTGGCTGTCTAAACACGTCTTCTCTAACATCAGGAATACTTAAACAACCTTCATTAAATGCCCATTCATCGCCTTCTTCTTTAGTTATTTTAGCATTGATAAACACGCGTTTAAAATTCTTTAATTCATTTTTTTCTTCATCTGTAAAATCTTCATCTTCAGAAAACGGTGATGTATCCACTAAAAAAATACGAATTGGCAAACCTATTTGAGGTGCAGCTAATCCTACTCCAAATGCATTATACATGGTTTCAAACATATTAACTAAAAGTTCGTCAAGTTTAGGATAATCTTTAGTGATTTCTGTTCCTATCTTTTTTAAAACCGGATCGCCGTATGCTACTATTGGTAAAATCATTAATTTACTTTGTATTATTTTTTGCAAAAATACAATACTTACTATTTATTGGAAGTATTTAAAGCTAAAATTTAATTTATTAGAGATTTTGATTATTTGGAGTATAAATAACTTTGTAGTATCAAAGTTGCACTAATTTCATCAACAAGCGCTTTGTTTTTACGCTGATTTTTTTTTAAACCGCTATCAATCATAGTTTGAAAAGCCATTTTAGAAGTAAAACGCTCATCAACTCTTTTAATGGGTATATTAGGAATTTCTTTTTCCAGTTTGGCTATAAAAGGCCCAATTAAAGCTTCACTTTCTGATGCCGTATTATCCATTTGCTTTGGTTCGCCTACCAAAAACAATTCAACTTTTTCTTGAGTTGTATAATCTTTTAAAAAGCTTAAAAGTGTTTTAGTTTCAACTGTAGTAAGGCCAGAAGCTATAATTTGTAACTCATCTGTTACAGCTATTCCTGTTCTTTTTAAACCATAATCTATTGCTAAAATGCGAGCCATAAATAAATTTTATGCAAAAATAACAAAGAATTTAACAGAAGCCTTTGTTTAGTTTACCGTTTTACGGAAATGACAATTTAAACGAAAATCTTGAGAATGACTATTCTCAAGAAATTCTTTTCAAAATAAAACAAGAAAGACCATCTTTTCAGACAGTCTTTCTACAATGGTTGAACCTTATTAATATTTAAAATTTTTATATTTTTAAGCCTTAACAGCTTTGTTTATTTCAGGAAATAACATTTTAATATTATCTACTTTTCTTTCTCTGTTAAAGTAAGTTCTAATATCACTATTAGTACGTGCTATAGATGCTTTTACTTTAGAGGCATCAATTAACAAACTTTCTTTTTTACTTTCTACATTTAAAATATTATTAAATACAACAGCAACTTCATTATTCATTTCTGAAACAGAAATCACATTATTGGAATCAATCTCAATACTAGTTTTTTCACTTTGTGCATTGCTGAAAGAGAAAGCAAGTAATAAGATTAATAATATGTAAAAATTTATTTTCATCAGTTTCATTTGTTTGATGGTACAAATATAAGTTCGAGTATAGGGCTAAGCACAATAAATTAGTTGTAACCTATCGTATTTTCGATAACCTGTAAAGCTGTTTAGTTTTATCGCTAAACTGATTAAGTGTGTGTTTTTATCGTTTAAAAACATCGAAAAAATATTTAATCTAATTAACGGTATAAATTATAAGAGAAACTAGCCTATTTTACTTTCAAAGTAGAAATTAAATCCTACATTATTCGGTTGATAAAAACGTATATTTATCTGTATTTCATTCCTTTTTTTTAAATGATACCTATTATATTTGTTCAAAATAAAACATATAAATGACAGAATTACAGCAAACCATAGAGCAGGCTTGGGAAAATAGAGCACTTTTAAAAGAAGAAACGACCACTAAAGCAATAAGAAAAGTAATAGATTTATTAGATATAGGCGAATTAAGAGTTGCGCAACCTATAACAAACGGTTGGCAAGTAAACGAATGGGTTAAAAAAGCAGTTGTTTTATATTTTCCTATTCAAAAAATGGAAACCATTGAATGTGGCCCACTAGAATTTCATGATAAAATTCCGTTAAAAAAAGGTTACGCTGAAAAAGGAATTCGTGTGGTTCCCCATGCAGTAGCAAGACATGGTGCATATATTTCTGCAGGTACTATTTTAATGCCAAGTTATGTGAATATTGGTGCTTATGTTGATGAAGGCACTATGGTTGATACTTGGGCTACCGTTGGAAGTTGTGCGCAAATTGGTAAAAATGTGCATTTATCTGGTGGCGTAGGTATTGGTGGTGTTTTAGAACCTTTACAAGCTGCTCCAGTAATTATTGAAGATAATGTTTTTGTAGGCTCACGATGTATTGTTGTTGAAGGTGTTCGCGTAGAAACAGAAGCTGTTTTAGGAGCCAATGTCGTTTTAACTATGAGTACAAAAATTATAGATGTAACTGGTGACAAACCAATAGAAATGAAAGGTAGAGTTCCATCTCGATCTGTAGTTATACCTGGAAGTTACACCAAAAAATTTCCTGCTGGCGACTTTCAAGTTCCTTGTGCTTTAATTATTGGAAAGCGTAAGGAAAGTACAGATAAGAAAACATCTTTAAATAATGCGCTTCGTGAAAATGATGTTGCGGTTTAAATGAAAATGATTGTTATACAACAAAAAATGATTGGCGATGTGCTTACAAGCACAATTCTCTTCGAAGCACTTCGCCAAAAATATCCAGATGCACAATTAGATTATTTGATAAACGAGCATACTTACCCTGTTGTTAAAAACAACCCTTACATAGATAACTTTATACTTTTAACTCCAGAAATTGAAAAAAATTATAGCGAACTTTATTCCTTTATTAAACAAATAAGAAAGACCAAATATGATGTAGTTATTGATGTTTATGGAAAAATAAGCAGTAATTTAATAACTTTATTCTCTGGTTCAAAAATAAAAATTGGCTATCATAAAAAACATACTTCGTTTATTTATAATAAAAATATAAAACGATTAAAAAAGCCTGAACACAGCTTAAGTCTCGCCATTGAAAATAGATTGCGTTTACTTATTCCTTTACAAATACCCTTTGGTAATTTTGAGCCAAAAATTATTCTTAATAAAAAAGAAATAGAACAAGCAAAAAAAACACTGGAATCCTTTAAAGTTAAACTTAAAAATCCACTTTACATGATTAGTGTTTTAGGAAGCAGTCCAAAGAAAACATATCCTGCAAAGTATATGGCTGTATTGCTTGATTATATAATTCAAAATCAACCTAGTGCACAATTATTATTTAACTATATTCCAAATCAGATAAAAGCGGCGAAAGCGGTTTATAGTTTATGTTCTCAAACCACTCAAAAACAGATTTTTTTTGAATTATTTGGGACTAGTATTCGTGAATTTTTAGCTTTAACATCGCATTGCAATGCATTAATTGGTAACGAAGGTGGCGCTGTTAATATGGCCAAAGCACTAAAAAAACCAACATTTATTATTTTTAATCCAGGCTTAAATAAATCAAATTGGTTTGGAAGTGAAGAAAATAATAAAAATAGTGCTGTTCACCTTTCAGATTTTATTGATTATAAAGCTGAAGACTATAATGAGGCAAAACAAAATCCAAATACGTATTATTTAAAATTTAAACCTAAATTTATAGAGCCAAAATTAGCTGAATTTTTAAGCAAAAACTGATGCATTATAAATTTTTAATTTACATATATTACAGTTATGCGCTGCCTATTGGAACACCAATTGAGGATGAAATTGTTAGTCGTGGCTAAAAAACAAATAAAGAGTTTTTTGAAACCAACTATCCTCGAGGCAGTCCCGATAGCTATCGGGATTGAGGAATTCTTTTCGATTAAATGGTTTAGTGATTTTGAAGATGGAAAAAAAGCACTTTGGGATAAAAAACAATCCTTTAGATGTGGTTATTTGTAAATAATAGATTTAATAATAAGCCTCTTCTTTGAGGTAACTCTTTTAAATGATTTATCCACGAGCTGTTTTCAAATTTTGTTGTTTTATTATCTTTCCCTATCAAGTACATATTACGGTAAATATCACTGATGCTATTTATAAAATCTGTGCTACTCATACCAAATTCACTAAGCTGTTCAGGGGCATACTCGACATAAAAATACTTTGTTTTTTTAATGTTTTAAAGGCTCCTCTAATAGCATTTATTTCATATCCTTCAATGTCCATGATTATCATATCAATGTTTTCCTCAGAAACAAGATCATCTAGTCTTTTCATATCAATTAAGCTTTCATCCTTTTTTATAGACAAAGCAATGGAGCTATTCCCTGTATTTATATCATTGTGATTGATGTTAACTTTTCTTTCTTCCTCACCTATAGCAATATTTTTAATATCTGTGTTATTGGTTTTATTCAATAACAAATTATAATTTAACAGTTCAAAATTTTTAGGATTAGCTTCAAAACCATATACTTTTTTCACAGATTTTGCTATTGGAATTAACAAAGTACCAATATGGCACCCAACAAAAATCACAATCGATTCCTTATTTAGGTATTTTCTTAGACAACGTATTTCTTCCCAATCATATGTCCCATTTTTTAATAATTTCCTTGTAATAGTGAAATCTTTTGGATCAACAATAAACAGACCATTTTTTGTGTCCGCAAGTATCCCCTTGCCGTAATTTGATAATATTTTATTTTTAAAATAACCTCTTACTAGGCGTGAAACTTTTTTATGCTTTCTTACTTTCATAATTAATATAATCTTATTATATGATTGTAATCAAAATTTATTATATATTCAAAAATAACTTTTAGAATCCAAAAATGAAGTAGAATTTGATAAAATTTAAAATAATGTCACTTATTATATTTTTAATAAAGAAGCACCTTATTAAAATGCTGAATTTCAGAAATAAAATTCGTTTTTAAAATATCATTATAGCAATCTAACTTTCATATTAATTAATAAAATTTAACTTTGCTAACTAACAGCACCTCTTAAAATTTGAAAGAGTATAATGCAACCATTTAATAACCGTTAAGGTTAATCTATGAATTATAAGTTTCTAATTTACATATCCTATAGTTATGCAGTTCCAATTGGTAATCCGTTAGAAAAAGAGATTACTGACCGTGGTTATATTGTTAAATGGTTTAGTGATTTTGAAGATGGAAAAAAAGCACTTTCGAGTAAAAAAAACAAACTAGAAAGCATTAGCGATGTAGTAGCTTACAAACCAGATATCGTATTAGCAGCTACTGACGATGTTCCAGATTTTATAACAGGTTTAAAAGTTCAAATATTTCATGGTTTTTTTGCCGAAAAGAGACCCGAAGGTAATAACAAATTTGCTCATTTTAGAATTAGAGGCTTTTTCGATTTATATTGTACACAAGGTCCAAGTTCTACTAATGGTTTTAAAGAAAAGATAAAAGGAAAAGATTTTTTTGATGTTATTGAAACTGGTTGGAGTAAAGTTGACCCTTTATTTCCTTTGAAAGAAAGAACTAATATCAAAAAAACTAAGACCATTTTAATAGCATCAACTTTTTCAAAACGACTAAGTTTAGCCTTAAATAACAATGTGTTTGAAGAGGTAAAAAGACTATCAGAAAAAGGTGAATATCAATTTTTGATGGTGATGCATCCTAAACTACCCGAGGATATTAAAAAGAAATGGCAAACCTTAAATGGAAGTCATTTTACTTATTTTAATACCGTAGATTTAATTCCTTTATTCATTAAAGCTGATATTTTATTTGCAGATACTACATCAGCCATTCAAGAATTTATTTTACAAAAAAAACCAGTAGTTACCTTTAATCACACAATAAAACATAACTACTTAATTGATGTAAATAATTCAAAAGATATTGAAAGTGCTTTTAATAAAGCATTCACTTATCCTGAATTACTTATGAAAAACATTAGTGATTTTATTACTATTTTACATCCTTATTTTGATGGGAAATCTTCAAAACGAGTTGTTGAAGCGACTATCGGTTTTTTACATAAAGATAAGGGTTATTTAAAAAATAAACCGCTAAACTTAATTAGAAAATATAAAATAAGAAAGCGCTTAGGTTACTTCACTTTTAAAAGTTTTAATAAACCTCCTACCATAAAAAAAATAAATGAATAAGCTGACAGCAATCATACCCACTGGTAATGAAATTCATAATATAGAGGCTGTAATAGCCTCTGTTAAATTTGCTGATGAAATTTTAGTAGTTGATAGTTTTAGTACAGATGGAACTTATGAAAAAGCACTTGAGCTAGGTGCTAAAGTGATTCGCAGGGATTATAAATATTCAGCGTCGCAAAAAAATTGGGCTATTCCACAAGCCAAATATGAATGGGTATTATTAGTAGATGCTGATGAACGCGTAACACCCGAACTTAAAGCTGAGATTTTAAAAACCCTAAAAAACCCTAATGTAGACATAGTTGCTTATTGGATAGGCAGATTAAACCATTTTATGGGAGAACCCGTAAATTATAGTGGTTGGCGAAACGACAAGGTTATTAGGTTATTTAAAAGAGATTTTTGTAAATACCAAGACAAACACGTGCATGCTGAAATTATTGCTGAAGGTGGTATTGATAAATTAAAAAATAAACTATACCATAACACCTACATTACTTTTGATAAGTATATTGAAAAAATGAACCGCTACGCTACTTGGCAGGCTAAGGATTATGACAAAAAAACAGGACTATTAACCCCATATCATTTCATTATAAAACCATTCTGGGGGTTTTTTAAACATTACATATTACAAAGTGGTTTTAGAGATGGTGTAGTAGGTTTAACTATAGGCTATATACAAGGTTATACAATATTTATGCGCTATGTAAAACTTTGGCTGTTACGTAAAGGGAGAAAGTAAAAGTAAAATTATACTATAAATTTTAATGTTTAATTGTAGTTTTACTATTATAAGATTTAACAATAAATACGCATGTTTAAACACTTTTTAATAACTCGTTTTAATCTTCGTAAATCTGATTGGGCTACCAATAAAAAAAACGTAGCGGTACTAACAGAAGAATGGCATGAAAATAGGTTTAAACTTTTTACTAATTATTGTTTTCCTAGTGTAAAAGCACAAACTAATAAAAATTTTGAATGGTTAGTGTTCTTCGATATTACAACTCCAAAAACATATAAAGTATTAATTAGCGAGCTACAAAAAGAGATGCCAAATTTCATCCCATTATATATTGATGGAATGGATTTATTTTTACCTTCTATTAAGAGTTATTTAAATAATAATGATAGTGAATATATTATAACCAGTGGTCTGGATAATGATGATTGTTTAGGAAAAACATATGTTAACGAAGTTCAAAAAAGATTTAATAATCAACCCTTTTTAGCATTAGATTTTATTGATGGTTATACCATTCAAACCCAATCGCAAATTAAAATTGGTAAAAAAGTCCACCTTTACAATCCGTTTATTTCATTAATAGAAAAAAATAGTAACCCACGAACTGTTTGTGACATATCACACAGAAACTGGAAAAAGGAAAAAAGAATTCTTCAAATAAAAAATGTTAGAATTTGGGCTTCTGTTATTCATCATGAGAATAAAGTAAATGAATTTACAGGATATGGAAATGTAAACGTGAATACGTTTTTAGAAAAATTTGAACTATCAGAAAATCAAAAAAAATATATAGAGAAACATTACATTCCTTTAACTAATTGGAGACTACAAAGTTTTATAAATTACATGTCATCTTACAGAATTGTACTTTACAAGAACATTAAGAAGAAATTAGGATTGTATAAAAGTAATTAAGCGTTTTTTCTGATTGATAGTATTTGCTAGGCTTTAATTAAAATGTCCTAGCCATTTTTCAACATATAATCTACTACTAATTTCCCTTTTCCGCCGTTTGGCAAATCGCAATCATCTATTAATACAATACTTTTATCATGCAATTGATTTTCAATAGCCATAAACTCATTAAGATGATGCGTCTTACTTTTTAATTGCACTTGTGGGTCATTATTATAATCATAACTATTTAATACAAAAAAGTTTACTGGCTCATTAAAAGCCTTTAAAAAGCTAACAGAATCTGAAAGTTGAATTTTTACACTAGAATTTAATTTTTGATTATCAACTTCTTTTTAAGCAGCAGCAACTGATTTTTCACTGATATCAACAGAGTGCATAAAAGCATTATTTTTATTCGCCCATTTACCAAAAACTATAGTAGCGGCTCCATTACTTTTAGCACCATATAACCCTTCTCTGGATGTTCCTGTTTCAATTATCGTTTTTGTCTCAATCTTTTTCTAATAAATCTAAAGGTTTTAAAAATGTATCTCTTCTTTTTCTGAAATCGTAACTAAAAGGTATAAATGGATAAAGCGATTTATGCCTTGTAAACTTACCTAAAAAGAAACCAAAAACTCCTAATGCTAATAACCAAAATAAAGTATTCAAACTAAAAAAATTATTATTTGCTGTAAATATAATCATAAAAAAAAGGATAGAAAGTAAAAATTAATACGCTTAAAAAAGCATTTTTTTACCTAAAAAGAGAGATCTAAACATTGAACTCATTTAAACTTTTTTAATTGGCTATTATCGTTTTCTCCAAAAGAAATACTTTTTTTTAAACTGTTCTTTATTAGAAAAATATGATACAAATTTCTGATAATAAAAATCCATCCATTTTAAAATTTCAGCCTTTGGTTTTAAATTATATAATTTAGAATATTCATCCGCCATTATTTCAAGCATAACTCCTTGAGGAGCTAAACGTGCAAAATTTTTCATTCGAGCCTTGAAATCCATGGTCTCAAATTTCATTCTGTTTAAATCTACTAGATAAAAATTATAATCATCATCCTTTGTTGTAATTAATGTATTTCCTGCGGAATGATCTAAAAAATTTATTTGTTTTTCATGAAGTGAGAAGGTAAATCTTGTAAATGCTCTTAAAATAAGTTCATGATTTGGATAATCTGGAATTCTTATGAGCTCTCTAAAAGTTAAATCACAATTAAGATGTTCACTAACATAAAAACTTTTTTTGAATAAAAAAGCACTGAAAAATTCGAAATAAGCAATAGGCTCTGGCGTTTTAACCTTTTTACTTAAAAGTATATTTGCATATTCAAAAGACCGTCTCGCTTTACTTTTTCTAATAAAACCATAACTAATTTGATTAATAAAATTAGGTTCCTTGAATGCCTTAATATTTAAAGTTCTATCGTCTAATATAATGATTTTAATAATATTACGCTCACCCGATCCGCCTTCAAAAGAATCAAAATTTTGAATAATTTCCTTTATTTTTATTATTTCTTCGCTACTAAGACTCTTGCTAAAATGATTGATTTCTTTCATTAATTTAAGATAATAAATTAGTTTAATGTCGTTTAATCTCCATTAAAACCAAACACTTTTTTATAACTTCATACGTCATAAAGGTAAATACTTAATGATATTAAGGATTTTAAATGGTATGCTTTATCTATAAAGCAAGGGGTGAAAGTTAACAAAAATAATAAACTATGTCTAACCATTAATATTATAAATAGTTTTGAATTATTTGGGAATTTTGAGAAAGTAAATCTTTAAAACAGGAACACGAAAATGAAATAAATAAAACACAACAAGTTTTTAAAAGCTGTATACTATATCGTAAATTTGCAACGCGAAAAAATCTGTAATAAACCATCTTCCATTATTAAGTTAAGTAATGATGGTATTGTTAAGATAATGCGAAAATAAAAATAGCCACTAATACACGAATATTTATGTCTAGCATCATTTATAAAGACGAAAGTTATGCAATAGTTGGCTGTCTATTTGATGTTTATAATAATTTAGGAAGTGGTTTTTCTGAAATAGTTTATAAAGATGCGTTAGAATATGAGTTTAAAAAACATCACATTCCTTTTAAAAGAAAAGAAGAGTACAGCATAGCTTATAAAGATATTATTTTACCCCATAAATTTTATGCTGATTTTGTAGTCTTTGATAAAATCATTTTAGAAATAAAATCAGTAGAAAACTTAAATGACAAGCATATTGCACAGTGCATT
>TARA_R110002096_G_scaffold159011_2_pt1 | contig 11743 bp, 9 predicted proteins | sample TARA_R110002096 | Tara Oceans TARA_R110002096 (sample SAMEA4397295) | marine metagenome | biome: Polar Biome; feature: [DCM] deep chlorophyll maximum layer (ENVO:01000326); material: water (ENVO:00002006), including particulate matter (ENVO:01000060) such as... | depth 35 m | reverse complement strand
TTCATCACCTCCACCCGTCAGTTGCATGGCAAGGTTGGCGGAATATTCGATGATGGCGTGCGGATCATCAGCAACTTCGTCACCGGTGTATTTCAGTTCGTAATCCACGTTGAGATTCGTGCCGGGCCCAAACTGACCGTCCACCTTGTTGCTCCACGTTTCTCCGATGTTGACGCCGGCGACCGGGATCCCGAGATTGAGTTGGGGAATCACCATTTGCGAGAGTTGCTTGGGGCCAAACTGTTGAGCGAGCGGATTGTTCCCCAAGTCCTTCAGTCCTTCAACCTCCACGACCTCGTCAGCTTCATTGAGATAGATTTTGAATTCCTGATCCAGAATCGTCGAGAAAGTCTGACCCAGCAGCGTCTTCTCACTGCCCGCCTCTTCGGAATTGTAATTCATCGACAACGCTCCCAGCTTCATGTCCGCTTTGAGTCGAGTGACCATTGTATTCAGGACGCGCTGCCCTTCCCGGCCTTTGGCGCGGTCGCAGCGCACCACAATATCCAGGCTCAAATCGATGGCCTGATTGCCAACGCCTCCGGCGATTTCTGTACGCTGCGTGTTTTGTAACACGTACTCCTTGCCGGCCTGATAGGTGGGAGGGAGGAGGGGATCATTGGCGAGGCTGAGAATCGGAATGAGGAAGAATCCGAACAAGGCGAGAGCAAAGGGCTTCATGGGCGGGAACATACTCTTCAGACGGTGATGGCGAGTCTTTCCCCCAAGAAATTCAATTGTGAACTTGGTGGTAAGAAATTTACCACCAAGGGGAACGAGAATGATCATGTGAGGCTGGAAAACGGAACGTTTCGACGCGGTTCATCCCTTTTGATGAAGTTGGCACGATAGTTGCTCTTAACGTCAGCAAGACAAACTTTAACAAAACCGACTAGAATGAAAAAAGTAGAAGCCATTATTAAACCATTCAAACTTGAAGACGTAAAAGACGCCCTGTCAGAGGTCGGCGTTCAAGGAATGACCGTTAGTGAAGTCAAAGGATTCGGTCGCCAAAAAGGCCACACTGAAATCTATCGCGGCAGTGAATACACCGTCGATTTCCTTCCAAAAGTGAAGCTTGAGATCGTGGTTGAAGATGCTGATTCCGAAAAAGTGGTCGATGCCATCGTTCGCACCGCAAACACCGGAAAAATCGGTGACGGAAAAGTATTCGTCAGCAGCATCGATGAAGCTGTCAGAATCCGGACTGGAGAAAAAGGTGGAGAAGCAATCACCGCTTCTCAGGCGTAAGCCAGTCTGATTCGTAAAGTCTTGCAAACGCGAGTGGGGAAACCTGCTCGCGTTTTTTAGGCTCCGCTCCAAATGCCTTTGGCGTCTGAGACTGCAGCCGCTACGGTTGGGTGGTGGAGGCGCGTTTCGTCATTCGTTGTAAAGATGCGGTCGACGTAGAGTTGGAGCAGGGATGCACTCTCGAGAATCGGGCCAAGATCAGGTTCTCGATCCGATTCGCCAACCTGAAGTCCGATTCCCACCGAAGAAAGCGGCCATTCCCAAGCGAGGCGTTGAAGCGGGAGGATCATGGGGTCAGCTGAGGCGATATTGTGGGCGCGGCGAAGCAATTCCGGCAGCCAATGCATCGTCAGATCGACGCTGTAGGTTTGAGACGGACCCTTGGGCGAGGGGCATGGTGGCTTCAAATCCGCGTCGATCTGCTCTGCCGGAATTTCGCGGTAGACGAGAAACTGGCAAATTCGGGCGACCTGTTTTGCAGCCCAAATCGCCGAATCGAGATCGAGCTCCGGAGCGGCATGCGCCATTTCCAGTTTTCGGCGTTCGTCCATCCGCTTCAGTTCGTGTTCCGTCGAAGTTCGCACAAATCCGATCGGATCGGTCGACTCAAACGGCAACTCGCCGGTGCTTTGAAGTCGAACGAGAAACTCGGCTAAGTCCATTCCCTGACCTAAGAAATCATTCATCGCCACGTCAAGAAAGGATGAGGAAGTCCATCCGTTCCGCCATTGAAGCCTCCATCGATTATCTTTAGGTGAAAGATTAACACCCTGATGGAAGGTTATTGAGAATACAGAATGCCGTCTCTTGATCAGCAACTACTTGAGTTGAAAGAGGATCCCAGAAATTGGGATCTGAGACTTGAGGTCATTGAGCGCCTTGCGGCGAAGGGAAACCTGGAGGAAGCACGCAAATTGGTTCGCGATTCGCCGGATGGTCCGGTGCCGTATCCCGTGCAAAAGCGGCTATGGTCTGCTCTCTCAGGAGAGTCTGACGTTCGGGTCATTTCCAAGGAAGATTCCGGTGTGAAACCGAATCTCGTGGCGAAGGCGAAAGTCTTGAATCCCGATGAAGAATCAGTTCCTCCGAAGCCGGTTCCGTATCAACCAAAGGCAAAGTTGGATTCGGAGAAGGAGGCTCCGCAGGTTGTAGAGCCGAAGCCTCATCAGATTTCAAAACCCGATGCTGCCGAGAAAGAACCCCTCAAGATTGGCCTCAACAAATCCAAAGGCGACCCTGAAGCTGCGGCCGGGATTAAGTTGGAACCGTTGGATAAGGCGACGCTGCCGATCCGGAAGTCACCTCCAACGACCGGCAGCAAAATGTCGGCCCTCACCACGGCGATTGTGGCGCACCTGGGATTGATTCTGCTCTTTACGTTTGTGGCGATTCACGTGCCGGTTGCCCGGGCGCCGAAGATCACGGTTCTACCCGCGCCTCCCGGTGAAAAAGAGGAGGTGATGCGGAAGACCATCGTGCAAAAGACCGAGCTTTCGACGCCCGCCGCTCCATCGATGGCGGCTGCCGCAGTCATCACCGTCGCGGCGGCTTCTCCGGTAAAAGCGCCGCAAGTCCAACAGGATAGCCAACAACTCGACGTCAACGTGTTGGATACCGCGGTTGGCATGTCGATGGGCTTTAGTTTTGAAGGCGAAGGGCGCGAATCTGCGGTGAGCTTTTTTGGGATCGAGGGCGGTGGCCGCCGGATTGCGTTTCTGGTCGATGCGAATCCAGAAATGTTGCTCGATGAGAAGGGAGGCATGTTCGCCTACGACAAGGTGAAGGCGGAGATCGCGGCGATGCTTTCCGCTCTGAATCGTGGAACCGCGTTCAACATCATTGTGTTTCAGGGCAAACGACTTTCGATGTTTCGGAGCGAACCCGTTCGCGCGCTTCCTTCCAATATCCATCGGGCCAAGCAATGGCTGGATCCTCTGAATCGGACGTATGAGGCGCTTGGGCTTCGGGAGGATTTTACGGAGGAAGGCATTCGTCCGGGAGCCGAGCCAATTGATCATCGAGACATCGCCTACTACTCAAAAGCGATTCAGGCTGCCCTGGAGCAAGACGTCAACGCGGTCTTTTGCATCAGCAACGGCTGGGGCGGGATGGGCCGGAGTTTGTCGGCTGAAGATCAGGCGAAGCTGGATGAAGCACGCGCAAAACACCGCGAAGAAGTCGCGAAATTGGACATTGAAGTGACCTACAATCCTGCGGAGGTGGCAGCGTGGAAAAAGGCGCAGGACAAAGCCCGTGATTGGCTGAACAAGGAAAATGAAGCCCGTCGGCAAAAAGGTCTGGCTCCCAAAGTAGTTCTGAATTTCGGCGAACTCGTCACTCAAATTACCCCCGGGGCGAGGCCTCCCCGGGGCGTGCGAAGTCAGGAACCGCCGCCGGGGCCAAGTTTGGCGGATTTGGGGATCGAGCGAATGCCTGGCTACACTCCCGAGGATGTTCAGAGCCACATTGAGAATGTGGTGACCGCAAACTATGGGAAGAACAAGCCGGACCGGCCCAAGATTCACATGGTGTTATTTCTTGGGGAACGAGAGGACATCGGCGAATACGAAGAACATTTTGTTCAGCTAACCCGGCGAAATCAGGGGCAACTGAAAATTCTTCGCGGCCTTGCCGCTCTCGATAACGTGACGGGCTTTAAGTAGAAGCCTTGGGTTTGCCGAAATCGAACCGGTCGCGAACCTTGACCCATCCGGCGAGTCCCAGTATCACGAGTTCGATCGCCCAGAAGGTCACCAGGGCATTCACAATTCCCTGGGCAAAGCCGTAACTGTGCAGGCCAACGCCCAGTGCATTGGTCCCAAACCAGGAAAAGGTAATGATCATTCCAAGGATGATGGAGCAGACATTGATTCCCAAATCACGGATGTAGCCGCCAAGGCGGGCGTGGAGAATCACCAGGGTCCATAGCACAATCATCAAGGCGCCATTCTCCTTCGGGTCCCAACCCCAGAATCGTCCCCAGCTGTAGTTTGCCCAAATGCCCCCGAGGACGGTTCCGACCAGCGAGAAGAAGAGGGAGAAGCAGGCGATGCCGTAAACGATGCGGGTTAGCGACCGATACTGATCGCGATTGCCCGTATCCACGTTGAAGGCTTGGCCGATGATGTAGAAATGCGCAGCCAACGCCGCGAGAAGTCCACTGCAGTAGCCCACGTTGATGGTTGTCACGTGAATCCAGAGCCAGAAGTTGGTGTCCAGCACGGCTTCGAGCGGAGACATCGTCTCTGAGGTGTTGATCTCGCGAAATGGTCCGAGCAACAAGACGCAAACCATGGCCAACATGACACCCGCAGAGATCGCGATGCGTTTCCGAGTGATGTTTTCAATGGCCAGGCCGAGGAAAAAGCCGAGCCCTCCGATGAAAAGAAACGTGTCGAACAGGTTGGTGATGGGCGGACGATTCTGAATCAACATCCGCAAAATAATCATCAAAATCATCAATCCGGCTCCAATTGCTCCGAGAACCTCCGTGGTCCGGAGCGAAATCTTTCCGAATTGGGAATAGGGAGAAATCCAGATGAATCCCATTACGGTAAAGGAGAGGACGAGGAAGACCTTGGCCATCATCTCATAGCCAGCTTCCCGGTAGGAGATCTCCATCCCCACGGACCGCATTTCGCCGCGTGAATCGGCCTCTTTCTCGATGAATTCGCGGAAATTGGCGATTTCGCTTTCGAATTCGGACGCATCGTTTGCCTTGGAGGCGGCAACCAGGGTCTCCAGCCGCTTGATGCGTTCGATCGCCCAGGGGCGAAATTCCTTGTTCTCAACGGCGAGTTTGACGAGGTCACCAGGGGACTTCCATTCGGCGACGTTGGAATCCTGGGTCACATGCATCAACTCATTGAACTGCTTAACCGTTGCGCTGAGCGAGGCGGTATCCTCGATCCCAACTTTGCGAAGGTAACGGGGCAATTTCGCATCGGGTTTGCGCATGGATTCACCGAGACTCAATTCCAGCTTGTGAATCGTCTTGGCGAGGTCGTTGCGATGGATAAAGAGATGCTTGACCTGATCGGCCCACTCGGAATCCTTCGCGAGGACGTCAACCTTCGCAAGGGTGCCGAAAAGTTCGTAATTCTCTCGAAAATCATCAGGATCGGCAAAGTAGGTGGTGATCACATTGTCGTCGGCAAACGTGGGCGGAAAAATCGCCATTCCTCGGGAAAAAACTCCGTAGAGAAACGCCAGCCTCATCAGAGTGCGAACTTGGTTGTCTTCCTCAGTTCCCGGGGCTCGGGACGGCATCGCCATCTGTTGGAGGTTCTCCCAGCTCATTTCCGGAATCACCTCGAGCATTTCGCTGGTCGTGGTCTTTCTTGCCAGATCGATCGTCTCTTGATCGAGGAGCGTTGCATTGAGGATGGCGCCCGGGTTGGCCGGGAGCATGACGCTGGCCAGGAACTCGAAGGTGTTGACCCGATTGGCGAGCAGCACGACCTGGCTTTCCACGCTTTCCAGCGATCCCGATTCGTTTGCTTGAAGTTGCTGCTGCTTCTCGTTGAATTCGCGAGCCAACTTGAACAGCTTTTCCCGATTTCCCTGATTCGGGAACAGTTCTTCATAGCTGTAGTAGTCCCGCTTCATCTTTTCCGCGGCTCCAATCATCACCACGGCATCCGAGTCATCGACGACGAAGTTGGGCAACTCCTTGGCCACGCTGGGGCGAAAAAGCGTGTCGAGAATCCACTGGCTGTGGGTGACTTTCTCCTTTTCGCCATCGACCGTGAACTTCACATTGGTCTTGGAGCGCAGGCCCAGCAGCTCAAAATAAGCGAGCGAAGTCATTGGCTTCACCCGACCTTCGTGTTGCACCGGGATTTTCAGGAACTCCTTTGCGGCACCCTTGCTCCACGCGGAGTAGGAATCGAGATCGTTCACCGGCTTGTCCGGCATGAGGCCGCGAATGCCGTTGAGGGCAATGATTCCCAGAAAGATTCCCCCAACGATGAAAAGTCGCTTTTTGCGGGTTTCGTCCAGATTTAGATTCAACTTCATGGATCAGGCTTTTGAGGTTTTGGACCGGCTGGAACGACTTAGGTGGTCGTTGAGTTTGATGACGAAATGGACCGCCAAACCAATTCCGATCACCCAGAGCGAGTAGAGTGGCCAGTGGTCGGCCGGGTTGTTCCAGACGGTAAATTGAGTGTAGTGCTCCCCTTCGAGATTTGTGCCGAAGGAGGACTGGAAAAACGTGTAGCCCTGATAGCGCAGCGGGTGGTTCATCCAGATTTTGACGCGCTCTTCGATCTTGCTGCCGTCGGAAAGCGTCTCAATCTTGGTCACATCGCTCTGGTAGTTGCTCGCCTTGCCGGTTCCCGGATGGAAGTCGACATGAAACTCGTCCACCTTGATGTCGAATGGGACGACGAACTGCCTCTGCTGAAACTGAATGTTATAGGTGTTTCCGGCGACCTCGATGGTTAAGGGACGTGGCGGAATGAATTCACGATTGCGGTTCATTCCGGTGTGGCCACCGATGATCGCCTCGATTGGGTCTCCGGATTCGGGCACTATTTTGGCGTAAAATCCCGGGATGTTTTTCTCGTTCGTCTTCGCTCGCTGCATGGGGTAGAGAACATGGCCGTCAACCTCTCGGAAACCCTTTCCCTGCGCGACGGGCAGGGTCGAGGGGAGGGGATTTGCGTTGGGCTCGTAGTGTTCGACCACGAAGTCAAAAGGGATCTCCTCACTCTTGAAGGTTCGTGGCTTCCCTTTGCCTTTGCGAACGTCCCGAAATGCCTCATAAGGAATCACGAGGGCTTCGCTCGCCTTGCCTTCCTTGTCCAACGGGATGATTTCCACCTGCCAGTCATGGTGAGCGCTGACCCGGTTCGATTGCTCGCCAGGATACATCGCCATGTAGCCTTCCCAAGCGAAATGGCGCGTCACGAACGACGCCAGAATCATGTAGAGGATGCCAATGTGAGCGAGAAAAAGGCCGACGGTCTTCCAATTCCTGCGGAGTTTGACGAGGGTGCCCGCAAGGACGTTGAAGAAGAGAATCGTCATCAAGAGATAGCCACCGGGAAGGATGATGGGCATCCCGAAAACCTTGTCTGAGACAAAAAACGACTCGAAGTAAACCTTTTGGGAGAGATAAAGGCCTTCCTCTTTCTGGTTCAGCGTTCCGAACAGCGTCAAAATGGTCATGAGCGCCAAAACGATGGCCGCAAGCCCAAACGAGGTGATGAAGCGCAGCGCAAGCTGCGGCGCGTTTTGCCAAGTGTATTCTAACTTTTTTGCCATGAAATCAGCGTTGAAATTGGAGCCCGAGGGAGTTGGTGAACTCGAGGAACTTTTCCTCGTTTGCCTCAACTTCTGATTTTGGACCGGTCATCTTCACGAAGATCGAGCGGCCAAACTCCGGAACGGACAGGATCAGACCCATCATCCGATAATTGGGAAGTGCCTCGGTCGCGCCAAATCCCTTGTAGTCGCCGTCAATGGTGACGGTTTGGGCGGGAAAACCGAAGAGAGTGCCCATTTTCAATTTGGAAAGTTGATCTTCGCTAAGCGGTTCCTGGCCCATTTGAGTTCGCCAGCGGTTCACGTTGTCTGCCAAGGTTCCCCCGGCTCGCAAAACGGAAACTTCACCGGCGTCATTTTCACCAAAGCGCAAATCCACTTCGCGCATGCCGGTTGCGGCGAGTTCTTTCCACCCTTCCGGCACCTGATAAACGATGTCGGGGCCCGTCTGCCGCTGCTGAGGTTGCGTTTGGGTCGCCCGAAGCATGGCATCGGTCCCAAGGCGGACGGAAGTCTCCAGATGGGTTTGGGGCTCGCGTTCGTCTTCGGAGAGCGGACGTCGATCCGTGATTTCGTGAACCGGGGAGGGACCGCAACTGCTGAAGAGCAACGCAGAGAGAAGAAGTGTCCCGGGGAGGGTAAAGAGTTTGGAATTCATGAGGTCAGCCCGGAAATGCCGGATGCTGCAGTCGAAATGGTACGTTTGATGGGAGGTGTTGGTTGCGCGAATCAGGCACGCTCAAGAGGGGAAACGACCCAGATTGAGTCGAAAAATCTTGTTAACAGCAACCGTTCTGAGTTGGTTCCTTTTTCGCGAAATTCGTTCAATTCTCAGGAACGAACCGTTCCTCCTGGGGATGGAGAATTCGTCGTTGCGGTCTTTTCTCCCTCATCAGCCTCCGTTTTGGACACCAATTCCGACAAAATGCGCTCGATGTTTGCGTCCTTTTTCGTCTTGCCGACTTTCATTTCCTGAGTGGCGCCTTCGTTGATCCACCAGCCAAGCAACGCGACTTCGTCCGGAGTCATGTGCTCGCGGTCGCCCGGTGGCATGAAATCGTCGTCATCGGGATCAAGCGTAACGCGAAAATACAACTCACTGGCTTCGGCATCGCCGGGGATGAACTCCTGATCGGTGATGTCGCCGCCCTTGGCCAGCCACTCGAACGAGTCCATCCTCAGATCTCCCTTCACCTTGTTTTCATCGTGGCACTCCGTGCACTTGGCGTCAAAGATCGGCTGGATGATGTCATCGTAAATGTACCAGTTGTCGACGCTGATTCCCTGGTCCGCCGCCGTCAATTCCTCTTCAGGATGACCAAGATAGGGTTTGAGTGCCTCTGGAGCGTATTCGGTGAGGTAGGTGTCCGTGTGCACCATGTTTCCTCCGTAGTGGCTCGAAATACTGATGAGGACGACGTTGCCGGCCAAAACCAACAAGTAGATGGGAACCACCCGGTTGCTCGCTTTGAGAATGAGCGACAGCACACCGAGCACAACGACACCAAACCCCGTCCACATGTGCCATTTCATGTTGTTTCCCGAGGTCTGTTCTCCCATCATCAGCAAATACCCGGCAATGGTTGCCGCCGCAGCCCCGAGGGTTCCAAACCAGAGCAGGGGCATCGTATTGTCCGCCCAACCTTTGAAGGGCTTGATTCGGCCGAGGATTTCGAGAAAAAACACCACACACAGAAGGCCAATGGGAACGTGAACGATCAGAATGTGGAAGCGGCCCAGAAAGACGGCCTCGCGCCATTCTTCTTCGCGCTCACCGCCCATTCCGATCCAAAGGACCAGGAGGCACAACAGCCAGCCGATCAGTAGGAGAGCGGCGATTCGGATTCGATTATCTTTGGGATTTTGGCTCATACGTTGAAGCAGATGAAATCAGTCGGTAGCGGCAACAAGTCTTCAGGAACATCCACTTGATGCGGACCGACATGGTTTCTTAGCCGTGGAAAGTCAGGTGCTCAACCAAGATTTCCGGAGCGGAAACTGCCGTTTGGGGCGCCATATTCCCGAAAAAGTGGGTAAAAAGTTAGGAAATGGCACAATTTTTGGTCTCCGTAACGTCTTAGTAGGTGACTGCGATGCTAGACGACCGATTGCAAACTTCTTTGCCTCTCAAATTATCTTGACACATTGAAGATATTTTATCCACTAACCTGTGAAGAAAATGTGAATAGAGTTGTCTAACAATCCATCAATACCTCCCTAACACAACTGCAAGACAATCATGATCTCTTTACCATCAGAGCTGGACTTAACCGCCAAGGAGGCGGCTCAAGAAGCCAAAGAGGCTCGCGAGCGCGTCGATGAACGCGGTGAAATCCTGTTAGGTTACTTAAACCAAATCCGGGCGGCGAATGAACTGGGCGAAAACAGCCTGGTCACCACCTGCATGACCCACGAGCTTGAGTGGCTCTCCACGGAATTGCGCGAACGCGGTTTTCAAATCGAAACCGAGCTTCACCTGATGCACGGTCAGATTTCGATCCGGTGGCCTGAAGAGCTTGGTCAGAGCGGCAATTCGACCGTCGATAAGACGGTTGCGGCCTGAGCGACTAAACTGAACTCCGCATTCGGCGATCACCTCAACCGTCGCTGTTGCGTTTTGAAAAAGCGTTGGAATTCGGTCCGCGACCTGAATTGCGACGGTAGGCCAGTGGCGTTACGCCCATGTGTTTTCGGAAGTGTTGGGTAAAGGTGCTTTGATCGTAAAAACCCAGCTCCACCGCGATTTCGCTGATTTGGGCGTCTGACGTTCGGAGTTCCTCGCAGGCTGCCTGAATCCGGGTTTTCACGAGGAAAAGCCGCGGATTCATCCCGAAGAGTTCCTGAAATCGGCGATTAAACTGTCGGACGGACATCGCCGCTAACCTCGCCAAATCCGGGATGGCGACGGACTCGCGAAAATGGCTTCGAAGATACTCGACCGCCCGATCGAGTTGCGCGTTTTCGGTAATGGCCGCACGGCGCCTCGCATAACTCTGCACCGTCCCCATGACCCCGATCACCTCGCCGGATTTTCCGCGAATCGGGAGTTTCGAGGTGAAATACCAGTCGGGCAAACCCTGCCGGTTGAAGAAGAGTTCAACGATGTTGAGGCGTGGTTCTCCCGTTTTGAGCACCGACTCGTCATCGCGGCGGAAATTCTCGGCTAATCGCGCGGGAAACAGCTCAAAGTCTGTCTTGCCGATGAGGTCGGCTTCGCTCTTGCAGCCCAATCGTTCCCAAAACGCGCGATTCGCGGCAACCAACTGGAAATCGCGATTCTTCGCAAAGAACGAGATTCCCGGCAGGAAATCAAACACCGTGCCGAAATGGGATTCGGGCGCAATCTGATCGAAGAAGCTGGATTGGACATCAATCAAGGCAGGGCCAATTCATCATAAAATGAGGCCGGATCTAGCAAGAACTGTGGAGAATGCATCCTATGCTCCTTCAAAACCCTTCTTATGCCCTTCTCATTCCTCAAATTTCTCGGTCCCTTGCTCTTCGTAATCCTCGCTGTGGAGGTGTCCGCGAGGGATTCCGGCCCCATTCGCGTGCTTTTTTTGGGGCATGAGGCTGAGAACCATCGCTCGGATCTCTACTATCCCATGTTGGCAAAAGCGTTGGGGCGCGACGGGATTTACTTCGACTATGTGACCACGCCGGAGGCCGCCTTTGCTGATTTGGATCACCTGGCGCGTTATGATGCCGTGCTGTTGTACGCAAATCACCAAACGATTGAGCGGCCGCATTGGGAGAACTTGAAAACGTTTGTCGAGAGGGGCGGGGGCTTTGTCCCGGTGCATTGCGCGAGTTGGTGTTTCCAGAACATTCTGGAGTTTGATCAGTTGGTGGGAGGACGTTTCAAATCTCATCAGTCAGGTGTCTTTGCGCCGAAAACCGTGTTGCGCGATCACCCGGCAATGGCGGGAGTTCCGGAATTTGAGGCTTGGGATGAGACGTATTTTCACATCAATCACAACACCGTGGATCGAACGGTGCTTCAGGTTCGGGAGGCCATGTCCGGTGATCCCCACACCGTGCCTGAGCCTTGGACATGGGTGCGAACACAAGGGGAGGGGCGCGTTTTTTACACGGCCAGTGGTCATGACGAACGCGTGTGGTCGAAACCGGAATTTCATGCGCTGTTGAAGTCGGGAATTCTGTGGGCGGTTGGAGATTCAAGAGCCGAAACCTACAAAAACTTCCTCGCGAACCGGACGCC
>TARA_R110002096_G_scaffold91625_10_pt1 | contig 11754 bp, 7 predicted proteins | sample TARA_R110002096 | Tara Oceans TARA_R110002096 (sample SAMEA4397295) | marine metagenome | biome: Polar Biome; feature: [DCM] deep chlorophyll maximum layer (ENVO:01000326); material: water (ENVO:00002006), including particulate matter (ENVO:01000060) such as... | depth 35 m | reverse complement strand
ATACCCTTCCGGAAGCGGAAGTCGCAGGGTGAAGGGCCAGGCGTGTCGATCGCCGCTGGTTCCCATATTCAGGAAAGGCAGGAGCTCTCCATCCGAATATTTCTTAATGATTTCGCCATCCGTGTCGCGTTTGAGGGCGCGAAACTCATCCCGTTCGGCAATGTCGAATCGACCATCCTTGGCCTGACGCAACTGATCAAGGTATTGATAAACAACCCGGTTTTGCTGCGCTTCATTGTCGCGCCACAGTCCTTTGAGTTCGATCCAATCAATCTTGTGCTTACCGGCACCGGCCTGAGCCAGGGCACCCTGTTCCAGGATGTCGCCGGAAGAAGGTCCCGCTTCCGGAAGCAGCGCCATGTCGCCGGAAAGCGGCTGAAGTTGAACGAACCAGACCTTGTCATCGACCATTGCGTCGTTGAGTTCGCGGAAGGTCTCGATCCAATAAACGCGATCGAAGATGGCTGCTGAGTAAGGATCGCTGCGCTGTTTGATGGACGCCAGGCGCTTGTTTTCCGCCTCGATCTTGTCGTTGATGGATTGCAGTTGGGCAACTTTGTCCCGGATCTCAGACGATTTGCGCTCCGAAAAGGAGGCCGCTTGTTTGAACCAAAACCCCGACGCCAAAATCATGAGTGCCGCAGCAATGGTCGAAATCCAGAAGTAGGGAGCTCGTCTGGCAATGTCCCGCTCGCGCTGAACGATGGGAGGAACCATGTCCAGTTCCATCGGGCAATTGCCCAGGCCGCGAAGACCCAGGCCGATCAGCTCACCCATGGCGTGGGCATTGTGGGTAACGGTCGGCTCATCAACCCGCTTGCCGAGTTTCACGTTCCGCAGCGCGTTGAAGTATTCGACCGGAATCTTGAGCTTCTCCTGAAAGAACTCGTTGAGGTAGGGAAGGCCGGCGCCCGCGCCGCAAAGGAAAGCCATGGCCGGGGCGCTTCCGCCCTGATTGCTTCGGTAGAAGTTGTTGGTCCTGACAATTTCAGAGTGGAGGCGAGTCGACGCATTTCGAATGACTTTCGACATCGCCGCAATTTCCGGATCGTCGTGATCCGCATAGCCGCCGCCGAGGGCGACGAAACCGTCCTCGATCTTGCGTTGTTCCGCCTCCTGAAAGGAGATATCGAACTCCTTCGCAATCGCCTGGGTAATTTCCCTTCCGCCGACGTTGATGCTGCGGACAAAGACCTTGTTCCCCTCGACGTAAATCAGGTTGGTGGTCCGCGCTCCGATGTCGATCAGCACGACGGGGCTATCGACGTCGGGATAGTTGTAACGAAACGCGTTGAAGAGCGCGAAAGGCGCGAGATCAACCGTTTCGGTTTCCATCCCGTTTGAGCGGATGGTGTTGTCGATGGACGTCAGCTCGTTCGCCTTAATCGCGACCAAAACCACCTCAACTTCAATGTCATCAGGGCTGCCGAGTGTTTGGTAATCCCAGACTGCTTCCTCGAGCGGAAAGGGAACCTGTTGCTGAGCTTCGAAACCGACGATTTGATCAACCTGATCAAACTCAAGTGGTGGCAGGGTGACAAAACGGGTAAACACCGACTGGGTCGAGAGCGCGTAGCGAACCGACTGCTTGCGGATCTTGAGCGCTTTGACGATTTGCCCGATCGAGACTTTGGTTTGATCGAGCCGGGCGCCGTCGGCCGCGGGATCCGCCAGAAGTTCTTCGCTTAGGAACTGCTCAAGGACAAGCTGGTCGTTGCCCGTTTGACTGAAAAGCGCCGCTCCAACGGATTGGGCTCCCAAGTCAATTGCGATGTTTTTGTCCGATGCCATGAGTGAGTGATAGGATACGTCAATGGTTCTTAAGCCACAGAACCACTACGAGCAAGTTGTTGGCTAACCAACAGATTAATCGAGGATGGTTTCGGCGTGGCGATCGATCCAGAGGAGTTGAAAAGGCGTCTTTTCCTTGGGCATCATCAGCCCTGAGGTGGTTTGAGCGTTCGTTGCCGTCCACCATGGCTTGTTGCCGCTGCTCGATGCGGTGGCGACAACCCGTCCCTTGTAAAGAATCTCAACTCCCCAGGCGACGACATCGCTTTCCTTGAATTTTCCCTTTTCTCCGGCGATTTGCGTCAGGGATGCCGGAGAGACGTAAACGATTGAGAAGGCTTCCTCATCATCCTCGATGTTCCGATAGCGGTAGGAGTCCGTGAGAACCTGCTGCTCAATCCCTTTTACGGCGAGATAGTACTGAATCATCAATTCCGGAACAATCTTGATCTTGGAATTCGATTTCGTTTCGAACTCGACCTCGACTTCGAGATATTCACGCCGCTTCCCGTCTTTCTTGCTGTCAGAAACCTGAGCGTCGAACTGTGGAGTCTTCTGCATGATGATGTTGACGTCCTTGATGTCCGCCGCGACCTGGGTCGGCGCCCAGGCTTGGCCAAAACTGAAGGACTGTGCTAACAACAACGCGGTCAGGGTTAGGAGAAGTGTAGAAGGCAATCGCAGGAGGGATTTCATGAAGTTTGGATGTTTTGAGAAAATTCTGGGTCTAAAAGTCACGCCGTTTTAAGGGCAACGGGGGGGCAATGGCAACACTAATCTGGATGGATTTCGAGGGAAAAACTCAGGCTTACCTCAAGAAGCCAGCGGTTTCAGCTAATTCCTTCAAGGTTCGACGGAAGTTTCGATGCCTTCTTCAATTTCTCCATTGGGTCCAGCCTGACCAGGATTGGGAAGAGTTTGATGCTGGGGAAGTGAACTTTTTGCGTCCTAACCACAAGCGAGAAACGGGACTCATTCCAGCGGAAAAATGGAAATGTGAGCCTTTGTTTAAGCTGGTAAACGGCAGATGCCCGTCTAAGCAGACAGAGTGAGAGCTGAGGATTCATCGACGCGGCGCCTCCACGAAACGGGGCTGGTGCTCGCCATCGCGATTCCGATCCTCTATGTGTTGTCGCCGGGTCCGCTGCTTTGGCTGATTTATGAGTCCGATCTCGATCTCCCCAATTGGCTGATCGCAGGGTCAGTTTCGGTCTTGTCGCCCTTGGCCTTTCTTTACGAAAACGTCGATTGGGTGGGGGATTTTTACGACGCCTATTTCCAATTGCTGGATTTGTCTCCGTAGTCGGCATCATGGGCGGATCTGCGGATCAAAAACAGGGCCGGAAGGGCTGGTTTGGTAGAGGGGCGACGCTTGTTCGGCCTCGTTCTCAGGGCGTTATGGTCATGCAATCGGGTTTGACGACTTCCCATCCCGCCGCCAGCCTTTCTCTGAATTTTGCGATTATGGACCAGCAGCCAATCAATCCCTATCAAGCGCCTTCGTCAGATTTGGGCCAGCCGGTCAAGGTTGAGGATAAAGTTCCTTCCGCGATTCTAACGAAAATTCGGACGGCGTGGATTGCGGCGACGATTTCAGCAGGAATGACGTTGATTCTCTCATTGGTGATGGCGGCAGGAGAGATGGAGAATCCGCTCTTTAACCTCTGGAACCTGATCGACGTCTTCCTGATTTTGATGCTGGCCTTTGGAATCGCCAAACGGAACCGGGTCTGCGCGACGATCATGTTCCTTTACTTTGTTCTCTCAAAAATCTGGCTCGGAATCGAGACCGGGCAATTTCATGGAGGCATTCTCGCGATCATCTTCATGATCGTGTTTTTTCGGGGAATGCTGGGAACGTTTCAGTTTCACCAATGGAAGAAACGGGGCGCAGAGCCCTAAAATGCCTTGGAGCGAGAAAGCTGGCAACTTTTTCCCGATGTTAGGCTTGCCAGATGCGCCTCTAGGAAGTTCGATTGGCCCGGCTGTTCTGAGCCCATCATGTCCAAAGCCGACGACAAAAACTCCTCAACCCAATCTGCCAGCGATCGCAAAAAAGCAGCGTTTCGAAGCCGAATCATTTCAACGCTCTGTCTTTGGGGGCTGGTTGGTGCCGGACTCATCTCGGCTCATCCGGTTCTGTTCTACTTTCTGATCCTCACGTTTGTGCTCCTGGGGATGATCGAGTATTTCCGGATCTTGCGCAGCGCGAGGGTCCTCTGGGAAGGCATTTTTACGACTCTCATTGCGGTGGGGCATTGCAGCGCCTGCTTTTGGCTGGCAGCGCACGGGCGGTATGACCATTTTGGCTTTTTTGACAGCCTCGCGATTGTCGCAGTGATCTTCGTGGCCTTCGGGGTCAATTTGAACTTTCCGATCAAACCCGGGCGCAGCCATATTTCCGTGATGGCCTCGGTTTTCGGGTTCATCTACATCGCCTTTCTCTTCAATTTCGTGACGCGGATCTCCTTCTTTCAGGACGGGTTCCACACCAACGAAGTTCCGGGGCGCGGATACCTGTTCTTCCTTCTCGCGGTCACCAAATTCACCGATGCCGGAGCCTACGCGATTGGTTCGCTCATCGGGAAGCACAAGATGATTCCCCATATCAGTCCCGGGAAAACGTGGGAAGGTTTTGCGGGGGCGTTTTTGGGCGCCTTTGTCGCCGCCTTTGTCGTGACGGGCTTTTTTGGGGATGACATGCCGCTTTTGACCACGCTGCACACCTGTGTGTTGGCCGTGATCATCGGTCTGGCCGCCATTTTGGGCGATCTTGCGGAATCCATCGTCAAGCGCAGCCTCATCACCAAGGATTCGGGCCACGTGATGCCGGGAATTGGAGGCGTGCTCGACCTGATCGACAGCATTCTCTTCACTGCGCCGATCATGTATTGCTACCTCTATTTCTTGAGCCGGTAGCGGTCGGGAAACCCTGATATGCAGTTGCAATAACCGGCCTTTGTCCGGGCGGAAATCAGTCCAGGGTTCGGTCTTGAAATCGCAGGTTCCCACCCGTAACGGTCCCCGTCGCCGAACGCGAAAAACCTGTTGTTTCACCTGAAAATGTCTCGACCTCAAAACTCCCTGCATCGCCGCCAATTTTTAAGAGGGACCGGTGTATGCCTCGCCTTACCGTTTTTGGAAACCTATGCAAAGTCCGACTCGCCGCCGGTGACGCCCCGGTTTGTTTGCGTGGCCAACCCTTTTGGGATGATTCGCGACGCCTTTTTTCCGGACGAGGCAGGTCACGACGCCACGCTCCCCACAAACCTGGCTTCGTTGGAGCCACATCGTGGGAAATTCACCGTATTTTCGAATCTGGACCATGGCTACAACGGTGGTCACTCGGCGACGCACACGTTTCTCTCCGGCGTGCGATCCACGGAGTCTGGCGCCATGCCGGACGGCAACATTTCGCTCGACCAGTTCCTGGCCGAACAGGTGGCGGGGCAAACGAGGTTTCCGGTGCTCAACACTTCGGCCGGCAGCAACAGCGGCGGAAGCTGTGAGTTGAGTTGGACGCGATCCGGGGTGCTGGTTCCGGCGATCCAACGGGTCAGCCAACTCTTCAAGCTACTCTTCGTGAACGAGACGCCTGAACAGATGAAGGCGCGGAGTCAGCGCTACGATCGGCAGGGATCGATTCTCGACACCGTTTCCGCCCAAGCCAGGGCAATGTACCGCCGCCTCAGCAAGCTGGACCAGGCGAAGATGGATCAATACTTCACCTCGGTGCGTGAGGTGGAGGTCGCGATCCAGCAGGAGCAGGACTGGGTGCATCAACCGCGCCCGGAGGTGGAGATCAGCGAGCCCAAAGACGGGACGGTTTCCCAACAGCTTCCCATCTTGTTCGACCTGGTGACGCTGGCGCTCGAGACGAATTCCACTCGGGTGGCGACGATCGAGGTTCCCGGCGCGTTTGATGCCAAGGGCGTCGGGATCGAGCCGAAGGGCTACCATGCCTACTCCCACCATGGCAAGGACGAGACGCTGATGGCGGGGATGCGCCGGATTGAGCAGTATCAGATCGAGCAGATCTCGGCATTTCTCTCCAAACTGGATGAACGGGGATTGCTCGACACCACGCAAGTCCTCTTCGGGAGCGGAATGGGCGACGGCAGCGCGCACACGAACCAGAAGCTGCCCATTTTACTGGCTGGTGGAACGCACAAGCATGCCACGCATTCCGTGCTTCCAACGGAGAAAAGCAAGCGAGTTCCCCTTTCCAATCTGTTCCTGTCGGTTGCTCAGCAATTCGGGGTGGAGACGGATCGCTTTGGTCACAGCAACGGAACGCTCGACGCTTTTTCGGCATGATCAGAGAATCGTTTTTCGTCCTGCCGGTCCTTTTTACCCTGCTTTCCGGGCTTCATGCCGAGGAAAGCGCGTTTGAGACGTTGCTGTCCGAGAGTTGTCTGGATTGCCACGATGATGCGTCCGAGAAGGGAGGGCTTTCCCTGGAGCCGTTGGCGTTCGAGATCGACGAATCCAACGCCGAGATCTGGAAGAAGTGCATGGAGCAAATCGAACGAGGTTTCATGCCTCCAGCGAAGAAGCCGCAACCCAGTGACGAGGAGCGCGAGGCTGCGGTTCTGGATCTGGAAGAGCGATTGGTTGCTTATTATGCGAAGCAGCCGCGTCATCCTGCGGTTTTGCGTCGGCTCAATACGACGGAATACAAATTTACGATTCGCGACCTGCTCCATCTCGACCTCGAAATTGATGACCCGACATCGAGCTTCCCGGCAGATGAACGCCATCACGGATTCGCCACGGACGGCGAGAAGTTGGTGACGTCCAGCTTCCTGCTTCGCCAGTATCTCGAAGCGGCGGAAAAAATCGTCGGCCAGGCGGTTCACTTCGAGGAGAAGCCCGAAGTGGGGACGTGGGATCTGAAGCCGCCATTCGATGTGGAGCTGAACAGCCAGCAGGGCGGGGAGCTCTCGTATTACAAGAAGACCTTGGGCATCCCTCAGCCCTATCAAAGCATCTTCGCGCGCATTAGGGGAATTCCTGAGGGCGGCTACCATCCCGTCAATGAGATGAAGAACGGGGTGGGGAAGAGCGGTTGGTACACGATTCGGATCCAGGCCGAGGCCAAGTTTCGCCACGCGATCGACCCGGAAAGGTTCAAGCCCCACAACTCACTCTGGGATGGGACGGAACCGCTTCGGCTGGCGCTCTTCACGGGAACCTTGCGCGGGATTGATCCCACGAACAGGGACGCCCTCAAAGACGCCACCCATCGTCGGCAGGCCGACCAGCGCCAGCTCGCAATCTGGGACCTTCCGGACGACGAACTCGTTTGGGTGGAATGCAAGGTTTGGCTCCGGGAAGACCAATTCTTAAAGTTGGGTTTCCCCAATGGTCCGAGCAGCTCGAACAATCGGCTGCTGAGTTATTTCATAGACAACGCCAAGGAGTTTCTCGATGAGGAGGAGTTCGCCGCTTTCGAGGCGCGCAATGGGAACAATGGCGTGTTCCGCATGTTTGAATCGCCCCGCATTCAGGTTCACCGCATCCTGGTTGAGGGGCCGCTGAACGAGTCGTGGCCGCCCGCGAGTCACCGCGCGATTTTCGGGGATGAGCCCTACGCGTCCGATCGCGCCGGGGAAGTGTTGCAACAGTTTGCCTCGAAGGCGTGGCGTCGGGATGCCGAGCCCGCCGAGGTTGAGCTGGTCGTCGAGCACGTCCGCAACGCGGAGAAAAACGGGCTTTCTGCGGAAGACGCGATCCGCGAAGGGATCAAAGCGATCCTCTGCTCGCCGGAGTTTCTGTTTCGCGAGGAACGGCAGGATCAACTCAGCGGTGACGAACTGGCGTCGCGACTGTCCTACTTCCTCTGGGCGTCGATGCCTGACGAGGCGCTTCGGCAACGGGCCGCCAAAGGCGAACTCAGCGATCCCGACGTTCTCCGCACCGAGGCCATGCGCTTGCTCGAGGATCCCAGGTCCGAAGGGTTCGTCTCCGAGTTTCTCGATGGCTGGCTGCATCTGCGCAAACTCGGCTCCATGGCGCCGGACGTGCGCAGGTTCGCGAAGTATTACAGCGACAAGCTCGAACCGGCCATGCGCCAGGAAACGCGGCTCTACTTTCACGAGATCCTGCACACCAACGGCCCGTTGCGGCTCTTTCTCGACTCGGATTACACCTACGCGAACAAGGAACTCGCCGAGCACTACAAGATCGGCGCGGAAGCCGTCGCCGAAGCGGTCGGCAAGGAGATCGAAGGCGTGGATTCCCGGCTCCTCCGGGCGGACGGGGCGGGAGACGCTCCCTCAATGCGCTTTGCCCGGGTTGCTCACCAGCAGGCAGGGCGCGGCGGCATTCTCGGCCAGGCCAGCGTGCTGACCCTGACCGCGAACGGCGTCGATACCTCTCCCGTGATTCGAGGCGTCTGGCTGTTGGAGAACATCCTCGGCACGCCACCCAATCCTCCACCGCCCGGAGTCCCCGCGATCGAGCCCGACATTCGCGGCGCCAAGACGATTCGCGACCAGCTCCAGAAGCACCGCGACAACTCGGCCTGCCGCTCCTGCCATGCCTACATCGACCCGCCCGGATTTGCCTTGGAGAAGTTCGATCCCATCGGCGGATGGCGCGGGCATTACCCGATTGGGAAGAAGTATCCGCCCATCGATTCCAGCAGCACCTTCCGCGGGGAGGACTTCGCGGACATTGTTGAGTTCAAGCGGCTTCTCCTCAAACGCGAAGATGATTTTGCCCGCAACTTCGTGGAGAAGTTGTTCATTCAGGCGCTCGGCCGCGAACTCGCCGTCACGGACCGTCCTCACATCCGGAAGGTGTTGGCCACGACGAAACCGGACGGATACAGGCTTCGCGATCTCATCCTGGCATGTGTGGAGAGCGACCTGTTTCGGCAGAAGTGAGTGGGCCCGCTTCTCCGGCAGCTGAACCCGAATCCGGACTTGGAATCAAATTATCCGATCGATGAAACAAGAAACGACGCATTTCCCTCAAACGCTCCGCATCAGCGTTCTCATCCCTCTGCTTTTGCTCGTGCAGGGGCTCCAATCGGCCCCTCTCCCTCCAGAAATATCGGAGTGGAGCGAAGCCACCAAAGAAAGCCAGCGGCAAGCCGGCAAGGCGATCATCCAGCAGATTCGGGAAGCAGCCGAAGCTGGACTGCCTGAAATCAAAGTCCCGACCGGCCACTATCGATTTGCGGAAACCGCTGGAGGCAATCGCCCCTACTTTATCCATTTGAGGGGAATCAATGACTTCACGGTCGACTTCCAGGGATCCACCCTATGGTTTGAAAGCGAAGCCACCGGCATCGTAACCAGTAAAACCGAAAATCTAACCCTTAAGAACGCCATTCTCGATTGGGATCCGCTTCCCTTTACACAGGGCATCGTTACGGCAGTCCATCCTGAGTCGAGCTCTTTTGATGTTCGGATCGATCCCGGCTACGAGAAGGTCGTCCCCGGCATGTCGGCGAGCAAAGGCTCGCAGGGCGGATTGCGTGGCATGCTCTTCAATGCCAACACCCGGGTCCTGAAAGCGGGGCAAACCGGTTTCACGCTCAGCCTCGATTGGAACCGGCAAAACGATAACGGCACTTACCGCATAAAATACCGCGGGTTCTACGAGATCCCCATCGTCGAGTCGAACATTGAAGTCGGTGACGCGATCGCAATCCTCAAACGGATGCGGCGCGCCGTAAGAATCGAAGGCGGCAGTCATTCCGTGATGGAAAACATCACCCTCTACAGCAGCCCCTTTGTTGCTTTTGCCGCCAATGCGACAACGGGCGATCATGGGCCGATTTTCCGAGGCTGCAAAATCGTTCGGCGCCCGGGAACCGATCGTTTGATGGCAGGGAATGCCGATGGAATCAATATCGCCAATTCCGTCGAAGGTCCCATCATTGAAGACTGCGTTATCGAGAACATGGGCGATGATTTCATCAACGTCCATGGGCACCTTTCCAGAGTGATCTGGCAGAACAGCCCGACCGAAGTCATCTGCAGCATCTTGAATTATCGTGGCACCATCACGGAGCCCATTGAAGTCGAGTTCCTCAACCGCAGCACTCTGGAATCCTTGGGCAAGCGAAGGATCACCTCAGCTCCCCTGAAATGGACGATCGAGAAAGACCGTTGCCTTGCAGACCTCACCCACCGTTGGCACTCAGGAACCGCCGCCGGTCTCACTTATGGGAGCACGCAGACTCTCCTCAAACTCACCCTGGATGAGCCTCTCACGATCACCGAGGACGTCGTCATCGCCTGCGAAACATTTTCCGGGGCAAATGCCATCATCCGGAACAACTCCATGACTGGCTCCCTGGCCCGAGGAATCCGGATGCAAAGTCCGGGAGCACGCATCGAAAACAATTCCATCTCCCATACCATGGGGCCGGCAATATCACTGCAAGGTCACGCCAGCTTTTGGGGCGAAGGTCCCTACGTTCACTCCGTAATCGTGCGAAACAACTCCATCGCCTTCGGAGGGCTCGAAGGGAAAAGCAAAGACAAGGCAGCGATCCGCATCGCGGATGGCGACTATGAAAATCGCCAGGTCGCCCGGGATATCTCGATGACGGGCAACCGGATCAACGATAGCCAGGGCGCGGCCATCATTGCCCGCGGAGTCAACGGCCTTGAATTATCCAACAACGAGATCAAGGGCTATGGAATGGCCCCGGCATCGAAGGATTCCCTGAAAGGCGCGAACCATGGCATCGTGCTGCAAAATATCAGCGATTTGTCGGCAGAAAACAATGCGGTCGAAGACGCCGGTCCGTTCGCCAAAGAGCCGATCTTTCAATGGGGCGTCTCAGAAAAAAGCGATCCAAGCGACCAGCGTTGAACACGCAGTCAGAATGGATATTCACGAGAATCCGCCTTTGATGGGGATGGCCCGGCGGTTTGAGCTTGGTTTAGGTTCCTACAACTTCCGAACGTAGGCGTAGTAGGCTCCCAAGGTGCCGCCTTCCGCGGTTTCGAATGTCGTCCAGAACTCATGGGCGCCCTCGGTGAGGTTGACTTTCAGCGTCACCGATTTGGCGCCGCTGGGCACGTTGATTTCCGCTTCGGCATCGCCGATTTTCAGGCTGGCTTTGACGACGTTGATCCCGCGACCCGGCGTTTCCCGATAGGCTTTGACTCCGGGAACCGGGGCGCCCGGGGGAAGCGATGCCGAAATGGCCTGGTCGGATTCGCGGGGCCAGCGACGAAGCTCAATCTCGTATTCGCCGGCTTGTTCCACCCAAACGTACCAGAATCCCTGCGTTCCCGGCTTATCCAGACCGGCGCGGACATGGCTTTGGTTCCACGGCGTCGATCCATCGGTGATCCAGTCATGGCACGTCAGGATGGACGGATTCTCTGCGGGATTCCCCAAAATGATCTGCGCGGGAACCTTGAAACCAGGTTCCAGATCTGCCCACCAATCGTCATAAAACTGACGAAGCGTTTTGACGACTTCGGGATGTTTGCCGGCAACGTCGGTCGCCTGCTTGGGATCCGCCTTGATGTCGTAGAGCGCTTCGCCGTTGATGAGGCGCCATTGATTCGTCATGACCGAGCTCTTTCGCCATTTGATCGGGTCGCGCACGCGTTGGCTGTCCGTTACGAGGAGGCGGTCGGGCCAGCTTTGCGCTTTGCCTTCCAGCAGAGGACGAATGGATACGCCATCGAATTTCACCTTGGCCTTGTTTTCGACTCCGCAGAGGTCCAGCAACGTTGGGGTGATGTCGACATGACCGCAGATCTCGGTCACGACACGTCTCTTCAAGTTGCCTTTGGGCCAGTAAATGAAGAACGGGACGCGATGGCCGCCGTCGTATTCGCTGCCTTTGCCGCCGCGCATGTTTGCGTCATAGACTTTGGTGCCAACCGATCCGTTGTCCGTGCAGAAGACGAAAATGGTGTTCTCTTCGAGGCCGTTCTCCCGCAGGAACTCCCGCATTTTCCCAACGTTTTCATCGATGTTGGT
>TARA_R110002096_G_scaffold403954_1_pt1 | contig 11756 bp, 6 predicted proteins | sample TARA_R110002096 | Tara Oceans TARA_R110002096 (sample SAMEA4397295) | marine metagenome | biome: Polar Biome; feature: [DCM] deep chlorophyll maximum layer (ENVO:01000326); material: water (ENVO:00002006), including particulate matter (ENVO:01000060) such as... | depth 35 m | reverse complement strand
AAAAATGTATAATTTAGATCGGTACTAAAAAGGGGAAGCCTACACCATGACCTATTTTAATTAGCTTCTTTTCGGATACCAGTTTCTTTAAACTAAGTCCAACTTGGCCGTACCTTCCAATATCGGAAAAATCAGCTCTAAGGAAAACTGAAGTTTTGCTTCTAGCAATACGATAATTGATTCTGCTTAGTACGGTTCTGGCCATTTGTGTTTAAGAACTTCAATAATTTATCTGATATCGAGTGCTTCGACCCCCACCTACACTTTTCAAAGCTTTCTTTTCCTCCAGATCCTGAAGGTCACGTGTGGCAGTTGCCTTTGATACTTTGGTAATGACCATATATTTTTTTGCGCTTATCCCAATTTCAAAACTATCTGGATCAGCTAACATTTTGTTGATGATCAACTGTTGACGCTCATTGAAGTCATCTAGGTATTGATCTAGGAACTTAGTCTTTTTTAATACAAATTCTATCTGTGCCTCAGTTTGTGACAAAGCATCAAGCAACATTTTAACAAAATACTTGAGCCACTCGGTTATTTCATTAGAGCGCTGTGCTTTTTCTAAAGCTTGGTAGTATGCTTTTTTATTTTTTTCAATGGTCTGAGAGATACTGATAAGCATAGGTTTTCCCACACCTTGAGAAAGTGCTTTTTCGGAGATAGCTCTACCGATTCTTCCATTTCCATCTTCAAAGGGATGAATAGATTCAAAATATAGGTGGGCAATTGCTGAACGTATAGGGGCTTTTCGAATTTCATTAACTCCCCCTGGGACTGTATCATTATACCAATTAAGGAAAGCCCTCATTTTTTCTGGTACTAGTGAGGAAGGAGGTGCTTCAAAGTGAACGATTTCTTTACCAATGCTCCCTGAAACTACTTGCATTGGCTCTTCATGAAATCGCCAAGCACCAATAGTTAATCTCCGATTACCAGCCATGAGCATTTCATGCCATAAAAAAAGGCGCTTGTCTGTTAATGGTTCTGCAAAGGTGTTTCGTAGATCCACCATTAATTCACCGACCCCTAGAGCTCTTTTATCTCTAACTTGTGGAGGCTTTTGGTCTAAACCAAGTCCATTACGAATAGAATAAATAACATCTGGCCTGCTGACATATTCTCCTTCTATTTCAGATGTTTTGATAGCTTCAGCTACCATCCGATCAATGAAGGCTTCCATTTTGCTGTGTTCTGGCATGGTCTTCAAGATCCCGCTAATCTGACCAGATCGCTCGGCATAGGTTAGAAGATCATCCTCTATTTCAGATAGTTCGTAACGAAATTCAGGCCAGTTTTTTTGTTGCCAATTGTACTTCATGAGCCGATTATAACATCTATTCGGCTCAAATTTAATCAAAATATGAGCCGAATACGAAAATTATTCGGCTCATAATGCACACAAATACATTAATGTTTCTCAATTACTCATGAACTGGGACATTATGCTCTTCATAGAAGTTCCTTTAAAAATCAAAACTTTCGACAAAGTAATTCAACTTGATCTTTGAATTTTTACCTTAGCTCAGTCCATGGGCTGTTTCAAACTCACATATGAAGATGATTTTTCGGTAAACCGATTTTTCGAAAACAAGGGCATAGCGAAAAAATTCTCTGCTCCAAGTTTGTATGAAAAGGAGAACCATTTAGGGAATGTGCATGCCGTTATTACAGACCGTAAACTACAAGTGGAAGACACGAATAATCTAGGTACGGTAAACTACTATACCGCCAATGTTACTTCTTATACGGATTACTATCCTTTTGGAATGGAAATTGGGTCTAGAACTTATCACAGTGCGGATCTTTATCGTTATTCATTTCAGGGCCAGGAGGGGGATCCAGAATACTATTGCATCATGTGCTTCCATAATATAAAGAGCTTTAAATTTGGCAATGAACTATGTTGGTTGATATGCTGAATAAATTGTATTTCCAAGATCAAAAAATTTGGTTTTAATCTTTCCTGTTCGGCCATGCAATGGCTCGTGCCAAAGGTAGTTTAGTAGAAATTAGGTGAAGTTTTAATTAGAAACAAATTACGATTTTTACATAGGGCATAAAAAACATAGTGGCTAATAAACTTTTTTTAGCAATGAGTTGGGCTTAGCTCCTGTTGGATTTGGCCTTAAAGCATGGGTGTCCATACCCCTTTAAGCCTTTAATAATTTGTCCCGTCCTAAAATTATTTTTTTGAATTATCGTCTTGTCTTAGTCTTACTATTTTTTCAAGCAATGATTATTCCTTTAATTGGTGGTCATAAATAAGTTATAATTTAAGTAGAACATTTAATTTCCTATATGGAGATGTTTACAAAAACAATTGACCAGTTTATAAACTATTCCTGGTTTAAATAAATAGCATTCATAAATTTGGTTTTGTCTAAAAAAGGCGAATTAATATTAATAGTGTTTAACATTATGATTCATAACTAACTAATCATTCGTGTTGGGTTTTTGTTGTAATCATGTAAAGCAAAATTTTGAGATTAGATATACAAAAAGTTTATTTTTTGCATTACTTTGTTTCACTGCTCAATAAAATGAACAAATTAATCCCATTTCAACCTTTCCATTTTATTTAAACTGACAACATATTTACTCTGATTTGAAAACAAAAATTCTACTTCAAAAACGGTTGTTAATACCAACCTTACTCCTTCTGTTTTTCACTGTTTTTACTATTCACAGTTTTGGACAAACCGTATCCCCAGACTCTTATTATAAAGGAATAACTAAGATTGACCCACCAGAAACTTCCTCTCTTTATTCTTTTGAGGAAATTAACGTGGATCGGTCCACAGGTAAAATCCAAGTTAATGTTCCTATCTATACCTTAAGTAATGGTTCCTATACCCTTCCCTTAGGGTTTAATTATTCAGGAGGTGGACATAAAGTTGCAGAAATAGTTAACGAATTTGGCCTAGGCTGGAGTTTCTCAGGATGGGGTAGTATGTACCGTTCTGTCAATGGAGGATTCAAGGATGAAGATGCAAGTGTGGGCTTCCATAATAATTCTCAATTTCGATCCGATATGATGGCACTTGCAGACAATCCCTCTGGGGAGTTTGGAACTTCTACAACCCAAGCCACCATAAGTCAACTAGCAAATAATGATTTGGCACCTGATATCTTTAATTATAATATTAATGGTGTTACTGGAAAATTTCATTTGCTTTCCGATTACTCTTGTTACGAATTGGAGCCCAGCGATAATATCGTTGAAAGAGTGGCCGATCAACATTTCAAAATAATTGATACCCAAGGAAATCAATATGTTTTTGGTGGTGGCAATTCAGATTATGTTGCCATAAATCTAGATGGAAGTGGGAATGTAACAGGTGAAACATACTACATTAAATCTATAATCAGCGCTTTGCAAGACACTATTGATTTTGTTTATTCAAATGTCATTTCTAATACCAAAACATCATTCTCCTCTACAAAGACCTTAGACTATCCCGTTTCTGCAAGTGGCTATGGAAGTGCCGTAAACACAGGGAGCAGCACCTTAATACGAAGGCGGGAATTGATCTCAATTCACTTCTCAAGAGGAGATTTCATCATTAGCAACGGCAATAATATTTCTCTTTTCAATGATTCAAGAGTTCAATCTCATAAAGTGTTTTCATTAAAGGACAAGAACAATAATGTCATTTCAAAATGGCATATAGGTTTGGGAAAGGAATCCAGCAATATCGATGAGCGATTAAAACTAATTAAGATTGTTATTGAAGGGGATGATTCTAGTTTACAAGATTATTATAGTTTTGATTATAACGATTCAGAAATTCTTCCTTCAGAAAACTCCTACTCAAGAGATTATTGGGGTTTTGCTAATGGTAATAGTATTTCAAATTTTATTCCAACAATTACAGAAGGAGGTTATACGGTTTATGGAGCAGATAGAAATACCAATGCTACCAAAGTTCTAGCTGAAATTCTTCAAAAAGTGACCTATCCAACAAAAGGGTATTCTGAATTCACCTATGAACCCAACGATTACTATGATGGCACTTATCCTAATTATAGCGATCAATCTGTGGTTGCAAACTCCATAATTACCCAAACTGATTACAGTTTAAACCTAAACTTTGATCAATATATTCATATCCAAACAACGGTAAATAAAACTGGAAATGATCCAGGAACTGGTTCTGTAGAAATAATTGATAATGCAACGAGTAATGTTGTTTTTCTTCATGGTCCCTTTGTGGCAAATCCAACCAACCAACAGGCCACAAGTTGTTTTTTAAGTACCGGAAATTACACTGTAAGACTTAAACCCGGTTATGAAAGTTCGGTATCAGTTGATATAGACTACCAATCAGCAAGCGCTAATCAGGTTCAGAATTTACTGGCAGGAGGGGCTAGAATAAAAACAATAAAACATAGCCCAATGGATGGCCATGCCATTACAAGAAATTTTGAATACAATTCATCACTCGACCCAACAAAATCTAGTGGCGTTAAATTAGATAATGTAGAATTTAAATATTTTACAACAGTTCGATACTATACTCCTGGAAATTGCGCCCTTAATAGTGATACAAAAATAATTATTCAAGCTTCAGCTGATATTTCTAGTGGTCCAAGCGTAATGTACAGCAATGTGAGAGAGTATCTTTCTGATTTGACTTCCAACAATGGTTATACCGATTATGAGTTTCAGGTTACGGCAAATCCTAATGGCTTTGCTTTTACCAATAAAACCAGCTATGCCAACCAAAGAGGTCAATTACTTTCTCAAAAAACCTACCGTGAGGATGATGTACTGCTCAATAAAACTGAATACACTTATTCTGTATTAAATGACGGTTTCATTCAAGGTATAGAATTTCACGTTAGGAAATCCGCAGCAGTTTGTTCTACAACACAACTTCATAATGGAATGGAAGCCGACTATGATTATTATACTTATAACCATTACGCAAAACGACCGTATCTAACAAGAGAGGAAAGCACACAGTATTTGAATGGCCAGTCCATTGTAACTTGGAAAGAGTATTTTTATGACAATATCCCGAACCTATTTAGTCCCTCTAAGGTGACAAAAAGTAGTACGGACTATGACCATGTTGAGGTTTTGTTTAAATATCCTATCGATTATAGCCCTGGCAACTCTCCATCTAGTAATGAAGCGGTTGCTTTAAAATCCCTTATTGACAAAAATGTTATTGTTCCTATTGAAATTAGATCATTTTTTATTACCGGGAACTCCAAATATTGCTCAAAGGCAATACTTCAAATTTTTAAAAATTCAGTTTTAAAAAATTCAGTTTCCACTCCTCTTTTAGAGCAAATAATGGTCATGGAACTTGCATCACCAACTTTAAGCACCAGCTTAACGGAGTCTTCCTTAAATGGCAGTGGTCAGTTTGTTTTTGATAACAACTACTCATTGGTTTATGAAGGTGAATATGATAATCAAGGAAATATTATTGAATTAACCACCAGAGATGAATTGGAAAAATGTTTTGGTTGGTCGAGCTATGGCCGGTATAAAACCTATGAGGTGGAAAACGCCATTGCTTCAGATGCGGCATTTACAGGTTTTGAAAGGGTTAGGGATGGAAAATTCACCTATTCTGGAACATTAAGTACTAATGATGCTTATAGCGGTGAGCGATCCTATGACTTAAATGGTGGCAATATTGTGGTAAGTAACCTAGATAATTCTCAAACCTATATTGTGGGTTATTGGACCAAAGGATCGGTCGCTGTGAACTCACAATCTGCAACACAATTGAAATCCAATGCCCAAGGTTGGAATTATTATGAAAGACAAATTTCTGGAATAACCAGCGTTACTCTTTCTGGAAGTGGTCTAATTGATGAAATATACATTTTTCCAAATGAAGCTCGCATTAGTACTTATACCTATATTCCCTTAAAAGGAGTAGTTAGTATCAGTGATACCCAAGGCGAAAGCCAATTTTTTGAATATGATTCCTTCGGTCGATTGCGGTTGGTGAAGGATTCTGATGGAAATATCCTCAGCCTATCAGAATACAACCAACGTCCCTAAACTATCATCCTAAAAATCGTTCAAAATGAAGTCATTAAAACTAAATACTCAGCTATTCTCACAAAAAGGAAACCTTGACAATGTACCTACCCGTAGTTTAATTCGACAAACTATTTTATATCTATTCAGATCACTCCCTTTTCTCCTAGTCTCTGTCGCTTATAGCCAAACATCCACTGAGAATTATGTAAAAACAACAAGCCCTACCACTTCAGTTAGCACCGAGACTTCTTTAAATGCCTTAGGGGCATCTGATAAAATAGTTAGTACCACCTATTTTGATGGACTAGGAAGGCCAATACAGCAGGTTGGCCATACGCTAAGTCCAAACAATAATGATATGGTTCAACTAAGCGAATATGATGCATTTGGAAGAATGGCCAAGCAGTATTTGCCTTTTTCAATAAATCAAAACTCGGGTAATTATGTTACTTCAGTAGAAACGGAGCAAAATCAATTTTATAAGAGTACTGCACGAGTGGCGTATTCAGCCTTTCCTTATGCTGAAACACTTTTTGAAAATAGTCCCCTAAATAGAGTTTTAGAACAATCTGCCCCAGGCCAAGATTGGCAATTGGGTTCTGGACATACGCTACAAAATGATGTAGAACTAAATTTATTCCATGAAGTTCGAAATTTTGAAGTAACCAATGGAAATACAAACTCCAATGGCTTTTACTCACCAAATAGCTTGTTTAAGCATATTAGGATAGACGAGCATGGTAATTCAGTAATTGAATATATCAATCAAGAGGGAATCCTAATATTAAAAAAAGTGCAATTGGATGCCAACACCTATACTCAAACCTATTATGTGTACAATGATTTGAACCAATTAATTACGGTAATCCCTCCAGAAGCTTTTGCCGATATGACAAGCTATAATGTTAATTCGGAAATACCAGATCGAGTTTATCGTTACAAATATGACAATAGAGGAAGAGTAATTGAAAAGAAAGTTCCACACAAAGGCTGGGAGTATATAGTATACGATAAGCTTGACAGACCTGTATTAAGTCAAGACGCGGTACAAACAACTAACAACCAATGGAGTTTTACCAAGTATGACGGTCTTGGAAGAGTAATTCTGACTGGTTTATTTTCCAATAGCGGAGATCGTGCAAGTTTACAAAGCTCAGCAAATGCTGCTATTCAATTGTTTGAAGTAAGGACCTCCTCTAATTTTAGCACCCAACATGGATATACAAACCAGGCCTTTCCAACAGGATCTTTGGATATTCATATGATAAATTACTATGACGATTATGATTTTGACCAAAATGGAAGTGATGATTATAGTTTTAATAGCCCCCCTGCTGGATATTTAAGCACTGCCTCGAGTAGAACTCGATCTTTAGTCACTGGGTCCAAGGTTAAAGTTTTGGATGGTAACAGTAATTATTTAACCTCTGTGATTTGGTATGATGAAAAAAGAAGAGTTATCCAGACTTACAATACGAATTATTTAGGAGGATATGAACGTAGTCATCAGTTGTATAATTTTAGTAGCGAAATTCTAAAAACATGTCTTGAGCATAATGATGCCAATCAAACCATTACGCTAAATCAACGATATACCTATGACCATGCAGGACGGTTAAAAAAAACCTTTCATCAAATAAATCAGCAAAGTGAAATTTTATACTCCGAGAATTTTTATAATGAATTAGGTCAGTTAATAGACAAAAAATTACATGCAACCGACCTAACCAATCCGCAATTTTTACAAAGTATTGATTACTCATACAATATTCGTGGTTGGCTAACCCATATTAACAATGCAGACCTTGATGAAGATCAGTATGTAGCAGATAATACATCACCAGGAAGTGTTACTGGTTACGAAATAAGTGAAATAGAATTTGAAATAATAGAAACGGATAATACAGAATCCGGGCATTTTTTGGAAATTCAAGTAGGTGATCAATCTGAAATGATCGTTAGCGGCACCATAGATGAAACATTGTATTCGGATAATGGGCTAGCCACCTTTTTTGTGATGGAATATCCAGACCCTTCAGATTCTCAAGGAATCGCCACCTTTAATAGCCTGCAAGCCGCAGTAGGAGAACCCTATAGCTTTGTATATGAGGAAGATCCACTAGCCTTGAATGATGAAACGGATTTGGAAGATTTGGAGGATGAAATTTACGGTCAAGTGGCAAGTTCAATTTCAGGAGCAGAAATAGAGAATAGTGAGGCTATTCAAATTCTAAAAACTACTGTATTCAATTATGTTGCTGGAAAGGCCGCCTATGTGTTAGATATAGAAACAGCTCCCTTTAGTAGTGAATTATTACAATATCAATTCACAGAAAAAAATGGATATCAACTATACCTTACAGTTGGGGATGCAACACAAAGTCAAAGTCATGAAGTTTTCATAATGGATAAACCAGCAAATGATCCGAGTGAATATAACTTCTTATTAAATTTGACAAATACAAGTACCATTAATGTTGATTTTAACCTTGCCAATCTTTATGAAGGTATGAGCTCTGTTGCAGCTATTGCTGAGGCGATTCGATATCAAAAAAGCATTGTGGAAATAGGATATCTTATTACCAATGCCCGCGTTTTGCAGCAGATGGAAAGGTTTGCTACCACCTATGCTTTGGAAAATTTTGGAAATGTATTTTTTAATGATGATGACAATGACCTATGGGGAATGGAAATAAAATACAATTCCATAACCTATGAGAATCTAAACACTCCCTTGAATAACAGTAAATTGTACAATGGGAACATTAGTGAAATTTCTTGGCAAGGAGCTGCGGATGAGCAAAAGAGGGCTTATGGCTATAATTATGATGGGCTGAATAGATTAACTCAGGCCGTGTATAGGGAATATGACGAAACCACAAACACCTGGCCTAGCAGCACCAAAAAATATAATGTCCCAGGAATAACCTATGATCTAAACGGAAATATATTAACCCTTAATCGTAGAGGTTTTAGAAGTGGAACCATTAATCAAAATCCTGTTTTTGGAATGATAGATGCACTAACATATACCTATAATGGTGACCAATTAACTAGTGTATCTGACAATGCCATTCATTATATCAATGACTTCAATGATGGAAATACCGTTGGTAATGATTATGATTATGATGTGAATGGAAATATGACGGTAGACAGAAACAAAGGTATTACCATAACATACAATCATTTAAACCTTCCTAGCACCGTTCAAAATTCTTCCAATCAAATTATCACTTATATTTATGATGCTACAGGCAGAAAATTAAAAAAAGAATATGACGATCAAGGGACAATCAATAGTACTTACTATTCAGCTATAGGAAACTATACACAAGTTTCTATGGGTAGTAAAAACCTTGATTTTATTTTTACGGACGAAGGGAGATTAGTGGAAGACAACGGAGTTTATCGCTACGAGTATTTTTATAAAGATCACCTTGGAAATACTAGGTTGGGCTTTTCCGATTTTAATGGTGATGATGAAATAGAAATTTCGGAAATTACACAGCAAGAAAATTATTATCCTTTTGGACTTTCTCATAAAGGGACTTTTTATGGAGTGGCTACTTTAACCGATCATAAGTATTTGTATAATGGTAAGGAGCTTCAGAACGAAATGGGTATCGACCATTACGATTTTGGAGCCCGGAATTACGATGCTTCAATTGGTAGATGGTTTAATGTTGATCCTTTAGCTGAAAAGATGGAGAGACACTCCCCATATAACTATGCTTTTAATAATCCTATTTTCTTTATTGATCCTGATGGAATGGAACCATGCCCAACAGGAGATTGTCCAGAATATACTGTACATAGCAAATCCGAATACACGGTAAATGATGATGGTACTCAAACTATACAAACCGTGACTACTTTTGAAAATTATTCGAGAACAACGGAAAACGGAATAATTACCATTACAAACTCTACAGTTACTGTTACTGACAATTATACAGTTGAGGCTATAGCCGGAGAAGATGGAACAATTGACCTTATTGAATCATCAACCAGATCAATAGCCTCAAGCCAAACAATTGAAACTGGATTTGATGGTCGAGAAGAAGGATTTATTTTAACGGGCAAAACAACCAATACAAACATCACAAATGAAGATGGAACTACAGATTTAAGCTTAGAAGATCAAAGTCGAATTGTCCAGAAATACGGCTCGGAACTACGCAAAGTACTTTTACTGAATAAGGATTATGTTGGTGTAGAATTTATCATACCAGATACCGGAAAAAATAGAATTGATGCTATTATTACGGGAGCTACTTTTAAAAGTCCAATAGTCGGAGGAGGCGCTGGACTAGGCTCCCTTATTGCAAGTTTTATTAGAACCGCTAGAAGCGAAAATGGGTTTAAGGGTACTAAAATTTGGTTAGGGGAAGATTACCGAGCATTTGACTTTAAAAACGGAAAAAAGGTAAAACGAAAAGACATTAGAGATTTTTATGGAAGCAATAAAGAGTAATAAGTCAAAGTACTTTAGAATTGTTGAAATAGTTCCCTTCATTCTTTTAACACAGGGACACTTACAAAGTTTGGTTTTGTATGGAGTAGTCTTTTATGGAGCTCTTACAATTAGAAATTTGTTCTCAGCACCTAGGTTTCATCAGTTTAAAATATCCAATCTTGAAATCAGAAATATCTTTTTCTTGATCATTGCAATTAGCTTTATGGTTACTGCTTATAATCAGATCAGCAAAGGTGAAATTCAACATCACCAAATTTATTTGTACGCTACTTTTGCTATATATATGATTACTTTTTTTAGAATAGGTTATTCTAAAAGCTGATTAAAATTTAACTCGATATTAATTAAGCCCAGCCAAAGAGCTGGGTTTTATATATCCGAATGATAAACAACTCGCCCTTTTGGCCGAAAAAACACTCAGGAACAATCCAAAACTAACCAATCGCTTATTGACACTGGTTCGGATACACAATCTTCTCTTAACCAGCACTTTCGAAATTTCGAAGTCCGGGTTTCAGAATAATTGGTGTTTCCAAAGAGTCTTTTTTTATTAAATAAGGCCTTGCTTTTTCAGAGGCTTATCTGATTTTCAAAAATCCTCTGGCGCGCACATTCGTGCGTGTTCATTGCCTTCAGAGATGATATTTGATTTCGAAGGTTTCGAAGGTTTCCTTAGTTCCTGTTTGTGATTCACAATAGTTGGCCTAGCCTGGCAAAAACCGTCCTTCGAGATCCATCACCTTTCCAAATAGGTTTACTTCAAAATTTCGAAGGTGCTGTTTAAAAGGAGTTTATCTCCGCCTTTTGCGTTCCCTTCGATTCCTCAGGTTAAACCTCTCGCCTAGATTAATTTCCTAAAACCTAAAACCTAAAACCTAAAACCTAAAACCAAAAAAGCCTCTATCTCACGATAAAGGCTTTTTCTAATTTGCTCCCCCTTTTATAACGCTATCGAACGGAAAACACCCTATCTTTCTGATTTTCAGCACTAATTTTTCAGACCGCCAATTTCAACATCGAACGAAATAGAGGGTTTTTAAAGGATATTTATGAATCATAATCGCTACCACACCTGCATAAAACAATGCTATGCAATGGGCATAGAAAAGCAGCTGTTACCACCTAATTTGATCCATACAATCCCTTGCTCCACAGCGAGTTACTGGAGAAACGAAAACAACAAGACATACGTTGGAGAAGAGTTTTCAGATCTAGTTTTTAAAGAGCTGGAAGACCTAAAAATCATGAGCGATCATCGCGTTCGAT
>TARA_R110002096_G_scaffold83167_2_pt1 | contig 11770 bp, 13 predicted proteins | sample TARA_R110002096 | Tara Oceans TARA_R110002096 (sample SAMEA4397295) | marine metagenome | biome: Polar Biome; feature: [DCM] deep chlorophyll maximum layer (ENVO:01000326); material: water (ENVO:00002006), including particulate matter (ENVO:01000060) such as... | depth 35 m | reverse complement strand
GCAGCCTCCTGGGCCTCAGCAGCCTTCTTGGCCTCCTGGGCCTCCTGGGCCTCCTGGGCCTCCTGGGCCTCCTGGGCCTTCTTGGCCTTCTGGGCCTCAGCGGCAGCCTTGTCGGTGGAACCAAATCCACCCGAACCACGCCCAGTCTCAGCGACCTCGGTGATCTCTTGGACCTCGGGGGTCTCACATCGCTCAAGGACAAGCTGGGCGATTCGGAATCCCCTCTGGATCTTGAACTTTGAATCTCCGTGGTTGAAAAGAACCACCTTGAGCTCACCTGTGTAGTCTGGGTCTACGACTCCAGCTCCCACACTGATACCGCTCTTTACGGCAAGGCCCGACCGTGGGGCCACACGTCCGTATGTTCCCTTGGGAACCTGCACTGAGATTCCGGTTGAAACCACGGCGCGAGCACCTGCACGCACGACAGTATCCTCGTCCGCGTACAGGTCATAACCCACGGCACCCTCGGTGGCGCGTGTGGGTAAGATGGAGGTAGTTGTAATCCGCTTAACGTTGAGTGTCATCTTTATGATAAATATACATTATAATTCTTTAAGTAAAATTCCTCGAACTCACTTTCCCGTGCGAACAATATTGTATCCTGTCCTGTGTCTATTACTATTTGCCCCCCGTGTAATTTAAATCCTCTTACTCCCACTCTGCAGACTGAACTGTATTTTATACCCACTGGTAGTTTCTTTAATAATCTCACTGCGTGGCACATTGTTTCAAATGTGGTACCATAGAACATTACGCGGTTTGTATTTGTGAAAAGAGTTCCACTATGACCGTTGTAGTTGATTCTATGATTCATACTATTACAGTCTAAATTGATCCATGGGGGTCCCCTTTACACTCGCATGTCTCCTTACCCTGTCAGCTTCCCGTTTCAAGCCATCGACGTAATATACACATATGCAAACTGCATCTGCGATGTCGTGCTTCCTTTCTAGGCCCGTGTATTCCTCCATGTGCCCTACATACTTTTCTGCAATTCGTTCAGTCTGTACTTTTCTCTCTTCATATGAAAAATTTGAAATTCTAAAGAACTTATGCATAGAATTTGGGGATATGAGTATGGTTTTTGCTCGATTAGCTGACATAATAAGACCCTCCACATCTTTAAATCCCATTATTGGCTGTCTCTCTATTAGAATCTTGTCCGCAGATCCCAGAATGGGTTCATATTCCTGTAGGAAGTGTGCTATCCTATCGCATGTCTCGTTTGTGTGTGGTATCTGGCACTTGTTGGCAGGTACCCTGTGGTGCATGACGTGTCTCAGATTTATCTTCACTGCATCTATGAAAGAGATATTAAAACAGTCATCCACCACGGCTCTTGTTAATCCAAGATTTATATATCCTATATCTATAGATACTAGGATCATACTCTGTTATTGCGAGAAACCTTTATAGCTATATAAAGTACAAGTAAAAGTAGTATCAAGTTAAAGCCAACTATACAATAGAATATAGGGTACATTCGCTCCTTTATTTTATTGTTTGTGAATATCATATCTAGAAACTGATCAGTAAGTTCATCAATCATGGAAAATTTTGTTATTATTAAAAGAGAAAAAGATTTTGAGGAAATCCCAAAGTTTTTGTGTAAAGATTTTGAAGATTCCTTGGATAAATCCATCATGGGTGGTGGGGTGCTGTGCGTCCACGGACCATCTGGGTGTGGAAAAAGCTTTATTGTTAAGGAAATTTTAAGGAATTATACATGGATTGATTTTCATTGTGATATACTCAAGAGTAGGAAAGAAACAGAGGCATTATTTGAAAAAATTAGGGGCACAGATTCTGTAATTCTATTTGATGATGTTGACATAGAAACATGTGGTTGGAAATATTCCGTGGATTTTATAAATTCTAGAAAATACACTACGGGTCCCATAATTATAGTATCAAGAATATCTGATAAAATAATAAATCAAATATCCGATATCAAATGTATACCAGCACCCCTACCAACTGTGAAAGATATTAACATTCTTGGAAAAGAAATCTTAAAATCTAATGACCTAATATTTGAAGATATTTGGAATGGAAACCTGAGAAATTTTGTAATGGCAGTAAACTGTTACAAGACATCTGGACTAAAGGTCGATAGGCACGATGAGTTCTTTTCGACCCAGGAATCTGTCAGGGATTTGATATGCAAGGGTGGTAGGGGGTACGAGAGATTTATAGGTCAGGGGATCGAGGAGCACGGGCACACCCAGGATTTGATTTTTACAAATTACCAGTGTGATTCCATTGAAGACTGTGCCCGTGTGGCCCACTGCATGTCTGAGGCAGATGTGTGGGACGGTCAGATCTACTCCGGAAACTGGGACTTCCTCCCATACTTTGCTAACCAGGCATGTGTGATGCCCGCCAAAATAATTGGAAATAGGGTGGACCATAAATCCCTCAAGCCCGGAAGTTCCTGGACCAAACACTACAATTTCAAAATGAGAGAGAAACATGTAGAGAATTTCATTAGACGAAATAATTCTTCAAATTTTAATATAGATTTCTTCACTTATTTATCAGTTTTTATTAAGAATTTAGAACCCGATGAAATAATGAAACTCCTGAGGGAATATGATATTCGGTCGGCGGATATAGATTTAATGAATCATATTACCCTTCAAACACGGTTAAAAGGTAAGAAGATATTATATATCAAGAAGGCACTCAAGAATGACTACGATGGACGGTGAAATCGAAATCAATCAATGGGATGATATTACTGTTGAGGGGAATGATGTATTCTTCTCCACAGAAGTAACGGCCGAATCTATCTGCTTTCTCTTCAAGGTTCTTAAACAACTGGAGAGAGACCTACTGGCTAAAATGATGCAGGTGGATGGCTACAAGCCAGAAATCAAGCTCTACATCAACAGTGGGGGTGGGGACATGTTCGCGGGATTTAGCGGTCACGACCTCCTCCGGCAGATGAAGATCAAGGTAATCACAGTGGCTCTGGGATGCTGCGCCTCGGCGGCAACCTTCCTACTTCTCGGGGGGCACAAGAGGCTCATGGGCCCCAAGGCTCACATCCTCATCCACTCCATGGCATCCGAGGGCCAGGCGTGGGCCAAGTATGAAGAGATGAAGGATGAAATGAAGAATTGCGAGAAGTTTCAGGACATGATTTGCCAAATGTACGATGAGAATTGTAGTATCCCTGAGAAGGATATGAAAAGGCTCATGAAAAAGGATGTATACCTCACACCCAAAAAATGTCTAAAATGGAATATTGTAGATGAAATTCTAATTCCAAGAACTATTGATTATTAATTAATATCTTTATTCAAAAATCTAGTAAATCTAGTAAATATACCATCCTGGCTATAGTCTTTACCATCACCTGGTTTCATATTTTGTTCTTTAAACCTATTAAAAGTGCCATTATTCTGACTCTCTGCATCAGCCACCCCATAAAAGTCGCGTCTCACCTTATTATATAAATCAGATAGTCCGTCCCCGCCACTCAATTCAGATATATCCTGACGTATAAATGGTTTTTTATGTGTTCTTTTTGGATCTTCCAAGTCACTCTCAGTTTTGTCGTTTTCGTCTTCACGCTGTCTTTTTGCACCGCCTTCGTCATTATTTTCTAGTATGGTTGCCATTTTTATGTCTTCATTTATATTCCTTTCCTCTTCCTCTTCCTCTTCTTCTTGGAGACCTTCTTCTATCATATTAATAGTATCAGTAAGGTCCTCCTCACCGACAAGCTCATCCTCACGTACGGTAGTGAGTTCAGATCTTACAAGTCGTCCGGCAAGTGCCCCTCCGCGCAGCCCGCTGCGTCCTTGCGATTTTCGCAGCATGCCAGCTGAATTCGGTGTAGGAGAAGGGCGCCCGTTTATCCCCAATATAGCGGGAGAACCCCATTGTTGCATTTGTGATTGTTCTCCCCCTGGCCCAAGCGATGCTTGCAGGGACGCAGGAGCTCCCCAAAACATATTTAGTGATGCCTGCTGTGATGCCTGTGGTGTCCCCTGTGGCTCGGCCGGCACCCCGGGTGAGCTGGGGGGACTACCTTCCTCGCTAATAGCCCGAAGACGAAGATTAGTTGAGTTAATTGCGGGTTGTGTTTCGGGTTGTTCATCAGGTTTTTCTTGAAAGATAGAATCTGTTGCCGTCGGTGTGGCTCCTTCTGCATTTCCAAAAATTTTAGTAAATAAACTGTCATGTTTAGAATGAAGTATCCTTAATTCAACCTGCCCCGGTAATAAAAGGAATGCTTCTCTTCTAATTTCCACGGGTATTTCAGCTATACTCGCCCATTTATCATCCCTTGGCACATTGGCAGGTTTCCCTTCTCCAAGAAATGCAGATATTGCTCTATTCGTAGTCCCGTTGGGGATCTTATATTTAGATTTATCACCTGCCTTTCCCAATAATTTTGATTTAATCCAAGTAAATGCCTTTTTAACGTTCCTGTCTTCCCTGGGTCCTTCGCCCCCGACTAAAAGCGCGGGCCACATTTGGTCGTGGGGTGGGTTCATTTTAGTTTTTGTGGATTCGAGTGCTTCACTGTCGAACTTAAAATGATTATAATCTCCCACAGGAGAAGGAGCCCATTCGTGTGTTGCTCTTGGATTGCTAGTACTTCCCATATTTTGAAAAGTCATTCTTTGGCAAAACACCTTTATATATCTCTTTAATTGGTCGGGTTCTTGATTCCACCACTGGTTCGATGCATTTATCCAGTTGTTAACAGACAATATAGTACTGTATTTGTTTAATTGCTTTGTTATACCCCTTTCCGTACTATCAATTTGGGCGTTGTTATTTTCCCATACAGGAATACCTTCGTTTATCTGAACTCTCATAAATCTTACATCACCCTTCACCTGATTACATAATAAATGCGACCATAGATATTCATACCATTGAACCGGCCATTTGTTGCGTTCATCAATGTTAAAATCTATTAATTTTTGTAATTTTTGTGGTGGTGTATCATCTGGGTTGTATTCTGGGTATTTAAGACCGGTTTGTAATGCTTCCCTGTGTAAGGAACCACGTTTGACCTTATCTGTTACTGCACCATACTGGGTTCCTTCCATCATATTCATTACATGTTCTATTTGTGGGTATCTCCAGTCTTTTAAATATTCGGTTCCCTTGAGTCCTCCATTTGGGTATCCACGTTTAATCGAGTCTTTTCCGAACAATTTAAATCCACAAATGTAGCAGACCCGTTGGAACTGATTTGTTCTGTTTATACTAGGATTCGATGACTCTGCCGGTTCGCAAAATATCTGTTCTACTGGATTTAATCTTCCGTACTCACTGGTGGATAGATATGTTTTGAATCCACCTGCATCTGTAGATAATCTCGCGTATTGAACTTCGGGTCCTCCAATTACCTTATCAAAAAACTTTCTTTTAAACCTTATTCTCTGGGCTCGGACATCGATTTGCGCCCCCTGTTTCGTTATTTGTTCGGATTTTGCCCCCCCACGAGGATTAGCTATTTGGTTGCCCACCATTGTGCTATTTTGTCCTTGACTAGCCATACTACTATTATAGTACTAAAAAAATTGTGATTTGGCTACTGCCCTGTTTATTTTATCGTTTTTATTAACCCACCGTTTTGAGAGAATTAATAAACCTAATATCATCATTCCCAGGCACGCCTTAGTGGCCCAGGTCATGTCCCACCTCGAGGGGATGGGTACGTCTGCTTGGTTTAATCTATTTAATCGTTCGTAATTTATTACTGGAAGACCCATATCTATTATACTTAAACATTTCTTCTGTGGCGTCCCCCACCGCCCCCCCTGTGGCCTCCACCACCCCCACGGCGCCATCCACGCCCCCAACCACGGCGCCACCCTGGTCTTCCCCATCCCAAGCCCCACCCGGGGTTGCGGACTACTGTTACGACCTGGGGTCTTCTGTTAATATAAAAGAAACCCAAGGCAAGGATTGCAACTAAAAGCAGTGTATTTACGTTATTCATTTATACATTACATCTATATTATTTTGTGTGTGGTGGGTTCTTATGTCCCACTAAGACCCTAGGTCAAATGGCTGCCCCCGACATCGATACTCTCTTCAAGGCTTTCGATGATTATGGGTATTCCTCTCCCCCTATTTCTATTGCCCCTATTCGTAGTCATGAGTGCTCCGGGTGTGGCGACGATGGTGGCAAGATTGCTGGTGTTTGTCGCGCGTGTGGTTTGTGTGACAATAACAACATTCATGACGGGGCTGAGTGGGTTAGTGGTGTTGATGAATCGGGTAAGGCACACGATCCATCACGTGTGGGAATGCCATCTGATCCTTTGTATTCTGATAATTGGGGTAAGACTCTTATGATAAAAACTGACTGGAAGACTCGGCAGAAGTATGGTTTTATGGCTAGACTGAATTTCCACGGTGGTATGAACCACAGGGACCGCGCTCTGTGGAAGTCTTATAATGAATTTGATACTGTTGGTAAGGAGAATTTGAATCTCACAGCTAACATTGTTACTGCGGCGAAAGGATATTACAAGAAGTTTTCTGAGTCCCAGCTCACCCGAGGTGCCGTCCGTTCCGGGATCAAGGCTAATTGTTTGTTCTGGGCCTGCAAGGACAATGGGGTCCCACGCACGACCCAGGAGATTGCAACTGCTTTTAATATATCCACCAAGGACATTTCTAGGACATTTGACAATGCCCGTGAAGTTATTAAGCCCCGTAGTAATGGTGTTACCAGACCTGTTGATATGATTCCAAGAATATTTGGCGAGTTGGATCTTCACATGGACAAGGGGGCTCACAGGATATCCCAGAAGTGCAAGACGGCTGCATCCCTGGTGGCTGAGTGCCCCACATTAATGGGAAAAACTCCAAGTGCTGTGGCGTCTGTTACAATCTATAGAGTTCTTCTAAACACAGACTACGAGATTACCAAGGATGACATTGCCCGGGCGGCCAATATCTCTATGGCGACCATAAACAAGATAGACAATATAGTTAAAGATTTACTGCCAAAATAATATAATGAGAACATTGTTTCTGTCCGTCCCGTGTTATGGAGGTCAAGTATTAGAGGCATTTGCTGGTAGTTTTATTCAATTAAGTGAGTTGTGTGCGGCTCGTGATATAAATATCTGCTTTGATACTACTGAAAATGAGAGTCTTATTCCCCGCGCGCGCAATGTTTCCCTCGGTAGGTACATGAAGAAAAGTAATGCAGATTATTTCATGTTTATAGATGCCGATATTCACTTTGACCCCCAGAGTGTTATTAGACTCATGGAGTCAGAACACGATTTCACCTGCGCCTGCTACCCCAAGAAGGTTGTGATGTGGGATGAGGCAGCCAAGTGTATCAAGAATGGGGATGATCGCCCCCCACAATTGATGTCTTCATCCCTGGTTATGAATTTCAAGGGCCACAAGCAGGAGGTGAAGAACGGATTCGTGGAGGTCCTAGATGGACCCACGGGCTTCATGATGATGAAGCGCTCCGTGATTGAGAAGATGTACGAACACTACAAGGATGAACTGTTCTGTGTAAACGACCACCAGAATAGAGATTTTGATGATTATATTGCTCTCTTTGACTGCATGATCGACCCCGCGACAAAACGGTACCTGTCAGAAGACTATGCCTTCTGCAGACGATGGCAGAATATGGGAGGTAAAATCTACGCGGATTCCCACGCAACCTTGGGGCACGTTGGGAATTTAGGTTTTAATGCCCGCCTTAAAGATAGGATTACTAGTATTACAAATGACACTTCAAGTGGTGGTAGTAACAAGAAATCGGTCGATGTATGTTAAGACTCTTCACACCATTCTGGGTCTCCAGACACTGTGTAGGCATTTTAAACTACAGATAGGACTTAACTTTATTAATGATGCAAATAAAGAGAAAATGGAACTCCTAAAAAAACTACTCAAGACTGGCGATAGACTCGTGTGGTTGGATTATGGTGTCTCCACGCAGCGTGAAGCCATCGAGTGTATGATTACTCAGTACCAGAATTACGATGGAGTAGTGTTCCCAGTAGTTAAGGAGGGTATTGATTGGGATTCATTCCGCACAAAGACCATGGCAGATTCCACAGAGCCAGCGCATCAGAGGGGCCTTACTTTCGACACAAAGGTGAAATCAGTTAGATATGATGAGAAATTTGATTTGTACCCCGTGGTTGAAACAGATCCTCATATTTGGTGCATTGACACGAAGTCAGTCACTAGGCGTCTGAAGGATAAGAAGAATGGTCTGGTTCTTCCCCCCACCCTGACAAAGTTTTTTGAAGTCTGTATGGCCAAGAATGTCAAACTCATGGCAGCCACGGGAATGGAAACATTCAGTCATTTTACACATGAGTGTGTTGGAAATCTGATGAATGTACCTGGACTTAAAGTTAATCCTATATAGTACATTATAATGTGTGTGGCCCCTCCTTGTGTCACCCAGGTCCCAGGGGTACAACAACTCACTTCACCCATGGATTCCCTCAAACGCTCACACCCCATCCCCAAGGGAACTCCAATATACGAGGAACTTTCAAAATTTATTAACTACTCCTGGGGTAGTGTTGGTAAGGATGGAACCTTCTCCCCCTACTTCCCAGGACCCCAACCCATTTCAATTGAGCGCAAGCACCTTGGGGGTCTGGGGAGGGCTCGCTACATGGCGTGTGAAAAGACTGATGGAATACGTATGGCAATTGTATGTAAATTAATAGGTGATAGAAAATATACTGTGGTAGTTAACAGAGCAATGGAAATGCACTCTGTTAAGTTCTATATGAGCCGCACGGCTTATAATGGTACTATCCTAGATGGTGAATTTGTTGGTGATAAATTCATGATCTATGATGCTGTTATGGTTGGTGGTATGTCGGTTAAGCACATGAACCTAGACACTCGTCTGGGTCATGTGGTTCCATTTATTAAGAGTATTATGGCTATGCCAACTGATCCCTTTACTATCAGACTTAAGACCTTCTATCCAATTATGGAAATGCAGGAACTTATTAGGAAGGTCAAAGAGAATGATTTCCCATATGAAAATGATGGCCTGATTTTTACACCTGTTGATGAGCCAGTTCGCATGGGTACACACGAGACTATGTTTAAGTGGAAGCCCGGGGATAAGAATACCATCGACTACCTCGTGAAGCCCCGTAAGGGTGGAGAGTTAGGCCTTTACATCCAGGAAAGGGGGGAGCATATATTCTCCACGATGATTACACCCACTCCAGAGTGGGCCAAGAAGCTCCAATCCGGGGTGATTGTTGAATGCCGTTACCTAGCAGATGCGTGGCCGAGGCGTTGGGAACCTGTTAATATCAGGGTTGACAAGAATCATCCCAATAATAGAAGGACTCTGCATAGAACGATGGTAAATATCGAGGAGGATATTAAGATTGAGGAGTTTAGTAAGTTAAGAAACTAATTCTATTATTTATAAATGCATAGTCTCGTGTACGTCAACCCCCTTGCTCCAACCAAGATGCTCCCACCCCCACGTCCCGGACGCCCCAGGAAGCCGTGTGATCCCCGTGTCCCTGTCCCTTACGGACCTGCACCAGCAGCTCCTCCTGTATGGCGCCCCCAACGGCGCAAGGATGACCCAGATCAAGGACCACCCCCAGGGCCTATTAGACATCCTAATGAAGTTTAGTTTTCTTGTATATACAGAAGTAGCATTGGTTATTAAAATTAGGGTTAATTTCTCTCACAGATTCGTCGTCCTTTAAGTACCATTTATTCTTGTGTAGGGTCATGGCTACGTAATGACCCCCACGGGTACTCCCCAAGTGTAAACAGCATGCTATGAGTTTATATTCACCCCATTTTGGAGGCAATTCCACGTTTACTTTACCCATAAACATATTGAAACACATTATTACTACTTCTGGTTTATTTATCAGAACTTGTTTGATTACCGCGACATTGTGAGTTACCCCACCAGAGTCTGTGTATCCCTCTATCACGTCGTCTTTCTGCAGATCTCCCAGCAGGTCCCCGAGGGTAGTGTTTTTCAGGGGGGTAAACATCAAGTGCGCGCAGTTCTCACGAGTTATGGATTTCCCACCTGGGTAAATTATACTTTTCTCCAATTGTCCGTAGAAAATATCCTTTATCAGTGAATTTGTTTTAAGATTCCATTCTTTATTTTCTATCTTTTCTCTACCCGTTGTTATATTTTTTGTCCCCTTGTGGAGTAAATCCATTATACACACCAGAACCTCCTGGGCGTCGTGCTGTCTAGCATTATCAAAATTCTTATATTTCTGCTTAAAAATTTCAATAATTTTTCTAGTATCTTCTATCTTTTCTGATTTATTAGTCCAATAGTTCTTCACCATCCTGCTATACTCCTGAGTGAACTTACAGTCCCCCCCGTACCCCTTGGTGATGAAGTAGTTTGAGACTGTGGGTACCTGAAATAGACACTGTAGGCAGGAGTTAAAGTAACATGTATTCCCTAGATTGGCAAGTCCCTTCATAGCCTTAAAGATTACGTGCGGTTATAATATAAGTAGAAATGCACGCTCCTCACTCCCTTTTCGAACCTCTGTTCAACAAGCACCGATCCACTCGAAACCTCGAGTGTGAATTTAGGATTGGTAGAAAAAACAATAAGTTTTTTGATACTAATGTAGGTGACGATACCTTCTTTGCCCTAAAGAAGGCTCTAGACAAATTCAAGGATTGGGAGAAGATTGAAGCTGACGAGTACGAGGTTTATACCGGTACTGGTGGCAAGCGTACTATCATCGACAGTAATGATAATAGGCACAGCGAGATCAAAACCCCCCTGGAGAAGATTGACTTTGTTTCCAAGGATCTTCCTTTTGACATTAGGATGAGTCTGGCTACGGAGACTCCCGCTGAACCCAACGAGGAGGATGTATTTGAGCGTATGAGGACAAAGGCTCGTACGTCCTATTTCCGCAAGGGTCTTAGGATTGATATTAGCGTGGTTACTGGTAACCCCGACGACCATGATGCCGAGGAGGATACGAGTTACCAGGTTGAGTTTGAGATTCTGGACCCCCTCGCAGTCAAGAGTTCCAAACAGTTTTATAATCACCTGCATAAGATTAAGGATCTCCTTTCGTGTCTCCCGGATTCTTCAAAAACATACTAAACATGGATTTACTTTTCTCATGGGTTCTGCAATTTGCTTAAGTTGTTGATTATGGTACGTAAAATCATATCCAGGAAATTCTTCACGGATTGCCTGGTCCAGGGCCCCAGCTTCAAGTTGCTTGTCCCTAGACTGACACACTGAGATCTTTTCGTATTCCAGGAATCTGTCTTCCATAATAAGGAATTTTTTAAGTTCCTGGGATTGCATTTGGGACTTCTGCATCCTGGCAAACATTTGCCGAGACTGGGGGCATATCTCGAAATTGTTGGTGGTATAATTACCCTCTGAAACCTGTTTATTTCTAGGCGGGACGAGTACAAAAAATACAATACATAAGGCGATTAATAGTAGCCACATCTCTATTAAAAGATACACTCTTTTTTTTATAAATGGAGAAAACACCTGGACTGAAAGATTTTGACCCATCTAAGAAGCGTGACGTAGAGTGGTTGGGAAAGCTCACGGACTGTATTAACATGCTCGGGGGAGATGAGAAAGCTGGCAGTGCAGCCGGCCAGAAGATCATCATTGTGCTTAAAAATAACCCCTGGGAATTGGAGATGAAACCGGAGGCTTTTATTAACATCCACGCTGGAATGTCAATAAAATACGCGGGTAATGTACTTAATGGATCTGCTTGGGTCCCCCCAT
>TARA_R110002096_G_scaffold97378_1_pt1 | contig 11772 bp, 14 predicted proteins | sample TARA_R110002096 | Tara Oceans TARA_R110002096 (sample SAMEA4397295) | marine metagenome | biome: Polar Biome; feature: [DCM] deep chlorophyll maximum layer (ENVO:01000326); material: water (ENVO:00002006), including particulate matter (ENVO:01000060) such as... | depth 35 m | reverse complement strand
TCGCGGGCAGGGTGCCGCGCCCACCAAAAGGCACGCCCGTCGCGAAAATCGACTCGATCATCTGACGACGCCCCGAGACCCGCAACCGGCTTTCGTTCATCCAGGCACCGCCGCCCTTTTCGGCCCAGAACATTTCGTCCTTGGCGGCGTCAAACACGACAGCCGAGACGATCTCGCCCTTGTGTTCAAGCGCGATGCTGACGGCCCAGTGCGGCAGGCCGTGCAAAAAGTTGGTGGTGCCATCCAGCGGGTCGACGATCCAGCGCCGGGTCGGGTCTGCGCCCTCGGTCTCGGCACTTTCCTCGCCGAGAAAGCCATAAGTCGGGCGCGCGCCGAGCAGATCCTCGCGCAGAATGCGTTCGGCCTCCCTGTCGGCGCGGGTCACGAAGTCGCCGGGGCCCTTGGCCGAAACCTGAAGGTTCTCGACCTCGCGAAAGTCCTTGACCAGGGCGCGGCCCACCTTGCGGGCTGCTTTCTTCATCAGGTTCAGGTTTGCGCTGCCTTGCATGCGGTTCGCTCCATCGGTTTCAGGTCAAGGCCTATACGCGTGACCGGGGCGGATGCCAAGGGGCAGGGAAAAGAACGGGCGGGGTGACAGCGGGCCCGGCACCTACAAGCGCGACAGAACGGCGGCGGGGCGGATTTTGGCGAGCCCCTGGGTGATGAACCCCGCAAGGACGGTCTTGATGATATCGCCCGGAATATAGGCCGCGACCAGTGCCGCGGCAGCGGGCCAGCTTTTGCCAAGCACAATAGCCATGCCGGTGATGCCGAACAGATAAAGCACCCCGACCCCGCCGACCAATGCACCGCAAAAGGCCACCAATCCCAGATTGCCGCGCCATTTCTCGACGACATATCCGGTGACGAAGGCCGCAACCGGAAAGCCGAGAATGAAACCGAAGCTGGGCCCTTGGAACACGCCCAATCCGCCGCGCCCACCGCTCAGCAAGGGCAGGCCAAGGGCAACCAGGGTCACGAACAGCAATGCCGCCAGAAAGCCGCGCCGCGCGCCCAGAACCGTGCCGCACAGCATGATGCCCAGCGATTGCGCGGTGATCGGAACGCCGCTGGCCAAGGTGATCTGTGGCACCAGCCCCAGAACCGCGACAAGGGCTGCAAACAGGGCGATGTAGGTGACATTCTTTTCCATGGGGCCTCCGGGCCTGTCGTTGAAACTGTCGCAGCCCGCCGCTTGTCCGGGGCCGCGCATATTGTAGTCCGCCGCTTATTGCAGCCCGCCGCGGGCGCGCAAGGCCTCGGCGACGTGATCGGCGTCATCCAGCGCGATCAGCACGGCGGGCAGCAGGACGCGCCAGTTCACGCGCGATCCGGACCGCGCGCGCCATGCCTGAACCAATTGCCCGACCTTGTCCATCAAAACCGGCGTGAACCGTACCACCAGGGCTACCGAAACCGCCAGGATCTTTGGTGAAAGACCAAGGCGCGACAAAGGAGATGTCAACCATTCGACCACGCCGATCAGATCGTCCAGCCTTGTCGTCATCGTCACCAGATTGGCCAGGGCCACCGCCGCCAACATCCGCGCGCCAAGTGCGAGGCCCGGCACCCATTCACCCGTCCAGCCGTGCCACAGCGCCAGAATCAACAGAAACGGCCACAGCGGTCGCAGCATCCGCAACCCGTGCACGGCAAACCGCCGCCCGAAGCAAAGATAGATCAGCGCGATGCCCATCAACACCGCAGCGGCCAGCACCGGGCTTTGTATCGGCCAGATCAGCAGCGTGGCCCCGGCCAGGGCGGCAAGTTTGCCCCCCGCAGGCCACCGGTGCAGCGCGGTCTCAACCGGTGATGTCAGTGTCAGCATCGGCCTCTCCCAATCGCGCCATTTCCATCGTGAATTCAGGCAACACGCGGTCCGGCTCACCGTCGGCGCGCGCGGCCCCGTCTTCCAGCCAGATGACCCTGTCATAGCCTTGCAGGGATGCAGGGTCATGCGTGATCGTGACCAGCCGTTGAGGCAAGGCGTCCAGCGTTCGCGCCAGGCGCATCTGCGTTGGCAGGTCCAGCCCGGCGAAAGGCTCATCCAGCATGATCACCCGCGGTTCCATCGCGAGCACCGCCAGCAAACACAGGAAATGCCGCTGGCCCTGAGACAGCGTCGTCACGGCTTCATTCTCCCAGTGCGCCCGACCGTGCAGCCGTAGCAACGCGCGCACCTGACGCGCGGCCCCGGCTTTGTCCACGCCCTGCTGACGCAGACCGAAGGCAAGCTCCTCCGCAACGGTCGGGAAGATGATCTGATGATCGGGATTCTGGAACAGGATGCCAAGGCGCTCGAGCATCCCCTTGCGGTCGCGCGCGGGGTCAATACCTTCAACCCGTACCAGCCCGGAATCAGGGGAGATCAAGCCCGACATCAACCGCAAAAGCGTGGTCTTGCCCGAGCCGTTTCGCCCGATAATCCCGACCCGGCGTTCCGTCAGGCACATCGTCAGGTCCCGCAGAATAACCCGGCCCGCAACAGTGTAGCCTGCCGCCGCCAGTCTGATACCCTTGTCGTGGTTCCCATCCATTCGCCGCCTCTCCGCCACAATTCAAGGGGCTGATACAGAAACGGGGCGCCTTTTCCAACGCCCCTTTCATCTGTTCACAAATATCCCGGGGGGTGAATTGCCCGCTCTGACGGCGTTCAGAAGGTTTGACAGGGCGGAAAAATAAAATTACATATTATCAGATATTTGCAGGGGGTGATTTCATAAGGTTTGACAGTATTTTGCTGTTTTTGGCCTGAAATCGGTAAGTGCAGAATTGCCTGTCATGAATTTGTCTAATGAAATCAATGGCTGAAAGATGGGTAAGTTTGTTGAAGGGGAACACTTTTGGTCCCGTTTTCCTACCCCTTGGCTTGGGTTTCATTCTGTAAGAGCGCGTCAATCCGATCTTGAAGTAGTTCTAGAACTCTATCCTTCCGATCTTGTCGCCACTGAAGGAGCAGCGCCTTTGTGACACCCTTTTCAATCAGCCCCTTTGCAATCTCGCAAGCTCTGCCGCTCATATCTGCGGCCCATTCTTCAGGGGTTTCCACAATGGTCTCTTGGACTTTCAGGATCAGGTCGTCGCTACCCGTCAATTCGGACTCGATTGTCGCCACGAGCTCTTGCAGAGACTGGCGCCGCGCGAACCGTCCGCCGAAGGTGGCCGAGGAAACGCTACCGTCGACATGGGCGCTGCCCAGCTTTGCCAAGGATGACCGGCCCGACCACCCGACACCGCTCGACGCTTTCGGGATCCCGATGCGCCAGCATGTGGCACGGGGCGGGCTTTGCTACGGGCCGTTCTGTGGCTCCGGCTCGCAGATCATGGCGAGCGAGGCCAACGGGCAACGGGTCTTCGCGATGGAGATCAGCCCGGCCTACATCGTCGTTGCGGTCGAACGCTGCTATCATACACAATGCCCAACGCGTCGAGCTGAAAGGCGACAGCATGCGCAGAAAAAGCCAAGTGCAAGGATTGACCCAAGCCGAAAACACCGAGATCATCACCGCAGAATAATGACAGCAACGCAATGATCAGCCGCCACCCAGTTGTCCGGGACTTACTGAAACGGCTGTCAGCGACTTGGTGAAATCGCTGTCCGGTTTTGCCGAAATCTGCAGGGTCTGCGAAATACAGCCAATTTGGGGGGCAATGGCCGCGATGGCATCCGCCTGCGTTTCATAGGAGCCCTGATGCTCGAACACCATTCGGACCGCACGCGCACGGACCTAAGGTGGGTAACGATTTGTCATTTTGCTTTTTGTCATAACCATTATCCTTGCTTAAGTTAATGGTCTCCGACAAACCCGGGGCGATTCAGACCGCATCTGCCAGCGTGGCATCGACGGCATAAGGCAGTACGGCGCCGGCGACCTGCGATCCGGCAGCGCCTGTCGCGTGACAGGGGATATTTGCCGCTGGACGTGATCTTCCCCAGAACTGAGCAGACCGGACAATCAGATCGGCGGCGGTGCCTTGCCATGGGCCGTTGGCCTGAACCATTGTCAGGATGGTGCCGCCAACCGCGTTGCTTTCAAGCGCGGCTTCCCAAGCCATCGCAGCATTCTCGGTAAAATGATCAGGAAGGCCGATCAACGCGCGCGCGCAGCGCTATGAGGGCAAGCACTGTATCAATCGTGGGTGTCGACCGTTTTGTGATACCGCCCATTTCCTGAACGGATTTGACAAGCGCATCAATCTCCAGCGGCCGCCCGGCATCCAGATCTTGCAGCATCGAAGTGCGATGCGCGCCAACCGCCGCCCCGCCGTCAATCCTGCGCTCTATATCAATCGGAAAGGTTACGCCCAAGGCTTCGGCAATCGCCTGCGCCTCCAGCATCATGCGCCGTGCCACTTCGCGGGTGCCCGGATCGGTACACAGCACATCCAGCGTCGCGTAGGTCAAGGCCGAGATCGGGTTGAACGACAGGTTCCCCCACAGCTTTAGCCAGATTTCATCCCGCAGTCGCGGGCGCACCGGGGCCTTCAGTCCTGAAGATTGCAGCAGCGTCGACAAAGCCAGCGCGCGGTCGGATCTTGACCCGTCAGGCTCGCCGAGTGAAAATCGATTGCCCTCGATATGGCGGATCGTTCCCGGAGCGGACACTTCGACTGCCGGGTATACCACGCAACCCAACACACGATCGGGGCCGAAGCCATCCCATTGCACATTGCCCGGGTCAACCGATTGCAGGCGCGTGCCTTCCAACGGGCCGCCGATCTTGTGGAAATACCACCACGGCACGCCGTTCACGCCGCTGACAATTGTGGTCTGATCGCCGATCAGCGGTTGCATCGCCCCGACGACAGCCGGCACCGAATGCGCTTTCAGCGTCACGATCACATAATCCTGCACACCCAGTTCTGCCGGATCGGCACTCGCGCGCACCCGAACGGTCGCGGGCTTTGCTCCTTTTTCAATCAGGGTCAGGCCCTTGTCCTTGATGGCGGCAAGGTGGGGGCCGCGGGCAACGAGGCCAACATCCGCCCCTGCCATCGCCAGCTTTGCGCCCAGGTAGCCGCCAATCGCCCCGGCGCCGAAAATACAGATTTTCATCTTGTGTCCTTTGCTGGAGCCTCAGTCAGATGTGCCAAGTCCCAGCTTCTCGGCAAGGCCTATCCTCTGCAGTTTTCCGGTGGCCCCTTTGGGGATTTCATCCAGAATGACAACCTTGCGCGGCACTTTGAATTTCGCCATGCGAGAGGCCGCGAAGTCACGGATTTCACGCTCGGACGCAGTTTGCCCGTCACGCAGGACAACGGCAGCCGCCACCTCCTCACCCAGTTTGGGATCGGGCATCGCAAAGGTGACGACCTGCAGGATTGCCGGGTGGTCCATCAGCACTCCGTCCACCTCCAGCGGGCTGATTTTCTCGCCACCCCGATTGATGATCTCTTTCAACCGCCCGGTCAGGGAAAGATAGCCCTTACTGTCCAGCGCGCCCTGATCGCCCGTGCGGAACCAGCGCAACCCGTCATGCAAAAAGAAGTTCTTGGCATTGGCCTCGGGGTTGTTTTCATAGCCCGGCGTCACGTTCGGTCCGGAAATAACCACCTCGCCCGTGCCATCAATCAGCCGGTTCTCCAGCTCATGCGCGATCCGCAAAAGCGGTCCGGCGGCAACCCCGACGGACCCCGGCTTTTGCGCACGCGGCGGCAAAGGGTTGCTGGCCATTTGATGCGCGGCCTCGGTCATGCCGTAAGCCTCGATCACCGGGGCACCAAAAGTGGTTTCCAACGCCCGCATGACCTGCGCCGGCAGGCTGGCCGAAGATGATCGCAAGAACCTTAGCGAGTTCGCACCTATTGTGTCCGCGTTGCGTTCAGCACGCGACAGAATCGCCTGATGCATGGTTGGCACGGCGGTGTACCACGTCGGCTGCGCCTCTTTCATCCAACCAAAAAACTTCAACGCATCAAAACCCGGCGCACACCAGATCGACGCGCCCGCCGAAAGAGAGGCAGTTACAGCCGCGATCAGTCCGTGAATGTGAAACAGTGGCATCACGTTCAAACAGCGGTCGGCACGCGTCAACGCCAGGGAGGCCCGGATATGACAGGCCGAGGCCGCGACATTCGAATGGGTCAATGGCACAATCTTGGGCCGCGAGGTGGTACCGGAGGTGTGCAGGACAAGCGCTGTGTCCTTCGGATCCGGCCCGTCGGACGCTGTGGCAGGTGTATCGGCCAGGACACCCGACAGGGTAAACTTCCCGGCAGGCAGATCAGAAGATGTTTCCAAACGCAACACCGCAACACCGAGGCTTTGCGCTGCCGTAAGCACCGGGCCTTCATAACCCGCCGCCACCACAATTGCCTTGGCATTCAGATCTTTCAGGTAGAACGCATATTCCTCTTGCTGATAGGCCGGGTTCAGGGGGGCGGTGACAGCGGCTTGCGCAATGGCGACAAAGGCTGTCGCCATCTCTGGCCCATTCGGCAAGACAATCGCCACACGGTCCTGCGCACCGACCCCGAAGCGGCGCAATTGTAGGGCCACATCAACAGACAAAGCCCGCAGATCACCATGGCTTAGCCATGCCCGCCCCGGCGCGCCGATTGCTGGCAGGTTTGCGCTGTGATCAGCCAGAAGTGCTGCAATCGTTTTCATCTTAGGCCACCTTTTTCGTTGCACCCGAACCGCACTTACCGCGTCGACGCGTAGAAAGAGACCTTGCGCTCCAGGTACCCGAGGAACTCTGAGATTGAGAAAGCCAAGCCGAACAGAACGATTAGAACTGCCCAGAATTCCTTCATCAGGAAGTTGCTGGAATACAGTTCGAACAAGGCGCCAAAGCCGACGATCGAAACCAACAACTGGCCGATAATCACACCCTTTACCGCGCGAATGACCCCGATCCGCACACCGCCCAGAATTTCAGGCAAGGCCGCCCAGAAGTAGATCTTGAAGAACGCGTCCAGCGGTGACGCGCCAAAACTGCGCCCCATTTCCACGATCGACCGGTTGATCTGCATCATCCCTGCGCGTGAGTTCAAAATGATGATCCAGATCGCAAACAGCGTGGTTGTGATGACGATGGTTTTGGTTCCGAATCCGAACAGCACCATAAGTACCGGCACCAGCGCCGTCAGCGGCGCGCTCAGGAAGATGTTCACCCACGGCAGCAGCAGTTCATCCAAAAAGCGGGATTTGCCCATCAAAATGCCCACAGGTATGCCGATCACAACAGCGAACGACACACCAAGGATAAAGGCGTAAGCGGTGGAGCCGAGTGCATTCTGGAACGCCGTGGTCTGGATCAGCCAGAACAACGTCACGACAACCGCTGAGAACGGTGGCACGAAGAACGTGAGGTTCATCTGGCCAATCACCTCCCACAGGGCAGCCCAGATCAGCAGTGACGACATCGCCGGCAGTTTGTGTCCCAACAGGTTCATAGCACGATCACTCCACGTAGCTGCGCAACGAAGCCCAGATTTCATCAACGATATCGAGATATTCAGGGTCACGGCGGATGTTCTCGACGCCCTTTCCACGAAAGCTGCTCGGGCGGATGATCTCGGACACCCGGCTGGGCCGGGGCAAAAGAATGGCAATCTGGTCCGAAACATAGACAGCTTCTTCGATCGAATGGGTGACGAAGATAAAGGTCTTCTTTTCATTGGCCACCAGCGCCAGCAAATCCTCCTGGAACTTGCGCCGCGTTTGCTCGTCAACCGCTGAAAATGGCTCATCCAACAGCAAAACCTGCGCATTCACGCAAAGCGCCCGGGCAAGGCCGACGCGCTGTCGCATCCCCCCCGAAAGTTGGTGCGGGAACTTCAGCTCGAAGCCAGCCAAGCCTACCTCGCGGATGTATTTTTCCGCGATGGCCTCACGTTCAGATTTGGCCACGCCGCGCAACTCCAACCCGAAGGCCACGTTGCGAAGGACGTTGGCCCAGGGCAGCAAGGCAAAATCCTGGAAGACGAAAGCGCGGTCCGGGCCGGGGCCGGTGACCGTTTTGCCGTCCACCTCAATCTGACCCGCCGATTGCGGCAACAACCCCGCGATGATCTTGAGCAAGGTTGTCTTGCCGCAACCCGAAGGCCCGAGAAGCGAGGTCAGTTCACCGCGCGGGAAATCCAGCGACAGATCCTTGAGCGCCTGGACATCGCCATAGTTCTTGGAGACGTTGCGAACGGAAACGGCATTGTCCACAACCAGAGAGGCGGTTTTCAATGTGGCAGGATTAATCTGAGACATAACCACGGTTGTTCCCTTCGAACATATAGTTTTCCAGTACTTCCAGCAGGTTCAGAAAGATCACGGCCAGAAGGATGATAGAGAGGATCGCCGCATACATGCCGGGGTAATCCGCGATGGAACGGCTGAACGATATGATGTCACCAACACCCGTCGGGGTGATTTTCAACTCCGCCAGGATGGCTCCGATGAAACCCGCCGAGACCCCGAGCCTGAGACCCGAAAAGATGACAGGGGAAGCCGCCGGAATGATGATTTTTGTCAGTACCTCACGGTCACTGGCCAGAAACGATTTGGCCATCTCCTTGATGGAGGCCGGTGTATTGCGAACCGCACTTGCCGTGTTCAGAACGATCACAGGCATGGCCATGATACATACCACGAACACTTTGGAGGTCAGGCCAATGCCGTAAACCATCACCAGCATCGGGATAAGGGCAGCCAATGGGGCGGCCTGCATAACGATAAAGATCGGCCCGAACAGCCATTCAAACCGCGTGCTCAGCCCGATCCAGAGCCCGACCCCGATCCCGGCAAAGGCCGAAATTGCCACCCCGAGGACCAGCGGCTTCAGGGTTTCGGCATAGGCCACAAAGATAGACCCGTCGAAGGTCATCCGGGCAAGGGCCGACATCGTTTCCAGGAACGTCGGGAAAGCATAGCTTACCGGAATACGGCCCGCGATCTCCCAGGCGCCGAAGACGACTGCGGCCGACAGCAGCTTGAGAAGCAAGGAGCGATTTATCATAAGGTCGTTCCACACAGATTATCAGGATGAAGTGGGGTGCGCTGCCCACCACCGGGCAGGCAGCGCGGGTTCGGTTCATTTTGCCAACGCATCCAACGGCGCAAAGTACCAGAAATCTTCCGGGTTCAGCGTTGCCGGATCGCCCTGCAACTGGCCAGCAGCGGCGTACCAGTCAAGGTCGGCCTGCGCGGCTACGCGTCCGCCGCCTTTCGGGTCATAAAGACCTCCAGCGACGGCATCGGTGTAAAACCCGTCAAGTTGGCTCAGAATTTCTGCCGGAAGTTGGCCGATCGGACCAGCCGGGTCGGTTTCGCGACTGATGATGGTGGGGTCGTTGGTCATATCCTGCCAGACGCTGGCCAGTGACCTGACGAACAAATTCACATCATCCGCGTTTGCCTTGATCCAATCCAGATTGGCAAACAAGGCTTCGTCACTGGCCTTTACTTCAAACATCGGCAGCGCATGAAAACGATCACCTGCTTTGGCGATGATCTTGTTCTTGTTGGAAAGGTCAAGAATGGTCGCCTTGGCTTGCCCCGCCATCAGGGCCACAACGCGATTTTCCGACCCCGGCACATAAGACCGCTCACCCAGCTTGATGCCTTCACGATCTTCAATCACATTGGCAATCGAATCCGTGCCGCCCCCGCGCGAATGAAGAAGGATCGGCTGGCCATCAAGGTCTTTCAACTCCTTGTAGTCCATCGTGGTGACCGGAAAGAACACCAGCTTGGACAGCTGGTAGATAATGCGGATCGGCGCCTTGGACCGCTGCATGGCAGAATAGGGCGTACCGAAACCAATATCCATCTGACCGCTCAGAACCGCTTGTATGGCAAGCTCCTCGTCGGCAAACGCCGTCCATTCGTAGTCAAGCCCATCTGCTTTCGCGCGGTCGAGGGCTACGAAAAACGCGGCGAGTTCTGCCGATGGGGTTTCGGCGAGCGCAATGCGGATTTTACCCGCATGTGCGGCAGTTGCCATCAGTGTTGCGGCCAATGTCAGACCAGCCAGCCTTTTGAAAAGTATCTTCATGGTTCTCCTCCCTGAGAAATCACGCAGTGTTTTCTATTTTGCCGGATCACGCTTTTGCGCTTTATTCCGGGTCGCAATCCCCTGCTCAAACCTCCCCAAACAATCGTGCAGATACCGACTGCAAATGTGCCCGCATCGCCTCATAGGCACCCTGGGGGTTCCGCGCGGTTACGGCTGCAGCAATGGCATCGTGCTGTGCAAAGCTGGGATGGTCGAGTGACGGGCGAGCCGTCTTGCGCACAACGCTGCCCCAGGCAACGGCGCGCCGCACCTCGTTCAACTGATCAAACAGCGACAGCAGCAGCAAATTGTCACTGGCCTCCGCCACGGCGCGATGAAAGATGTCATCTTCGGCCTCGTAGGTTTCCCAAGCCGTAGCGGCCCGCGCGCGAACCAATGCCTGACGCATCCGCGCCAAAGTATCGCCAGATGCGTTGACCGCGGCTTCGCGGGCAATCGCTGGTTCGATCGCCAATCGCGCCCGCATCATGCGGAAAGGCGTAAGCTGACGGCCAAGCTCGGCCGACGCGTCATCCGAGCGCCGCTGGTTGCCGTCCGCCACAAACGTGCCCTTTCCGACATGGCGCCAAATAAGGCCATCCCGCTCCAACGCATCCAAAGCCTTGCGAAGCGTGGAGCGTGTCATCCCCAACTCATCCGTCAGGTGACGTTCGGGCGGCAACTTGACGCCCTGGGCAAAGCCCCCCTCTGCGATGTAGCTGCGAAGGCGTTCTACCGGATCCGCGTTGATGGCTGTTTGCGTGGACATTCTGGTACTCTCATTGGTTGACCAATTTTACCTGTTTTTCCAGTATAAGCCTTATTTTGCCGCAATCAATCTATAATTGGTTTAGTATCATGTTGTTTTTTTACATTGGTTCCGATTGATCTGACAATGGTTCTGCAATAGGTTATCTTCAAGCAGTCATTCAAGAGAGGTGCCAAATGACCAATTACGTGATTCCCGTCCCCGCAACGCCAGCGATTCCCACCAGCGGCGGAGGCGCGTTTCCGGTGCGCCGGGTCTATTGCATCGGGCGCAACTATGCCGCGCATGCGGTGGAAATGGGGCACGACCCGAACCGTGAATCGCCATTCTTTTTTCAAAAGAACCCCAACAATCTGGATGCGTCAGGTGAATTTCCCTATCCGCCGCATACGGACGATGTGCATCATGAGGTCGAGCTTGTGGTCGCGTTGAAATCAGGTGGCACCAATATCAGCGTGGACGATGCGCTGAACCACGTCTGGGGCTATGCGGTGTCGTTGGACATGACGCGGCGGGACCTTCAGGGCGAAGCCAAAAAGGCAGGTCGCCCGTGGGAAATTGGCAAGGCGTTTGAACGGTCCGGCCCTGTTGGCCCGCTCAGACCCGTGTCCGAAGTGGGGCATTTGCCGCAAGGCCGCATTGAACTGAAAGTCAACGGCTCGGTTCGTCAGGAAGGGGATCTGAACCAGATGATCTGGAAAGTACCTGAAATGATTGCCTATTTGTCAGAATACTTTGAATTGCAACCCGGTGATGTCATCATGTCCGGGACCCCTTCGGGTGTGGGGCCGGTACAGCGTGGCGACGCGATGGATGCAATGATTGAAGGCTTGGGTAGCCTGTCGGTCAAAGTCATCTGAATGATAGGCGGAACCGCTTTCACCAAAACAATCTCGCCTGCGCGCGCCGGTACGAAAACATCACGGGCCCCGATCGGGGCCCGCCAATGCATTTTCGGTGAAGCTGGGGCATGGCAGGCCTAGCCCCAATCCAACGCAAACACTGATCATA
>TARA_R110002096_G_scaffold189367_5_pt1 | contig 11792 bp, 4 predicted proteins | sample TARA_R110002096 | Tara Oceans TARA_R110002096 (sample SAMEA4397295) | marine metagenome | biome: Polar Biome; feature: [DCM] deep chlorophyll maximum layer (ENVO:01000326); material: water (ENVO:00002006), including particulate matter (ENVO:01000060) such as... | depth 35 m | reverse complement strand
GGAAATTGTTGCTGATGGCGAGGTAACAGCCAGTGAATTTGGTTCAGCTATAACTACCATCCTAAGTCAATTAGGTGGAATAAGTATGTTCGATTTAATACCAATAAGTCAAGCACTATACGGGTGTGTAGAAAAGTGTAAAGGATTGACTGACATCGACATTAGTATGGATATATAAACAGAATTTAATTAAATATAAATAAAAGGCCCGTAAGGGTCTTTTTTTATGCACATCCATAATATTTATAATAAAATAACAAACCATGAAAAACTTAATTAAACTAACGGAAGCTACCCTAACAAGAATTGTAGAAAGAGTTATTGCAGAAGAAAATAGCAAATCAGATAGTGATGCACTAGGAGAGATAATAAAAAAACTCCAGGCAAATCCAGATGATGAAGAACTAAAAAAGGAACTAGTAATTTTGAGTAAGAGGCTAGGGATACCAACTAAAGAAAATTAATATACTATGACACATAACAGAATTTTACAAATAATAAGAGAAGAAGCCCAATATCAAAATAAGTTTATTTTGGAAGGCATGACTTATACACCTAAAAGAGGATATAGAAATAACCAACTTATAGCAATGCATACAAAAAATGGAGAGTTGTTAACAGAAGACTGGGCATCCTACGCACCAAAAGTTGCTTCAAGTTTAGATTGGTTGGGAATGCTTCCAGGTATAGGCGAATTATTTAATGCTATTAGTGGTATGATAAAATTTAGTGTTTCTGATGTGGTTGGGGGAGCAATATCTATGATTGGAGCAATACCGTTTGTTGGAAAATTTTTAGGAGCACCATTTAAACTGATACATAAGTTAGTTGGTAAATATGTTAAGGGTGGTATGTCTTTACTAACAAAAGCATTTAATTATTTAAAAAATGGTCAGATGTCTAAAGCAGCTATAAAACTTTTGGAAGTAATTGGGACATTAGCTAAAAAAGCGGGAGGAGCTACAAAATCTACGATAGAGAAAATGTATAAGTTTATAACAACAAGTGCGTCGAAAATAAATGGGAACATTGACAAGATAATACCAATGATAGAATCCTTGATACGAAAAGGTACATTTGGTATTGCATCAGGACTACCAACCACTATGAAAAAAGCCATAACACCGGTATTCAAACAAATTAAAGCGTTTTTTAGTGGATTAGGGTCTGGAAAGTTATACCAAACAACAAAAAATGTTACTAAAAAGGTAGTTACAAACGCATTAACACCAAAAGAAGAAGAAGCTATAAAGAAAAAGTATAATGATGGAACGGTAAATAAAAAAGACTACCCAACACTAGACGATTTTATAAAAAAACAACTAGCATTAAAAAATGACAAAAAACAAGTTAGTAAACCAAAAGAGAAATTAGGCGAGTTAAAATTATGGAGTAAAGACACACAGAGAATTAAAAAACTACAGAAATTTTTAAACATAAAGGCTGATGGGAAGTTTCATGACGGGACCGAACTAGCCGTTAAGAGATGGCAAAAGAAAAATGGACTAGTACCAGACGGTGTAGTTGGCCCAGATACATGGGCAAAAATGACTTAATATAAATGAAATCTACAATTAAAAAAATATTAAGGGAACAAACCCAATGTTCGTTCGATTGGGCTAAAAATCTTAAATATTGGGGTAAAGAAAGTGGTTGGAGAAAAGGCATGATAAAAACCATAAATAGAGCTCTTAAAGATGTGTATTCTGATATGTGGGAAAGACCAACAAAAAAACACATGTATAGTGGGGGTGTTGTAGGTTATGAAGTAGCACAAGGAAGTACCTTTGGGTGGTCAATCCTTAATTTCTTTAATGCTCATAGAAATGTGAGAGAAGCTCTTATAGATGAATACAGTAAACAATACTCCTGGTGGGAGTCAAAAACGTATAAGTCTTGTGAATTTAAAATTGGTGAGTTTCTTAATTGGATATTTGATGAAAGGCACACCCTATTTGGTCAAGACACACCGATGGTAAAAAAACTAGCTGCCTTAAACCATAGTACTTGGAACAGAGGTAGTAAAAATGAAGGTGAGGCAGTTGAGTACTTAACCACACTTTATGGTGATAGTTGGGGAGCAGAATGGGATGGTGAACCAGGAATGTTTAGTGACGCATTAACCGGTGTTGATATTATTATGATAAATAAAAGTAGTGGTGAAGAGCATGGATATCAAGCTAAACCACTAGTAGACGCAATAATGTTAGATGATAACCAATGGAAGATACAATCTAAAGGATTATATCCTTATAACACCAAAACAGTTAAATATTATATTTTTAATACTTCAGGAAAAGATGGGGTTATGATATTCAGAAATACAGGAGAAAAACCAACTATAGAAAATGGTAAAGAATACATGGTTTTCGACACAGCACCTATAGCTCAAACAATTTAAAAAAAACTTACATTTACTTCTTTATTTGATTATTTTTTATTATCTTTGTAGTGCAAATAAAATTATAAATCCTTTAAACCCCAACGCCTTATGAAAAAATACCTTTTAAGTTTAGTAACACTATTAGTAGTTCTAACATCTTGCCAAAAAGAAGACGACCTAATACAACCTATACCCCAAAACCCAAACACACAAATAAACACAAATACTGACACAATCATAACTATTAATGGTGATAGTACCAACATACAAGTTATAGAAGAAGGTTTGGTGATTAGTGATTATGTTGTTGTAACTAACAATACAAATACACCGTCTACCACATTTATAGGTGAAGGCAAAACATGGAAAATAATGGAATCCGGATTTGAAATTAATTGTAGTGAATTAACTTCATCACATGCAGACACATCCTACACCTACACTTCCAACCCATACAACATTTTATCTACCAGTACTATAAGTTTTAATGATGATTATTATAATGAAGGGCACGACCTATTTACAGTTAATGTATACCCAAAAAACGGTACAGGGTCACCAACACACGCTTTTAATTTCGCACCTAATTTCATGACAATGTATGTGGATAATTATGTGTACGATATGGGAACATTAACTATGAGTTTAACAACATTAACTTGTAGTGGTGTGTGGATAAGTTGGAATGTCTATATGGATGTTATTGAAGATAATAATGGTGGGTTTAAATTAGAAATAACCCAGTCAGGTTCACATGGTGGGATAGTCTGGGATAGTTATTTATACCTAATTTTAGAAGAAATATAAAATAACTTAAAAGTTTGTTTTGTAAAATATCCTAAACTCAATGTTTGGGATATTTATTTTATAATGGAGATATCCTATAAAATTTAAACAAAACAAACTATGTCAAATAAATGCTGGGTATTGTTGAACGACAACGGTGGTACTAACAACGACTTCTTTCCACCATACTACCCTCAATTCGGTCCATCTGGGGCTCTAGCGACAGGATTCAACGAACCTAGATACGCTGATTCCAGTATGACAACTATCATACCACAGATATTACCGGTTAACAAATTTAATTTTGTTTACGGTAGTTCTACTAACACGAATGACTTTGACTGTGTAGAATCAGGGTATACACAAGCACAAAGTAGGTTATGGGCATATGATGTCTCCGATAATAAAGCTTTCTATGTTGGGTCAATGCCAACAGAAGGAAGTGATATTGGTATGGGAAACAGCACATTTATTACTGGGTGTGAATACGGACTTACCACTAGGAAAGGGCTCCTTCCATGGCCTGGTAATATACAGTCATGTAGTGAATATAGCACTAGTTGTAAGTACACTAATTTAACCCTAAATCAATACAGCTATAATTTTTCTGACCCACTTTCAGCAACTTCTTTCTCAAAAATAGCTTTAAAAACATATAGGGTAGTTGCTGATGGAACTAACGGGCAATTAATAGGTATCGGTAACGCAGCAACAGCAGTAAATGCAACTGCTCCAAGTTTCGGATGGCCTGGTAATACAACCCCAGGTACTACAGACAAATCAATGCTTGGAACTAATTACCTAGGAGGGCATGCAGGTATAGGTAACGCTATCGGGTATATTAGTGATACGGAAGTTCTAGTTGACGATAGAGCTGGTAATATATGGTACGTAAAATTAGACAACTATTACATGGGGTCCACTGTTTGGTCTTCTGAAAACCCAAATCTTGGGTTCGGACAAACACCCCACAGTAACGTCCCGGGGACATACACACAACTTACAGAACCAGCAATTGGGGCATGGCCAGGACCAGACCACACACATAACTTAGAAAATGGTTGGGGGGTTTGTTCTCAATTAACAAACAATAGGATATATACCGTTATAGGTAAAAAGGTTATTGATTTAAATTGGCCACATTATCAAAATGGGGGTGATTTACAACCTGTTAGAACACAAGGAGATTTAACATTTATAGCTAATGATGCCTCACAAGGGAACCAACCAACTGTAGCTATCACTATAAAGAATCTTCAGGGAAGTACAAATTTAATGCCACTCGGAAATCAGGTAATTAAATACCCAATCGATTTAAATACTTTTGTGGTACAAACCACACCTATTGCACAAGCACCAGCTAACCCAATAAGTGGAGCTTTTCCTGGTGACCCAATAACAGTAGGTGGAAGTGTCGCTATAGTTAAAGAACCAGCTACACCTAATTATTATTTAATAGCACAAAGCAAAAGATATTTATCTGCGATTAGTGAGGAAGCTACTGATACTTCGGGTAATTTATATGCACCAATTAATGTGGATATTACGGGTAACTACATAGATTATGAGTTTTGGTATAACTCTACTTCACCTACACAGACCTCGGGCAGCTTTGAATCACCTACTCCAGTTACGGGAACACTTCCATCCGCGACAGGTAATGGGAACGCACCATGTACTACTAACATACAACAATTGGGTTTTAGAGGTGGTTCCCAACCACCAGCCTGTGTTTTCCCTACTTCATATACATATGATTGTACAATTAATGGTTGTGAATCAGTATATTCATCCAGTACTATACCACCAGGACAATTCTTAACTCTGGAAGCGTGTACTGGTGAATGTCGTTCTTACTCTTGTAATACCGTTAGTTACTCATGTACTGAGATACCTGGTACCGGTGCTACAAACACTTATCTTGACCCTGATGATTGTGATGAGTTCTGTTTACCACCTTATTACGACTGTACTGATGATGGGTGTATTCCAGCTACACAAGCTTCACACCAATATACCTCACTAAATAGTTGTTTAGCTGTCTGTGTATCACACAATTGTCACGATAACGGATGTTACGCACAAAACGGTACTGGAGGAACTTTTACAAATTTCGATACCTGTACTGCCTCATGTTTTTCTTATGTTTGTGGTGATGACGGTGCTGGCAATCCAGATTGTACCATATTTAACCTACCATACTATGGTACCGGTGGTACGTTTACCGCGGCTACCCTAGCAGACGCATATACTGCTTGTACCGCAGCTACTGCAACATCAGTATGTACAGCTTGGGCCTGTAACGCAGGGAGTGTCGCTCCGACTACAGACATTTACGTATACTATGACACCACATCAATGAGCTTTTTGAATGCCAAGACCGCTCATAATTCAATGATGGATTGGACAGCTCTCATTCCTGATTGGACTGGGAATATATATCACATTAATATAGCTGATGAAAGGTGGGTAAGTTGGGCTGGGATACCATTTCAACAACCAACACCACGTGGACTTAGAGATACGTGGTCTGGGAGTTTCGACAATAATGGTAATGGATACACCTCAAGTTCGTGTCCAGGAGCAAATTGTTGTCCTAGGTTTATTCAGTTAACAGCCTGGGGACAATCAGACCCTGGAGGGTACGGAAATGGAGCTAACTGGTATGATAGTTGGGACCCATCTGTAGGAAATCTATATATTAGTAGTGGTTCGTTAGCTGGAACCTACCAATTTAGGGGGTACCCACCTTATGCTGGTGGAAGTTTTATAACTCCAGATTATTCTATTCCAGTATTGAATGTTTTATTTACGGACGAATCAGATTCTTCAATGGTGTGTAATAACCCCCTAAACTGTAATGAGTTTGGGACAGTCCAAATATATTATGACGTTATTAGGACAAGTAATGCAGTACCAACATGGGCGGCTACAGAAGCCAACCAACCAGAACCAACCCCACCATTCAAAAGTGATTATGATTACTATATGCAAATTTGGAATGCATTAACTCTAAATAACGGAAGTATTGCAAACTTTGTATACCCAACTAAACCAGTAAACTACACTAGTTGGGGGAGTGGTACCAGGCAGATATTCAAACACCAAGCACTTTCAGTTTTAGCGGCAATCAGTAGTGGTAATATGGACGACTATATTAATGGTTCGACAGGACAACCCTACGCACAAGATGGTTTGTGGTCAGCTGGTACAACACCACGAAGGTCCTCTCAGGGTGGAGCAAATGGTAGTGTTCCTGGACTCTGTTCTATTGCAGACTTAACACAATTAGAAACCAGTAATGTTTATTGGGATGCAGGATACGGTGGACTAGACCAATACGGTTTTGGTTACAACGTAGAATTCCCGGTAATTAACCAACTACTTGTACAAACGGATTTACAAGGTTTTTTAACTGGTGGGAGTACTATTTTAGCAACTGGGTGTACATCGGCAGCAACCTCAACTAATGTCAATTACCCTTATACTTCACAAACAGAATGTTTAGATTTTTGTGACCCTAAATGGGAATGTACAGATAGTGGGTGTATATTAAATAGTACTGGTGGTACCTTTGATTCGTACTCAGCATGTACAGGAGGGACAGTTATGTTAGTTGGTGGAATTATGACAGATGTTCCAGGGTGTAAATCTTGGAGTTGTACTACAGTAGGTTGTGAGACTTATAATTCACCACTAGGAGGTACCGGAGGAACATATACAGATATAAGTGATTGTCACCAAGAATGTACATCTTGGCAGTGTGATTATGTTCCATCTAATTTAATGTGGACTACAGATGGTTGTGTAGAATATATTGGTACAGGACAAACTTATTCAGCAGAAAGTGCTTGTACAGCTTCATGTATTTCTTGGGATTGTAATACAAACCCAGTATCACCATGTACACAATATTTAAATACAGCACACACACATAGTAATGAAACAGCATGTCTTGCATCAAGTAATTGTGGTGGATGGTTCCAATGTCAACTAAGTGGGTGTATTTCACAACCAGGAGCATTTGTATCGGGCCCTAACAATTATGCAACTGAACAAGAATGTAAAGACGTGTGTTTTGGGTGGGGATGTGACCAAAGTAGCATAGCTAACGACACTAATATATATGTTTTCTACGACACTTCTTCCATTCCTTTAGTTATTAGCCAAAACATTCATAACTCAGTTATGGCTTGGATAAATGCAATACCAGGACACACAGGAGACACATACCATACAGCAATTGATGATGAACGATGGTTAAATTGGGGTAGGGCTGTTTTTACCGGGTCAACATCACTTATATTAGCAAGTGGGTTACAAACACCATCACTAATAAATAACTGGCAAACCAGCCAACTTATTCAGTGGGGAGCAACAACAGCCGAAGCAGCTTATTGGTACGATAACCAAGTACCAGGAACTAACAACATAATTGGTTTAGGTAATGTAACCAGTAAAGGGACACCACCTGTAGCAGCAGTTTCAGGAAATACATTAATACTTTGTTTTATAGATGAAGCTGATGGTGTAACTTATATTAATAATGGTGCTGCCAAATATCATAATGGTGCTGGAGTTATTAATAATATACCAGTGTTTTCAGGTGGAAGCACTCAAGCATCCTACCAACCAACATCTGCGTGGGATACAGATTATGGATTGTGGTCAGGTGCTTACCACACTATTACTGCATCAACAGGAACCACACTAGGGTTTGTATACCCAGTATGGACAGACCCGTTAACTGCAGTGGATTCTAATATTACATTTGCTTTACAGGTAGCTGCGTCAATAACAGAAGGGGACCAACCAGTTAAAGACGGGACTTTTTCCGCAAGTACCTACCCTAGAACGGCCGCTTCGGGAGGGGTTTCAGGTAGTGTTCCACCATTATGTGGGATAGCAGACTTACAAACGTTAAGTTATACTAATCCATACTATTCTGCCGGTACTGGAAACCTACAAGCTAAAGGATGGGGATATAATGTAGAGTTCGCGTCATTTAGTTCACAAGGATTCCAAGATGATTTAGGGTTCTTCTTATCACAGGCTCAGGTTGCAGGAGGTGGTGGTGCTGGTGGACCATGTGTATCAGCAGAAACATTATGGAACGTATCTACAACACACCCGTATTCATGTGAAACTTGTACTACCGCAAACCAAAATTGTTGTGATTGTGATTGTACACCATCACAACAACTATACGCATGTACATACACTGGTTGTGCCTTATCATCCGTAGGTACTTTAACCTGGGACCAATGTAATAACCCTAATTTTGAGACTCCTTGTGTATCATGGAGTTGTTCCACTAATACAGGTTGTCATGATTATAATTACCCTAACCCACAAATGTTAGCCCATAATGGATTAACATCAGCACCAGTAGGGTCAGTATACCCAAACCCTGTAGGTGGTACCGGTGGTACATTTACAATGTTAGGTGAGTGTTATAGGTTATGTTCTTCATTTAATTGTGTTTGGGACCCAATAAATATGTCAATAGCCCAAGATGGGTGTTTACAACAAGTAGGTACAGGAGGAACATATTATAATTTACTACAACAAACTTTGGGGACAGATGCTTCTTATTCAGCTTGTACAGGAGAATGTAAGTCCTATGAGTGTAATAGTCCCTGTGGTAGCGTAAATTACCCAATACCAGTACCAATAGGTAATCCAGCCCCACCACTAAACCCAATTACAGGTTGTACAGAATACCCTAATACAGGGTCAACACATTTAACAGAAATAGTGTGTACAGCATCCTGTGAAGAACATTGGTATTGTTATACTGGAAATGGAATGACCTTTAACGCAAATTGTTTAAATGCGGTAACCACAAATATAATAAACCCTTCTTTCGAAGGTCAAATATCGGCTATATCAAATAACCCTACATGGCAAACAATGTTTTTTGGTAATTTAAGGTGGGATATGACCGGAAACGATTATAGCCCATCTCCAGGAGTCCCAACCACAACACTACCATTGCCACCCAACGCATGTAAGGCACAAGTAGGACACTGGGCAAGAATTACATCCGTAATGACCAGCATATTAAGTTTTACCCCATATTATAGCTGGAGTACCTTTATAGACGCACTGAATACTGTTCCTTCTGTTGTTCCACCATGTGTTTATAGTGATAGTTGGCAAGACGTAATTCTGAAAGCCGGACCACATATATATTGCACATGGGAATGGTGTCAATGTGAGACTGAACCTTGTAAGATTGGGTGTATAGACGAATTACCTTTACCACCACAGACACATGGTTCGTATACATCTTCTACAGCAACAACAGAAGTTTGTTGTACAGGGGCTACCGCTACTACTTGGAGTTGTCAAACAACTACAGAAGCAAATACTTGTGATGGGTTAACCTTACTACCTGGTATTTACCCAACCACATTAGACGCTTATAACTATATGGCCATTAATCTTGGGACAAACACATTTAGTGGGTATCATTATGAAAGTACTGTACCACCAATAAACACCACTCTTTGTTCAGGACCTTCAAACGGGGGACAATTATTTAAGTTAACTGGAATAACCTTAAATAATTCCGGTATTCAAACAAACAACTATACAAGTTGGGCAACATTTATAACAGCCCTAACAAGTATGCCAGCTCCAGATGGACCAATATTAGGTTTAACAGTTGGGATGCCAGCAGCTAACATAGAAACACAAATACAAACTTACTCAGCTTTTTGTTCTTCTTACATACAATACGGAATAACAGAATGTCTTTGTACTAACACACCTTGTAATTGTGTTGAATTGGTGGATGGAACAGGTACTTATACATCACAAACACACTGTCAAGAAGTGTGTTGTAATTCAGGAACTTCTTGGAATTGTCAAAACGGAGTAGCCTACCAACCTAGGTGTACAACCAAAGACTATCTAGGTATGTACAATAGTGATATGCTCGCGTTAGATTATTTTAGAATAAATTCTGCTACAACACAATTTGGGTTATCTAAAGTTGTATTAACAACACCCAATATACCTGGAATTAATCCATTAAGTTGGTCACAGGTACAAACAACTATGGGTACAGCTTGGAATTGGACGGATTGTTATTTTAACTTACCTGGAACACCAAATTTCTATCCATATCAGTATGTAGCAAATATACACCACCCAGATATAAATGGGGGATTCAAATATAATACGTGGCAAAGTTTCTCTGGAGCTGTTACAACAGCTGGAGTAACGTTTAACTCTACTGATACTGTAGCGACCGTATGTTCAAAAATAGGAAATCAACTAGGTGGGGCCACCTACTGTAAGGTGGAGACTTTTAATTGTTGTCGTGATGAGGCTTGTTATTGTTATGAATTATTTGTTCCTGGAGGAACATACACAAACGAACCAGATTGTTTAGATGTTTGTTGTCCTGTAATACCATATGGGTGGGACTGTACAATGCCAACACCACCAGCTACTATTGGTATATGTAGTTATGTGCCATACGGGTTAAGCCTAACTTGGCAAGATTGTATAATAGATTGTACAGGTACTACATCATGGGATTGTGTACCAGGAATGGAAGAAGAAGTTGGGATTGACTCAGCTAATTGTGGTCCTTCAATGGTTGAACTATTAATAAATGGACTACCAGCTTTTAATCCCATGGCCGCAGTACTGGAAATTTCAGTTAACTACCCAACTATTGACTACGACCAGTTCTATTGGGAAAACCCTCTGACATCAACTAACCCGAATGCATGTATAAACCCAACAACAGGAAACAGATATGACCATACACCAAAACCTTCATGGGGGAATTATCCCGGTATTATATATCAATACTCCCAGGCCATCGTAGGTAATAATTGGTCAGATTTCACGAATAACTTAAATATAATTTACCAAACCTCAGGAAATGGGTCACAACCAACAACAACACCATTTACAGGATTAGATAAATATCAAACAGCAATTATGATGTGTTTAACATGCCCTAATTATGGTGTAACATGGACTCATGGTTCTGGTGCTCCAGCTGGCCTAATTGGTGCGAGTTATATGCACTGTACTTGTATTGTTGTACCTTGTGATTGTGTTGAAGTACAAGGTAATGCAGGATTCTACCCAACATACGCATTATGTATACCACCATGTTGTCAAGTAGTAACCGCTACTTATGATTGTACAATAAATGGTTGTGTTGACCCAGGTGGGGGATATGGGCACTTCCAAGGACCAACAGCATTAGTAGATTGTGAAGATGTGTGTTGGGAGTGGGCTTGCAATAATCAAAATATATCCTCTAATTGTGTAAATCTAATAGTGTTAGAATTTTTCGGAAACTTACAATACCTATATGGTGCATTAGGATTAACTAATATACTCCCTAGGACTGATGTATCGTCACCAGTTGGGTACTTACAATGGGCTCAATCAAACCAGTCAGGTAACGTCCTTATAGATTTCTTTGGTAATCCAACATCATTATCTGCTCCATATGACATACACTATAATAACGTTACAAATGTGTATAATATGCAATTACAAGACATAAGTAATTATAAAATGGACACCACAGTTATAGGTCCAGAATCTGTATTAAATGGTCCAACCATAACTAACTATTGTATATCAC
>TARA_R110002096_G_scaffold5948_2_pt1 | contig 11809 bp, 11 predicted proteins | sample TARA_R110002096 | Tara Oceans TARA_R110002096 (sample SAMEA4397295) | marine metagenome | biome: Polar Biome; feature: [DCM] deep chlorophyll maximum layer (ENVO:01000326); material: water (ENVO:00002006), including particulate matter (ENVO:01000060) such as... | depth 35 m | reverse complement strand
TGATTCTTGGATCGATACGGAAGGGTAACTGGTGCCCTCGGCAGGCATCGAAAATAACTATTAAGGTGATGATTTAAAAGGGCGTCGCTTTCTGGTATTTGCCCGGGTACCCACTAAAGTACCCACAAATTCAGTCGCTTATAAAAGAACGTCTTTGAACCTGGCTAACCCACAAAAACCCCGCACGGCATCACGCAAGCGGGGCCTTTTTATTGGCGGGCAGAATTGAAGGATTGCCATGCATAGCCGGTTACACCTGCGCGCGCCTCGTCTTCTTCCATCGTTTCAACGCTCCAGTAGAAGATCTGCCGAACGGTGGTTGTCATTAAGGATTATCGGCAATTGGCCGGTGGGCTTTTACGGCAATGGCGTAAAAGGTTTGGTTACTACGATTTTTTCGTAGTGCTCTGATCGTCAGCGGCGGGTTGCCCTGGTCGGGTGCGGCTCTCCAAACCAAATCATATTGTCGGACAATCATCAGGGCTGGGCGGCATAGTGCTCGCTGAACACATTCCAGCGGGAACAGTGCGATGCTCAAAATATTCGACTCTGTGCTATGGTTTTTGAACGCCTGACCCGGGCGTGATTATGCGCCTTGCTCTGCTCCTTCTTTGTACGCTCTACATTGCCCGCGCTCGCGCAAGTCTACAAATGGACTGACGAAAACGGCAAGCCGGACTACCGACAAAGATTATCGCGGCGCCGCTCCAAGTCTCTTATTCTTTGTTCATGGTACTGCTGGTCGCTTACGCTGTAGCCTTGGCGCTTCTGGTTCTGCCAGTCGTCTTTCGCGCTTTGGAGCCGATTGTTTGCACCAGTGCACACATAGTCTGGACGGTTTTGGTAGTCGCTGCGGATCTCGCCAACTCTTTCCCTGTAGCGAGCCTCTGCGCTTTCGAGAGCCTGCTCCCGCTTTCGCGTTTCAAGTTCCCGGCTCTGCCGAATGATGTCTGATTCAGATTTCCCATATTGCCGATCCGATCCCATAGCGCCTGGGCTACTCTCGCGGATATCGATTTGCTGCCTTTTGCCAGGTGGCGGCTGAGCTCCAAAGTGGGTGTTGCCGTTTTCATCCGTCCACTTATAGACCTGGGCGGTGGTGGGAAAGGAAATTGATATGAGTAAGGCCAGAATCAGGCGCATGATTGTTGCCTCCGTGGCATGTTTTTGTTGAGCATAGCACAGCCATTATTTCTGGCTCTTGGGCCACAAGGCCCAAAGACTGATTTCGCATTCCGTGAGATTGCCCTCTGAAAATACATCGGGCGGTTCATGTACGGTGTCAGGCCTTTCCGGAACGGGGATATTTTCCCGCCACCTCACGCTTGATCTGTGCGGCACACACCAGGGATCTCACTCGTCATCTTCCTGCATGATGCATAAATACATCTGGTCACGTAGCGAGTCCACGCTGTCTTGCACCATTAGCACGGCTTCCGGTGAGAGGTCACAATCGCGCTCAAGAATATCGGGCAGGCTATCGAGTGTTGTGGTTACCGCCTTGGCCAGTTGGCTCATCTCGCGGTGTACTTCGTGTGAACTGAGCAAGGACCGAAGCTGGACTTCAAGCTTTACCCGTTCGTTCTCGGACTGGTACCAGGCTTTCCGATCTGTCGGCGGCAGCAATGCCGGATCGTGGTCTGGATTGAATGAAATCTGCTCGGAGTAGATTGCTCTGGCACCATCCTTTAGCGCGTAGGTCGGGTGCCCGTTTTTCTTGCCGGCAGGACTTATGCAGGCTTCCTCGATGCGCCGTGTAACCGTTCGACGGTCAAGACTAAAGGCGCGGGCGAACTGACTGACCGACCAGTTGTATGCGTCAGCGATGTTATTAATTTCTCCTGCCATTTCAATCTCACTTTATCTTTCTGTGCTCAGGCGGATCAATCCTAACTCATTGTTTAATGTAGATTTGATTCCGTGAGCTGTGGAGGCGGCATGCACAGCTGAAAATTTCCCGAAAACCGCGTGGTTGCCCCGGCCCCGCGGGCTGGCCGAAGTGCCAGGGGCCCCATACTTATCTGTAAGCTCACTTCAACAGATCTGTAAGTACTTTTTTGCTCGAGGATTTCGCCAGAAAAATTCAAAGTAAAAGGCGGCGAAGATTTCATAGCTTTGATGGTTAACATTGCTGTGGTTTCTGGTGGAAATTCGGACAGAATTTCCAGTGAGGTATTCGCAGCATGTATTGATTGCGAGGGTAGATATAAGGACACCCGCCTAAGCTGGCCCAGTATCAATAATGTGTTGCGTTTATGTAGTGGGATGGTTGTTTCCTCTCAAGAATAGTCTTTTTGGCCGCCACCAGGCTGAAAGGTATCGACACGGCTATCCACGTACTGCTCTAGAAGTTCTGAGTCGTCTGCCGTGAGCTCGCCTTGATGCTTTAGGAGTAGGATCATGCTCTTTGATGCGATGTACATATCGTGCAGCATGTTCAGGTCTTTAGCCTCGTTGAGGTTCTTCAGGGCTGCGCCCAGGGGGTGACCTTCATATCGGTTCAGTAGTTCGGATTCCTGCATGATGCTCTCCTATGGGGGGGGTAGGTTAGAAAGTAGGCCACGAATTACTGCAGCGCGCCGGCTTAGGAGGCAGTTTTTTTCGGATGATCTGCCAACATCTGCCCGCGCCATTGGATCGGGCTGCAGAGTTTTTTGCCAGGTGTCTCTGCCTTCACCAGCCGCCGCGCCGACCGGCTGCAGCCTGGTTGCTGCTGCGGGTACATTGTCAGGGCCATGTACCAGAGCCGCCGCCTTCCCGAGAGGAAGCCGGGAAGGTATTTACTTCAGTCCTAACAACATTTCCTCGCCGTCTGCGTTTACCCTGACCTGGATCGCATTGAGAATCTCAAACATGAAGGCCTCCAAGTGTGGCTGTAGGCCGGCGCCGTCCACCTTTAGAAGCGCATCCCCTTTAGACAGCTTGCGGGTCTTCTCCTTGATGTAGTCAACCTCGGCCTGGGTTAATTTTTTCTGCATCTCGAAAGCCTCTTGTCGAAGCTTGTTTTCGTTGCGAATTTGTTTGTTGAGTTCAATTTGTGTCGATCGTCCGGCGTCGTCATAGCCTCCGAACAAGCTTTCCACCAGACCTGTAGAATCGCCGAAAGTTTTGGAGAGCGACGCCGCTAAAGCTTCTACCTTTTTAGCGTTGGCCTCCACTTCTGCAATATCCAGCGAAACGACAGCTTCAATTTTTTTGATTCGTTCGTTGCTGGAGAGCTTCTCCATCTCTATCCGGAAATTCTCTGTTTCTTTCAGTACCCTCTGAGTTTTGTCAGCTGCCGTATCAAGGCTAGAGTTGGAACGGACAATTCCGCCTGTCCAGCTGTTAACCTTCCCGGTCGCCTCGTCGTACCCAAGGGCCAGAGTTTTGTTGTTCTCAGCGAGCCGGCGGGTAGTTTCGCCAACTTCTCCCAAAGCTCCGCCGCTTTTCTCCACTCGCCCGCTCAAATTCTCAACGGCGTCGGTGGCTGTGCGTTGGCTCCCGGTAAAGCTCTCCATTGTGGAGTTGAGCGCCAGCTGTTTGTTTGCGTTGCTGACAAGCTCTGAGGCTCTCCGGTTAAGGGCGTCAGTGTCGAGCTCTGCCGATTCCTTTGTATTGTCCAAAGACTCCGCCAAGCGGTCATTCAGCTGCTTTAATTCGCCCGTCGCCTGGGCCATCTTCTGCTCTTCTTCCGTGAGCGGCTTGAGCATGGCCTCTATTTTTGCGATTTCATCAGCGTTGAATTGCTCATAGAGCCAACCGCCAATGGTGCCGCCGAAGGCTTTTTCCATGGGCTCAATAATTGCAAAGTTTATGAGTTCGCCAATACCATATCCCACACCAAACCCAACCAGGGACGTTCCAATCAGCCCGAATTTGCCTGCTGAGGCGGCAGTTGTCTTTAAGTAATCCAAATTACCGGTGAGCGCTTTCAAACCCTGCGCCCCTGCCAGCGCGGTAAGTCCGGTTCCAATGGAGCTAAGCCCACCACCAAGGGCGGTGAGCGCTGGAAGCACCACATCTATTGCTTTGGCAAGGCCTAACAACTCTCCGACGCTTCGCTTAGTGCTGTCGTCCAGGTCTTCAAATTCACTGATACCTTTTCCTATTGCTTCAAATAGCGGCTCTAGTCCATCGATAATACCGGCCGATACTTGAACCAATGCGGTGAAGGCATCCACTACCCGCTGCAACGCAGTCTCCAAGCCATCAACCGTGTTCAGGTCAATATTGCCAAATACGGCTGTTAAAGCGCCTTCAAGCTGTTCACCCAGATCACCAAAGGCACCAAGCAAGCTGCTCAGGTCGAGATTTGCCAGCGCCTCCGGGAAGTTCTTCGCGATTAGCTGAAGCTTCGTGTCAATGTCTTGAGCGAGCCCTTCCATCGCCCCGAGAATGGGTGCGAAAGCGCCGTCATCCAGTCTTATCTCGTTGCCCAGGGAATTGAAAACGCTGGTCAGGGATTTTACGATATTGCGCGTTTCGTCGGTGAGGTTACCGCCAACGCTTATCAACGCTGAGTTCAGGTTGTTCTGCAGGATTTGGCCAAGGTTTCCGAGCGTGTCGGTGAGCTCGCGGGATGCAATCTCTGCGGCCCCGGCGTTTGTCTTGAACGCTCCAAGGTTTTCGGCGAACTTCTCTGATGCGTTACCGGTCAGGGCAAGCACCGGTGCCAGCGCTTCGACGCTGCCAAACAGCTTCGCAATTATTTCTGTGTTTCCGCCAGTGGCCTGCGCTACGTCATCCAGTACGCCGGCAAAGCCTTTGCTTTCAAGAGCAGCAGCGTTGAATTCGATGCCAAGCTCTGAGGCTATATCGCTGGCTTCTTTCGACGGTTTGAGCAGGGAGGTGATTGCCGCGCGAATGCCGGTGATTGCTTCGGCGGTACTGGTGCCCGTTTCTGCAGTGATGGTGGCGATTGCCGCGGCCATCTCATCAAAGCCCAGGCCGGCAGCGGATGCGATGGGCGCAAGGCGTCCGATTGCAGAAGACAGCTCAGGGATGGTGGTCTGGCCAAGCTTAACCGCTGTAAAGAAGGTATCAGCAAAAGCCCCGGCCTGGTCCGTACTGGCACCAAAGGCGTTCATGGTGCTGACTAGCGCCGTGGTGGTTGTGCCAAGATCCGCCTTGCCTGCGATAGACAACCGCTCTGCAGCGGATATCAGCTCAAGCGAGTCCTTGTAATCAACGCCCGCTGAGATGGCCCCGTAGGTCGCGCTGGTGATCTGCTCGAGCGATGCCGTAGACCTTTCAGAATACTCAAGAATCTGAGCCTGGAAATCGCGCAGGTTGTCAGCCGGTTGGCCAATCAGCGTTGATATCTCACCAAATGCGGTATCAAAATCGTCCGCGATCTTGACGGCATAACCGGTAACGGCCAGTCCGGCAGCCGCCAGCGCCAGATCGAGCTTTAAAATTGAGTCGGTAACGCTGGCCAGCGGGCCAGTGATGCTACCAACGCGCCCTTCCAAGCTGCTCAGGCCTTTCCCCACGGAGCTTATGGCCCCGCCCGTGTTGTCGAGGCCTCCGAAGATAATCTGAATCGTCTTTGATGTGGTGGCCATCAGTTATTCCTCACAATTTACGGTTGGTTGTTCAGCTGGGAATAGGCTTTCTTGAAGTCAGGCCGTCTTACTCCTAGGCCTTTTGCCCTGGCCTGTGCTGCACGGATCCGGCCCTGCATTTGAATCTGCTGATGGAACTGGGCGGGGTCTGCACAGGCAACGGCTTTCAGCTTGGCGTCTTTCTCCGTAGCGAAGCCCCATTCAATAGCCTCATCTGCACCCATGTAGACGTTTCCGCGATCGAGCAACCCATTGAATCCTTCCTTTGATCTACCGGTGCGGGTCCCGTAAGCCGTGACAATGGCGGCATCGATCTCAGTGATTGCAGCGGCCCGTTCTTCGAGTTCCTTGCTGCTGTAGTAACCAAGCATTAGTGTGGAAGCCCGGTTTATCATGACGCTGGTACCAATGCCCATTGAGCGTCTATCACCCGCCAGCATGACCATGGCTGCAATACTGGCGGCCATTCCGGTCACATTGACGCGCACCTGGGCAGGATGTTCGATCAAGTAATTCATTATTCGAAGGCCGGAAGCTACGTCACCACCTGGGCTGTTGATCTCAATATCAATCCGGTCAAGCTTTCCAAGTTCATCAACTGATTTTATGAAGTCTTCGGCTGCCTTTTCGTTGGTGAGATCGGAGATCCAGTCGGGGCCCCAATCTGAGCCGATAGCCCGATCAATCACGATTTTTGCTGTCCGGACTCCCGAAACCTTTGCACTGAACCAGGACATGATTATTCCTCTTCGGTAATGCCCGCGCTTTGCATTTGCGAGCGGTGAAGTTGGGCTGCTGAACAGTAGCGCTTGGTTGTCCGGAACCAAGCGCCCCGAATCCTGTTTCATTCTTTCCGGGTAATTCCTTGCAGTATTTCTTCCGCCTTCAGATTAATAATTTCATCCTTTGGTGCAGCTACCCGTGCCTCAATCTGATGTATCCCAGGAAACTCAATGCGGGCCCGCCCTGAGTAATTGCTGAACACTGATCGATCCCCGTAACGATCGGAAAGCTGATTAGCAATGAGAACATCTGTGAGGTCGTCTTCAATGGCCACCAGCGTTCTTTCAAGCCTTTCAACTGCGGCCCTATGAATCTCTCCGGCATACAGTGAGAGCATCGCCCGAAACCCGGCATCAGCGATCAGCTGTTCGGAGTTCAGTGCATCCAGCCGCCGCTGGTAACCCCTTTGGGTTGAGAGCGACTTGCTCGCGGTCGCGTTGGCTTCCGCCAGCTGCTTTTCCGCTTTGGTTAACTTTGTGGTCAGGCTCTTCAATTCGGCATCGGAACCTTGGCCCATATCAACATCAGCGGCCATCAGGTCACGGTCAGCGGACAGTGTGTCAATTTCCACGGTTAGGGCTTCGATTTGGTCGGTGGGGCACTTGCTGGCTGCATCTTCCGCTGCCTGTTCGATCTGGCTTATTTTTACAGTGAGTTCGTTCAGCTTCGCAGTTGCGTTTTTCAGGTCCGCCAGCGTTGCAGTAGGGGGGTTGCTTTGCAGCTCGTCCAACTCCGCGGAAAGCTGATCGACTTCACCTTGAATAGGTTCGTAATCCGCCATGGCAAGCTTGAGCTGTTTCTGTAAGTGCCGAATTTCGGCGGTTTTCTGGTCTTTCTCGGATTTCCTCATCGGGTTATGTCGCATCTCACCAGGGACCCTGGGCGCGTTCTCTTTATCCAATTCCCGCTGAATGTTGGTTATTTGAGCGTTCAGAATATCAACGCCTGTTTTATGGTTGCTCAACTCAGGCGCGATCTGTTCTATGAGCCGAGGAATTTCATTAATGCGGGCGTTGCGGGCAGCCGCTGATTCGATTGTGACGGTCTGGTTTTTCATTTTGGTTCATCCTGGCTTTGGATTTGGGCGGGCGCGACTTGCACCGCGGCACGGTGGTAGTTCAGGTTTGTGGCGAACCGGTGAGCGCGGGCCTTGAGTTGGTCGCGGTCGCAGCCTTTCAGCTTGGCGACAACCTGGCCTTTGTAGGTGATCTCTGCGTGGAAGGTTAGGCGCGATATGCCTCGCGGATTAACCTGGCCCCTTAAATGGTCTGTCACTTTGCGGCCCCTTTGCTCACTTGCTTTTCCTGCGTGGCATTCACCAGCAGCCAGCCAGCGGCATTCACGTCACCGCTCTGGGCTTTTTCTTTGAGCAGCTTGTAATACCCTTGAACATCGGAGCGCGTGGGCCTTACTTGAGGGGAATTTTTTGGCCTGGCCACTTTATCACCTTATAGTTTTAGTGAGTAGATATTAACTATATGATAGTTTCTAACTATAAAACAGAGCTGCCAAGCTTAATTATGTTTTTACTGCCGTAGAGGGAGGAATAGATAAACAGCGAGGGTTCAAGGTGGGAAAGCGTCCGGCAGCGGGGCGCTAACCTACCTGTCTGGCACGGTGAGCCAGTTTAAGTACTTCTCAAGTGCTTGGCGTTGGCGCTCAGCCGCACCGGCTTTCCAGGCATTGGCGCGGGCCTGGTCATCTTCAATTGTCTCTGTGCTCCAGTAGCAGACCACGGGGCGCGGGTAGTGCCCGAATTTTGGGACCTCGCAAAGTTGAGCCCTCATTACTGTTTCACTTTGAACCAGCCCTTGCTCTTCCATCAGCTTCAAAGTCCGTGATGTGTTCCGAACATTGCCGCCAGCCAACAGAACCACATCAGCCGAGCAATACGGCGGCGGGCCATACTCGAAGTATTCGCCGTTGTGATACAAGCCGCGTAGGGCTTCCAGAATTTGGCGCTTGTTCTCGGTCATTCGCATAAGTTTGGCCCAACGGTGGTTGTCATTAAGCATCTATGTTTGTTGGTGCGGTGTGGCGGTGCCCTGGTATGCATTGAGATACGCTTGCCTGTGCTGCTGGCCTGGGGTGCAGTAGTGGCCCTGTGGAGCACGGCAGGCGCTGCAACCCATAACGTGATCAATGAGCAGTTCATGGGCAGCCTTCCAGCGCTCGCGCCACTCATCGACGTTGAGGACGCCCTGGCGGCGCTTTGTGTCTGCGCACTTCAGTAGTCGGTCAAGGTGCCACTGGGGGTCAACAAGCGGCTTCCCAGCTTTCGCCATGATGTTCAGGTAGTCCGCCAGGTGCTCAGCGGTAATCAACCCGGCGTCGATCTGTTCCAAGTCATCATTCGATAGCAAGGCCATCACCATGTGGCGGTCTGCATTCAGCTGGCGGGTTACCTGGTCGAGAATGTGTGTTTTCTGAATATGGGGGGGTAGCGTACTGACAACACTGACAGAATCCCCTTTGTCAGCTTTGTCAGTGAGCCCCCCCCGCGTTTCTGAATAATTAACGGCTGTTTTTTTCTGGATATGCGGGGGTAGCGTACTGACAACACTGACAGAATCCCCTTTGTCAGCTTTGTCAGTGAGCCCCCCCCGCGTTTCTGAATAATTAACGGCTGTTTTTTTCTGGATATGCGGGGGTAGCGTACTGACAACACTGACAGAACTATCTTTGTCAGCTTTGTCAGCTTTGTCAGTAGGTGTGCCCCCCGTTTCAGATAGTTTTTTTAGCCAGCGGCCCATCACGCACCCCCGTTGAATTGGTAGCTGAAGCGGTTGGTGTCAGGATCCGGCCATGCCTTCACAATGTGGTAGTGGTCTTCCAATACTTCCAGGGCAGCGGCTACGTCCTCCTTGGTCGTAAGTCCTGCCCATCCCTTGCGCTGAATATCCCGCGGCTTAAACAGAGCAGAGATCTGTTCACGGCGGCGCAATATCAGTTTTGCACCTTCTACCCCGCCCTGTGTGGCTATGCTGTAAAACCGCTCTGAGTGGCTTCTGAGGTAGTCCATGAAATCCAAAGCCATGGCTGTAGCTTCTACCCCGATGGTTTCCCCGCGGTTGCCGCACAGCTCATAGATTGCAGCAATCGCCGTTGCAGCCTTGGGTAGCTTTACCAGGTGGCTTTCAATGGCCGGGTGTAGGTCGCCAGAGCGGGCTTCTAGCTGGGTTTCTGTGTACCACTGGATAAAGTGTTCACGGGCATTATCAGCAAACGTCATTGGCGTCTCTTGGCGCTCAATATCCGCCAGCTCCATAAACAACGTTCGGTAGTTCTCGTGCGCTACCTGGCTGGGTTGGCGGTCGCGATATTCCCAGGCTGTACCAACGTCCGGCCATACAGTGAGCTGAAACCGCTGAATCAGGCCATCGTCTTCACTACCAGTAATGGCACCCCTGATAAGCGGGGCAATCTTGCTGGGTTGGATGCCTCCGATAATGGCTAGCGTGGTGGAATGAACGTCAATGGTTCCCCGGCCAATTCGATCAACCGTAAAGCTGCCGTTGCCGTCGAAACACTCCAAATAGAAGGCCCGTTCCGCTTTAGCGTCATCACGGCTCATACGGGCCAGCCAGCCCGCCAGCTCGTCACGTTCCAGCAGTAGACCGCCTGGGTTTTCGTTCATCAGGTCCGCCAGCTTCTCCATGGTCGTGTCATTCACCACCAGCCGCTTGCGTGTGGGCTGATCGGGTTGCTGCATACCATCACGAAGGGTCTGTAAGGCTAAGTCTGAGTTACCTGCCTTGTGTGCCTTCTTTGCTGCATCCTTTGCCGCTTTGGCGGCGATCTCTGACAGTTCCAGCTCCGCCCGGTAGTCCTCTTGCTCGCCTTCAAACTCATCTCGGTAACCGGATTCCAGCGCGTGCAGGGGCTCAAGTGCTGCTTTCATGCTGGGGCTTTTCATAGCGGAAGGCCGGCCAATAATTGCGCCCCATAGGTTAGGCACGATCTCCCAATTATCGTTGGCCTTCGGTCGAATCCGTATCTTGTTACCAACCAGGGCGGAAAGGGCGCACAGGGCGGACACGGCCACGAAATCAGGCGGGCATTGCATCCGCTCAGCCGTGTCCGCGACAAAATCACGAATGCGCGGAGGTAAGGCTTCAAACGGCAACGGCATAACTGGGGGTAGATCCGGCAGGGGTTGCGGTTTCGGTGCAATGGCCGGTATCTGCAAGTTTATGAAGGTCACAGATTCCCCCGCTGCCAGCTGGCCAGGTCATTGAAGTCGGAAAGGTGTTTTGGGGCGTTTTCAGGCCATTCAGGTAGCGCAAAACGGCAATGGCCGGCAATGGCAGCGTTACGGGCGGCGGTGGCTCCGGGGTTTCCTTCGGTCTTGCGGTCATCGTCTCCACAAATGACCATATCCATGTTTGGCCAGCGCCTCCTGGCGGCCTTGGCCACGGCAGAGAGGTTCCCGGCGTCAATTGCGGCCAATACCAGGCAGTCCGACATCTCTTCCGCCAGCGTGCAGCCTGTGGCCCATCCTTCACAGATCAAGACCCGCGTGGGGTAGTCCGCACCACTCACAACAACGAAGTTCCCTGCCTTTTTACCACCAGCCAGTAACCGCTTGCTGCCTTTCGTGTCGATGGTTTGCAGGCTCCATAGCTTGCCGGTGAAATCGGTCAACGGAAGTACCAGATGGCCAGCCAATAGGCGGGCACTGTGTGGGCTTACCGCTTTGCGTACTAGGTAACCATGATCCGCAGGCGCGGGCTCTGCCTGGTTCCACATGGCCTCTGATTTCAGTGCAGCGGCTTCGTGTTGGCGTTGTTGTTGTTCTTCGCGCTGGCGGCGAGCATGTTGGATCCGGAGTTTCAGCTGGCGGCGCTCGGCTGCGGTCATGGTGTCGCCTGTGCTGGCTACCCACCTCATCTCTGAACTGGTGCCCCAGTCCCCAGCAATCACAACAACGGGCAGGCCCTGGTCGAAGTGAGCTACCAGCCAGCCGTTACGTTTACCGGGCTTGCTGGCCGTCTTAAATCGTACCAGTTGGCCATCAGTGAGCTGGCCTACAACTTCGCCCATATTTAGCGGTTCAACGCCGGCGCTCAGGAGGGCATCACGTAGGCTCTCGATACGGTCGAAGTAGTTGGCAACTGGCGGGCTGTTATACTGTGGCTGCGTATAGCGTCTTGCTGTGGTGGCGGGCGCTTCCCTTTTCATTGCGCACACCCGTTTTCCCGGGTCTCTATCCACTTCTGAATGTCGCGCTCTCTCCAGGCAATGGCTCTTTGGCCAATTCGTAATGGTTCAGGAAAGCGGCCGGCTTTGACGTCGTAATAAATACTCGTGCGAGATCGACCTATAGTGTCGACCACTTCAGACAGCCTCATAAGACGATCTACGGGATTGATTGAACCTTGTGATTGCATAACGAACTCTCCTGAACATTGTTGAACGCAGGAGCAATAAAAGCAGAAGGGGTTTTTTCTAAACAGATGAAACGGTTATAGGAGAGGTGG
>TARA_R110002096_G_scaffold168362_3_pt1 | contig 11814 bp, 9 predicted proteins | sample TARA_R110002096 | Tara Oceans TARA_R110002096 (sample SAMEA4397295) | marine metagenome | biome: Polar Biome; feature: [DCM] deep chlorophyll maximum layer (ENVO:01000326); material: water (ENVO:00002006), including particulate matter (ENVO:01000060) such as... | depth 35 m | reverse complement strand
AGAGCCAATAATTCCAGCAGCGGCAGTCCATGTGAGCTTTGAAATATTACTTTTCCATTCTCTAAGTTCTTTAACTTCTTGTTCCAATTTAATAATTTTTGAATGATCTTTAACTTTCTGTTCGACATCTTTTAAACGAGAATAAATTCCCTGATCAGGATTGTAAATAGCTTCTTTAATCTTAGTAAGATCGTCTGCCATTTCTTCGTTTTTCTCCTTAATTGTTATTATTATTTCTTCGATTCTTTTTAAGGATCCTTTTAGTTCTGTAAATTCGATTGCTGTATTTATTGTTGAACTAAATTGTTTTCTTTCGGTAGTCATTGTTAAAATAAATAGTTAAAGCAGGGGAATTATTCCCCTGCTTTATTAATTTAAGAATTACTATTTACTTATGTGATTTCACACCCGCCAGCCGAACAAGCAAGTTCCCCTGATAAATCAGTGTTATCTTCTATTTCGTGGACATTATTTAAATCAACTTTAGTTAGAGACTGAAGCATCACCTCATAAGTTTCTTTAGAACAATCCTCAAAAGGAGCTTGATTATAATTCCCTCCGTCATAATCTAGAACTGAAAGGCCATTATAAACATCACGGTTTTCCCACATCCATTCACCAACATCAGCCCACTCTGACTCACGAATGCTTACTGTTGCTGAGACATTATGAGTATTTTGACCTTTTCGATGCCCCTTACGAACCCACTCATTTGAAACTTTCTCAATTCTTTTGAGCATAGACATTGCTGATTCTGTTCGATAAATTGCTCCACCTGGAGCTTTTTGTGGAATAGAAATAACAGCAGTATCGTGTGGTCTAAAATATTCATCCTCAATTAATTCTGGATGTACTAATGACAAATAATTGTAGATTGCTTCATTTTTACCGACGCGAAGGCGGCGAATGTAATAATCGTTGTGCCAAGCATGGATTCCAGAAGAAGTCCCCAGCGTTAGTGAAGTTGTACCTGCGGGCTTTACACAAGTAGTTCTCGCTGCTTCACGAATACCAATAATTTTAGAAATTCTGCTATTTTCTATCTTTACTGCCTTCGCTGCTGACTCCATGTCCAAGTTTAGAACAGCACCAGACCCAATTCCAGTCATCGAGACGCCGATGAGAGCGTCTTTTTCTGTGTTTCTGCGCCATACATCGCGTAGATAGTGAAAGTCCGTGTAACCGGCTTGTAGGGTGCCTAAAAAGGCTGCTGCTTTAACTCGGGCTTCATACTCTTCTTGGTCTTCTAAATCAGAAGCATTAACTTCTGTTAAATTGCAAAATTGATAAGGTCGCAAAGCGATTTCGCAGCATGGATTTGTCCCCCAATCCTTATCATTTGACAGATAAATACCGGGTTCACCCGATCCTGACTTCTTAATACGGTCCCAAAGAGACATAAAATATTCTTTATCAACCTTATGTCGTAAAATTACTGCGGAATTGTTTGCTCGGCCTCTTTGTGGGTCGGATTCCCACCAAGAACCTGTCTTTGCCGCAATCATTTCATCATCATCTGCTGAAAATAATGAAATAAGTGCTGCTCTGCGAATACCACCAGCCAAAACAGCATCAGCAATATGACAAATAATGTCATGAACCTCAATTGGTTCAAGTTTATCGCCAGTTTCTTTCTCACGAAGAACACCTTCAACTTTTACAAGACATTCACGAAGAGGTTGTGGTCCTGGTGCCTTACCACCAGAAGTCACAAGGCGAGCACCCTTTGGGCGAATGTCGCTAAAATCAAAACGAAGTTTGGAAGTACCTTTGAAGTAGGAGTGAATAAGTGCTTTAACTGCGTCAGCCCAACCTTCAATGGAATCAGAGACTAAAAAACGTCGAGTTCGTTTTGAACTTGGTTTGCGAATTTCTAGTAGCTTTTCAACGTGGTGAGTTTGAACAGAAAACCCTACACCTGTACCACCTAATAGGAGAAACATACACTCCGCAAAGGCATCGGGGTGATCTATTGGCATATAAGCACAATTATAAACACGATTTGGGGCGACCTCAATTGGCTTACCTGCAAATTGCATTGATCTCATAGAAGGTAAAACTTTCTTTGGTATGACAAAGTTGTCATAGATTTGGACAATTTCCTTTTTTAGTTCTGGATACTTCTTAATATGCATATCTCTATTACGAGTACAAAGTTCTGTCCAATTTTCTCTTCGTTGCTGTTCGGGAAGATACTTCGTGTACTTCATGTGTATTGTAATATCTGATAAAATTTCTGATGCTATTTGCATTAACTATTCCCCTTTTAGTTCTTTTTGTAATTCTTTATATTTTTGTCTTAACATATCTTTCTGTTCTTTTGCAGCATTTTTTCCAACAGCAGATGGGTCAACAGAATTTTGTTCCACTGAAATCTTTACATTACTTGTATCCATGTTAATTGGATAAATTAACCCATCTGGACCGAAGCGATTTTTTGCTACAAAGAACCTTCCTGAATTGTTGTTTTTATCCTCGGTAGTTCGGGATAGAGTAAATATGAAGTCAGCGACAAAACATTTAGAAAAAGCTTCCGAAATTGAATCCATTGTAACAAGTTCGGCATTGTACCCTGTTCTATTTGTCTGAGAGACGGTCCAAATTGGACATTTCTTTTCTTGAGCAATTCCCCGTAATTCTTCGTAAATTGATTCTAAGTCGTGTCTTTTTTCGCCATAACTCTTTTTTGGACTAATCAAATCAGCATAATCAACAATAATGATGTCTGGTTCGATTCCGCGCATTTTTAATTTTGATAAGTGGTTTTTGATTGCAGTAGTTGTAATAGACTTTACTGGATACTCTTTTACGATCAATGTCCCTTTAATATCTTTAATTTCTTCCAAAATATTAGTTTTAAAAGTATTTAAGTCTTTTAATTTAACTTTTGTGATACACGAATCATAACGACGGGCAACAACTGTTTCTGATAGTTCTAGTGTATAATGTATCACAGTCTTATCTGCTTTAAGCGCCTGAGAGCCTAAATGTACAAGAATATGACTTTTTCCTGCTCCTGTGCCAGCCATAGCAACGCCAAGTTCGCCTGCACCAAGACCACCTTCCATGAGGTCATCAAAGGTTTTCCACCCTGTTGTCATAGGGCTGCGAACTTTAATTTCAAACCGCTTTTCAAAATCTTTGATGTAGTGATAACCAAAGTCATTTGACTGACCTAACTTAAGTGCTTCATTGATTAAATCACTGATCTCATCAAATGAAGATTTTTCCAACAGACGAACTGATTTTACAATTGCTTCTTTTAATTTTTGTTTTTTACAAAAATCCAAAGCAGTATTTTTAATGTATTCCTCACCCTGTACTACTGGGTCTGAGTGGATGCGAATAAGAAAATCACGGACTTGTGTGATTACCAAGTCGCCTTCATTATCCATTTCTGTATTGATTAAAGAAGCCATGAGGTTTAACGACGGATGAACCTCATATTTTTCTTTATATTGATAAATTAAATTTGTAAATTTTTTCAAATATTTTGTTTCAAAATATTCAGTCTCAAGAACCTCACCAATTTGGTCAGAGTATACTCTATCCATAAGGATAAGCTTGGCAAGGTTTTCTTGAAACATATTTCCGAATTTTGAAAAATCGACTTTTTCGTTTGTATGCATGAGTTGCCTTTTGTTGGGTCTACCATCATAACAAGAACGGGCGTTGATGTCAAGTGATATTGTATTTCGTTATTTTCCAGGGCTGTCTCTTCAAGAAGTTCTTCAGTAATCTCAACTTTGTCTTCTATAAGTTTTTTTATCGCCGTTTCTGGTTTGGTTTTAAAGCCGCTGCGTGCAATTAGTCCTTAATACTTGAAATCCTTTTTGAACTCGCAAATAGATCAGTCCAACTAATTTCTGGAAAACCATCTTTGAACATCATTTTAATAATTTCTGTTTTATTATAATATCTTGAATAATTTTCTACTGAGTTCTTTACTGTATCTTTAACTTGAAATGAGACATTTGGGATATACAGTTGCATAACTTTGTAGTTTTTTAAAATTTTATCGTAATTATCAATAATGCCTTCATGGATTTTTAGTTTATTTTCAGTTTCCTCACAAGTATCAACCAAGTCGGTTAAACTATAATCTTTACTTTCTATCAAAAATGGGAAACGCTTTGCTAAGGTCTTTAAACCTGCCCCCCTCACACCTTGTAAGTTATCACTTTTATCACCACTAACGGCTCTTGCTAGAGCAAAATTGTTCGGATGAATTTTAAATTCATCTATTATAACATCTCTTGTTTTAAAAACTGCCTGCACTGGCCGATAGATAATTGTTTCTTCGTTCAATAACTGATAGAAATCTTTATCACTTGAGATAATTATTTTTTGTCCCTCGACCTGACGACACAAAATAGAAACTAAATCATCGGCTTCAACACCATCGTGAATCAACTGGATGAGGGGCAAATTGTCAAGATACTCAAACAATCTGAGCATCTGACGAATTTTGCTTTGGTTTTCCTCTTCAAGAGAAAGGGAGACACCAATTGAACGGTTTAACCTAATTGCTTTTCTACCTTCCTTATAAGAGGAGATAACGGACCTTCTTCGTGAAGAGCCGCCTGCTCCATCCCAACAAACAAAAACCTTGGTTGGTTTCATTTCCCTAATAAGTTTTTGTAATGATTTGAGAAAGCCTACTAATCCACCAACAGGTAGGCCGCTGGTGGATAAAGAAGGGTTTACAACATACGCTCTATAAAAAATATTTGTTCCATCAATTATTAGGGTCCTGTCTGTCATTTGCCCTGCCCCCTGTAACTTTTTTTGTGTCCTTTTGACTGTTTATTATGAGACTTTTTACTAAAAGTTCCGTTACCTTGACTGGTCTTCTTTTTATTTATTTTTTTGCTTACGGCATTTTTAGACGGATTCATTGTTTTTTCTCTTTGTTCTCATAAAAATCGCTTGGTTCACCAATTCTTTTATCAAATTTCATTACTACTTCTTCTTCTAATAACTTCAGCACAGTGTTATAAAACTTTTCGTCTTTAAGCTTTTTTAACCATTGTTTTGTTTGGAATTTATCTTGTGTTCCATCATCATGGTGCAGTGTAAACCAAGCGCCTCCGTTTATTAGCTTTTCTGATGATTTAATTGCCTCAAACCAACTTTCTTTATCCATGATTTTAACTTCATTTCCTGCCCATAAAATCTTAAAAGCACAGTTACGACCCTGTGTACCAAAGCGTGATTTTTCAATTCTTGCTTTAACTTCTGTACCGATTCTAAATCCTTTATCATCAAAGATAAAGGACGATTTGCCCTTGCGAGCAGTTAGCCAAATACGAAGAGAATATGAATAGGCAAGTGCTTTACCACCTGGAGCAAAGTAAGGTGTTGTCATTGCTTCTGCGGGCCTTCTTGTAATATTGGTCTTCAACTGATTTAAAATTAATAGGGTTGATTTTGTATTAGCAATTGGCAAAATTAACTTTGCCATACCTTTTGAGAGAATACGCGGCTTTACGGCCATGGTTGAAAGCGGATTAAAATCCGACTCAATATCCGAGACGGATGGTGTTAACGCCATGCTATCCCAAATAAAGAGCATCTGACTTTCATTGTTCGCTAATAAATTTTCAATAGTTTCCAACACAAACTCTACTGAACTTGCTTGAACATAAAGTAATGTTTCGATATCACATCCAGCGCTTGTTAGAAACCCTGGATCAATAGAATTTTCTGAATCAAAATAGATTACATCAATTCCCATTTTTTGAGCGTTCCCAGCAATTTGTGCTGCCATATAAGACTTACCAGTCGCTTCCAAACCAGCAATCTCACTTACTTTTCCTACAGGAATACCACCCCAATCACCACGTTTAACAATACCATCTAACCATCGACAGCCGGTTGGAATAAACTGATTTACTTCGGTTGGGTTATCTTCTGATAAGGAGAACGCAACATTAGTTCCTGCTTTTTTATTAATTAATTTTTTCATATCGGCAATAGATAACTTGCCATTTCTTGTCTTTGTCATTTTTTCTCCATAAAATAAGGCAGGGTGAGGTTATAATTTATAACCTCACCCTGCCAATTATACCACTATTTTATGCAGAAAGCAAGGATTTAAATGCTTGCTCTGCCGCATCTTCGGATGGCTTGGCATACTGCATAGTTCCCTGACTATCATCACTATCACCGGATAGGTGCTGCTCCAACATTTGCTGGACTTCATCAGTTGTTTTCTTGGTAAAAACATTATCGTAATCGATTTCTGTATCTACCAAATCCTTAGCAACCTTGCTGTCCTTATGCAGGGGCGATGTACGACGTGCTGGGAAAATATCAGTACTTGGGTACATCTGACCAGCTTTCTTACCGTAATTAATTGTAAGGTCTGTGCCCTCCACTGGATCAGTAATATCACCATACTCTGGATTTAGAACTAGTTGCAGCAATTTTTGATATACTGTCTTGGAATAACCCCAAAGACGAACACCCTTTTCCTCTTCACCGCGAACAATAATTGGCGAAAAGAAACGCTGCCTTGCCATCAAATTCTTTGCCTCTTCACGACTTTCCTCTGTGCCTTCGTTGAACAGCTTGCGAACATACTTGTCAAGTACATCCTCTTCGCCAAAATTCTTCTTAGGCGACAGAAATCCTGGTGCATTTCCCACGTTATAGTGAAACCAGTATTCTTTAAAAGGGTCAGCCCCTGCGTCTGGAACAATACGAATGACGCTTTCGCCATCAGTTGGTTTCCAAAAAAGGCTCTTATTCGAACCACCCTTATTCTCTGAAGCAGAAAGCTTCGCCCTCATTTTACTTAAATCAATAGCCATTTTTTTATCCTTATTATAAGACAGATCGTTTTCCTGTCTCGCTTTGTATATGGTTAGTATAGTACATTATGTACACTTTGTCAACAGAAAATCTCGATGAGAAAAAGCCGTAAGATACTTCTTGAAATTCGTCATCTCTTGCTTTCTCCAATTTACGAGATACTAAATCCAAAACATTGCCTGTCTCTTTCAATGTTTCTTCACTGAATATAAAGTAAAAGTGCTTTTCTCTTACTTTGTCCAGTTCATAAAACTTTTGTTCTGCTTCATCACTAAGATTATACAATCCAAAAGTTGCAATTCTATTTTGCTCTTGTGGTTCTTCCATGTTCCCCATCAGAGCAGTTGCTTTGTTATAATACCGTATCTGAAGCCAGATGTCAAGTATTTTCTCGTTGATCTTCTCAAAATAGTTGTCAATTGATATATCAGACGAGAGGTTAGAGATATTTTTGTTAGAAACCATCCAGATTTTGTTGAACAACCCTGAACGGGCAAATTCTTGAAGAATATTTCTTATAACTCGCTCCCTTGTCTTCCCACTGTTATTCATAAATGAGGTGTCAGGTTGAATATAAAGAAAATTAATCTGTTTTTCCTTGAAATTTTCTAAAATTTTAAGACAGGCACCCGTTATAAGACCAGAACCTGCCATGATGCAGAGGATTTCATCGGATTTAACATTATTTTTTAATTCTGTAAGATCAATTTGAACCTTTTCTGCTTCCTCAATTGTCCTTACTTTGGGGAACTTTACAAAAGCATTACTATGAGTATCAATTGAGTATGTATTATAGCCTTTATCTTTGAATAACTTGCAGATTTCGCGTCCAGCATTACCAATTCCTATTACTTCCATTGTGTTCCCAAATCTCCCAAGGTCTTTCCGATCTGAATGTTTAATTTAAAGTCGCCATATCTTGTATTTTTAAAAGTATCTTTAATTTGTTCTAGCAATTGATGATCTTTTTTATCAAAATCTAATACCATACTATCATGAATTAACATCGAAATATATGACTGAGCATTGTTGTCTTCTAAAATTTTAAATACCTTATAAACTTGCTCTAAAAACAAGTCTGATGCCGTACTTTGGATTAGGTAATTAAGGGCGTGATAATCATCTGCCTCGATTTCTCGATCAAAATCAGTTACGACTTTTCCATTAGAAAAATATTTTTTCAATAAACTTTTCCGATCATATTCGTGAGATAAAATCGCATCATCGGAGTTTGGATTATATAGCCAAGCAAATATTCTTTTCTTCGCGTCAGAACGGTTTATACCGTCTTTAAATAGATTCTTGATGTTCCAGTCGTGGATATCCCCTTCCGGCTGCTGACGCCCGAGCAGGGCGGCGAAAACACGTAATTCAAAGGCATTGTAATCGAACTCAACAAAAGTATCGTTATTCGGTGTCACCATAGTACGGTATTCTTTATTAAGGGTGAGAATGGGAAACGAAGAGGGGGTAGTAGATAACCGCCCCGTTATAGTCCCGAAGGTGTTATAATGGATAAAGGCGAGACTATTTGAATACCTTTTGATAATCTTTTTAATTCGATTATCATTTGCTGCGGTATAAACATTGGCAAGGTTTAAGTTAAGTTTCTTTTTTGAAATTGCGTGGGCTAAACGTTCAATCTTTTCTAGTTGATCATAGTTTTTTGGTTCTGGATATTTTTTAATTATTAAGGACATTGCCTTGTTTTTTAAAGTAAAAAAGTCTTTAATAAATGATTTCCCTATCAATTCGTCTAAACAATACTCTCTTGGGTCATATCCACAAAAACTATAAGATTTAAGGGTATTCTTGATTTTATCCTGTAGTATATTGTAATCTTGTTTTTCTTCATTGGACAGAAGTTCTACAAGTCCCTTTCCTTTACAAAACAATTTAACAAACTTAACATTGGCAGGCAAATTTTCCTGATAAGTCCAAGTAAACTTCATGTCCTCTTTATAATCGGAGAATACCTTATTATCTGCATAGATGCTCTTGCAGTTGTTTTTTGAATCAATTTTTGAGAAAAACATTTAGCCCTGAGAAAAGTCTGTACTTGGATCGATGGGTGAAACAGAGAACCCATTTCCTTCCTCGTCTTGTTGTCCAAGATTAGCATATTCTTCGGTCCCCGTCAAGAGTTTTCTAACCGCACGGTTCCAAAAAAATACTAAACTGCTTTTGTTACCATTAGAAACAGACTGCTTGCTTTTTAAAAACAATTCTAAATAATTTATTGCTTGACCAGAAGCTGCTAATCGTTCTATAAAAGAAGTACTTTCTTTAAAAGCTATTGAATCTTGTATTTTTAGCAGAGGCAAAATATTATTAGATAAAGTTTTTACTGTAGTAGGTTCTAATGAAATATTTTTTTCTTTGGCCCTTATATTAATGTAATACTGAACTTTATGTTTATCAATAAAAATTTCTGCTTCGTTTCTTTCAATTTTTAATGTTTGGAATTGTTTTTTAAAAAGCTGATTTATTTCACTTGAGGCTTTATAACCAATGTAAGATGGGTATTTGTTTATAAACCTTTTGTACATGCCTGCAAGAACAGAAAACAAAAAGCTTATTGTGGTTTCAGAACTATCAAAAAAGTTTTGCTTAATAAAGTGCTTATCTAATATTATTTTTGGCAAGTCTGAGATATTTTGGTCTTTAAAATATTTGCTGGCATATAATTCTAATAGTTTTTCAGATTGTATATCCGCTATTAAAGTACCAGGGTTGTTCGGATCAATCCTCAACCCATTCACTTTTGCAACATAATTTAACACTGGGAATCTTACATCATTTAAAATAGTGGCTTTATCTTCTTCACTGTCCACATTAAAAAAATCAAAAGCCATTCCAGTATTGTAAATATTATAAGAGTTTGATTCATAATATCCAGTAGAAGTGATTGGTATGGCTTGATTGATAAACCACGCATAAAATAAATTTAAAAAGTCATTAAAGTCTTTTATTTTATTTGTATTTTTTATTGGATTTAAAACCTCATTAAAAAATTGAACATAAATCTTATCAACATGTTTCTGATATAGTTCGATAGGACTATATGCTTTCACGATTTTAATATCGTTAAGATTACTTTTTGGGTGTCCTCTGCGTTTATTGTTATATTGGTCAAAGAAGTTTTCAGCAGCATCAGCGACAAAATTTAATAGCTGAAATCCATTTTTAAATTGTTTTAAAACTTCACGATCTAATTGGGGTACGATTAATCTATTTTCATAATCGTACTTTATATATTTTTTATTTTTATACCAAGTATCAAGTTGATTATTTAAGTTATCACCTTTTTTATTAACTTGTCCTATTGGCAAGTTTTTATCATTAATTTGCTCTTTATAAGCTTTTCTTGATTTATAAATATCTGCGGTATTTGATTGATTTGAAATTGAATCAAGTACAATATTGTTTTTTTCTTTAACTTTAAGTTGTTCTTTTTTTTTAAACAATTCTTGTATATTGATTTTCATTGTATTTCATCCCTCTGGAAATTGCTTAAATCCACCTGCTAGATTACCGAACAACCCGCCCGTTGCGATTGGCGGTGGCGGCGCAGTGGGCGGGGTCGGTGCAGCAGCAGCGGCTTCTGGCCTAGGGGGTGACTCTATTTTATCAGCCTTGACTGAAAGGCTATCATAATTATCAGTTATATAAGAAATTAAATTTTCATTAAATTCATTTGCTGGAAAAAGAACCTTGTTGTCTTGGAGATCTCTTAACTTACTTAATAATAATTGAGAATCGCGTATTAAAGTCGATGCATTTATAGTTTTGGTATAAGTGCCTTGAGCTAATTGCAAATTATCAGTAACATTATTTATAGTGTATAGTCCACCAATTTCAAAATCATTTGATCTATTTTGTTCTCTTAGTCTTTGTATGTCTTGTGGAGTTGGATTGTCAGGTATTCCTGCGACGCCTTTTCCTAAAGTATAACTTGGAACATAAATCAAATTACTAAATTCATAGATTCTGTTGCCAAATAATGTAGCACTGATAGTATATTGATAATTTGTTGAAATAATATCATCTGCAATTCCAGGTTTTTTTTCATTTAAAACATGAGACAAGTTGGTTAATGTATCGTCTGAGTTTGAATTAAAAGACATTTTTTGTAATAACCCATTGGATGAACCTATAATTAACTTACTTATTCCGGTATTAAGTAAATCTGAGTCTGACTTAAAATAAGCTTCTCTAAACTGTGCAACTCTTTTTCCTAAGAATATACCTGAATTTTCATATAAAAGATTGCTACTTTGTCCTATAAAAAAACAACCGTTTGAAGCTCTAATATCTGCCGAATCAAAATAACCAGCGCAAAAGTCCTCAAAAACTTTTGTGTCACCTTGAAAAAGACTGATTTGTTTAGCTATTGGTTTACTTAGAAAATCCTTTTGATACTTTGTCTCATCAAAGTGGTAATATGGATAGGAAAGTGAAGGAAACGCAGCAATATTTGATTTATTTACGACAACTGTTGGTATAACCTTTTGAACAAAAAAGTTAATAAACTTTTTAAAATTTGCATTTGGATAGTTCTTAAAAAAATCAATAAGGGCTTGTTTAAAACTGTTTTCGGTAAAAGCCAAATCGCCAATATTACACCAATATTTATTTCCGTTGGGTAAAGGGTAAGCCACATTTCCTAAAACATAATAAGGCAAATCAAATTGAATATTGTTTGTTTTATCATATTTTTCTGATAAATCATAAATTCCTCTTAAAATATCTTTGAAAAATATAAAAGAAACACTTCCCTGTTTCTCGTTTGTGTTTGCAAAATAACTATTAATTATTTTTTTTGTGTTTTCGCCAACATCTTTAAGTATTTTGCTGCCGGCGTCTGTATTGCCATCTCCCAGAAACGACACATTGTCATCATAATACTTGGATTCCACTTGGTCTTCTAATGTATTTTTTAATGTGAGATTAGTGCTACTTTTAGCAGATTCTATATATTTTCTATTAGGACTTCCG
>TARA_R110002096_G_scaffold403766_2_pt1 | contig 11825 bp, 9 predicted proteins | sample TARA_R110002096 | Tara Oceans TARA_R110002096 (sample SAMEA4397295) | marine metagenome | biome: Polar Biome; feature: [DCM] deep chlorophyll maximum layer (ENVO:01000326); material: water (ENVO:00002006), including particulate matter (ENVO:01000060) such as... | depth 35 m | reverse complement strand
TCAGGCGCGGAAAACTCATCGGCGTCTTGCCCAATTCGGTACCGTCCCTTGCGAACACAGCCGCCCCGGGCGGAGTTGACGTGATCAAAAGGCTGCCGTAGCCCGTTCGCTGAACCACAACCACAAAGGGGGAAATCGAGATGTTCGTTCGTCCAAATTGAAGACGCTTTTGGGGCCAGTGAACCTCTTGATCGGCAGGGAGAGGGACCGGTTTGTAGACATAGTCACTCCCCACGAACCCCGCCTCCAAATCCATCGTTCGCAGCCAGTCGGTGAAGCCTCGTTGGTCCCGGGCCGAGGCGATTGGGATCGGAAACGATTCGCCACTGTGATTTTGCATCACGATCTGGCTTTCGAACAATCGCCGTTGCGCGATCGCGGAATCCACAAACAAGTCTGCATGAACGGGGTAAGCCAAGCGATGTCCACTTCCAATGGGTTTAAATTCCAGGCCGAGACTGTTCGTCCAGGTCTGACCGGGTTGGGGAAATTTCGACTCCTCGAGCTCAATGTGGAGACTTGATCGCGGATCGGTGGAACCGCTGAACTCAATCGAATCCTTCCGATAACCGGTCAGAAGGAATTCAAAATTGACCCCGGATTCAGGTTTCTCCGGAAGGGAAAACGGGGTTGTTCCAACCTTTTCGACCCCGATAAAAACGTCCGCCCCTTCCGGGGTGCTCGTAATGTCGAAACCCACCGCGGGTTCAGGCGTGAGAACCAAAAGCCCCAAGGCCACGGTCACCAGGGCTCCAACAATCAGGCCAAAATACAGTTGCCCCCGTTTCTTCGCTTTCTCCGTCTTTTCTCCGCGGAGAGCCTGTGCCATTTCCCCGCCAGATTCGTACCGATCGCTGACTTTGCGTGCGCAGGCCTTACAGACCACAGTATTGATTCGACGCCAAAGGTTGGGATTGCTCCGTTCCCTGAAATCGGTGGGGACATCTGGGAAATCGAGCCGGTCCTTTCCGGTGCTCAACTCGTAAATGACCATTCCAAGGCTGAAAATATCTCCACTCGGTGTGCCTGCGCCCTCAGGAGGAACATACCCTTCTGTTCCGACAAAGCTGCGATCTCCCAAGGCTGCCACCAATCCAATATCGGCGAGCTTGGCTTGGCGTGCGACCAGGATGACGTTGGACAATTTTACGTCGCGGTGGATCAAATCCTTCTGGTGCAGGTAGTCCAATGCTTCAGCCAATTGGGCTCCCTGATCCGCGCAGGCCTGCAGGTCGATTTCTTCCCGCTCCATCATCTCCGTGCGAAACGTGTGAGGCGTGTAGACATCGGGATCAAATTCCTGGCCTTCCCTCACATCATCGGCAATTTCCATGATGTAGTAGTAGCTGTCCGCGCTGTCATCGCGGCCCACCTGAAGGATGTGAACGAGACCGGGATGCTGGCGAGAAATCGGCTCGTAGCGTTTGATGGCTTCGAATTCCCGCTCAAAATCTTTTTCCGAGTCGAAGTCGCCCCGCCAAATGACCTTCACGGCGCGGAAAACTCCAGTTACGGTTCGCGCGAGCCACACTTCACCAAACGAGCCCTTCCCAATTTGACGAAGCACCTCGTGATCCGGAATTTCCGGCTTTTCACGGGGCGCGATTAACGATGATGAAGATTTTTGGACGCTCCGTTCGGGCATGCGTATTGTTGGTGTCAGTTTGCAGGCATTTGCTCAAATTTTCCAGTGAATCCAGAGTTGCAGGTCACTGTCTAGAGAAGGAGCAGTGGAAAGTGAGTCATTTTTCTTCCTCATATCACTTGGTCTATGTGTTTGAGCGTTTTCCGACGTTCACGCAAACCTTTTGCGTTCGCGAAATCCTGGAACTGGAGCGGCAAGGCATTCGGCCGCTCATTTTCAGTATTCGTGATACCCGGGACGAACCGGCGCAGAGCTACCCGGAGGAATTGCGGGATCGCGTCCACTATCTTCCGCCACGTGACGAACTGGTTGCAACGGTAAAACAACTGCGGTCTGACAAATTGCTCTCAAAGGCTGCCGATCGAACATTGCGCTACTGGCGGGATCAACCGGACAAGCTCCGGGTTTATGAGGCGGCCTACATCGCCCAGAAGATTCGTGAGATCGCCCCCAATCTGACCCATGCTCATTGCCATTTTGGTGGCAAAGCCGCGCGAACGCTCTGGTGGTTGCGACATTTTCAACGCATGAGCTACAGCTTCACCGCTCATGCCAATGACGTCTTTTGTGCGGAAACGAACACCGAGGTGACCATGGATCGGCTGATGCGTGATGCGTCGCGAGTGGTGACGGTGAGCGATTACACGGTGAGGCGCCTCTCCAACGAATACCCTTCGGTTCGCACCAAAATCCAGCGCGTCTACAACGGGCTCGAACTCGAAAAATGGGTCCAAGCCAGCCAGGGCGCACCGAAAGGGATTGGAAGCCGGAGAATTTACTCGGTTGGTCGTCTCATTGAAAAGAAGGGCTTTGACGATCTCATTCTCGCGAGTGCGCGCCTCCGTGATCAAAAAGTGGATCATACCTGCCACATCATCGGCGGAGGACCACTTGAGGATGATTTGCGCCGCCAAATCCAGGAAAACGGATTGGAAGACACGGTCTTTCTGGAAGGGGAGAAGGATCAGGCCGGCATCATTCACGCCTTGGCCAATGAAGCGCATCTCTTTGCGCTCCCCTGCGTAACCGAAGCGGATGGCGGAATGGATAACCTTCCCACGGTGATCATGGAAGCAATGGCGGTGGGTTTACCGTGCGTCAGTACCCGGCTTGCGGGAGTGCCTGAGATGGTCCTGGAAAATCAGACGGGCCTTTTGGTTGAAGAACGTCGGCCCGAGGAGTTTGCGAGCCAGCTGAAAATCCTTTTGGAAGATGAGTCGCTTTGCGAAAAGTTTGGGCGGGAGGGGTTCCGGCTTGCCGCCAACCGTTTCGACAAAGCCGTTACCGCGGGAAATTTGAAGCGCAGCCTCATCAGTGGGGGGATGGTCCGGTTCGATCCGGAACTCGTTCATGAGAACCCGGCCCTTGCCTTTGGATACGCCTGCCAACTGCCTTTAAGAGCGGGACGGCTTTTGGGATTGGGGAGAGGATTTTATCCAAAAACCCTCCTCATTGACGAACCTGAAAAAAGTCAAATTACCGCCTGAAGACAAGCTTAATCTTGTGTTGACGATTCCGGTCCCATCTGCAATCTTCCCCTCCGGTTTCGACGGCGCTATTTCTCTTTCGGTGAGGTGGCTGAGTGGTCGAAAGCGCTTCTTTGCTAAAGAAGTGAACTCGCAAGGGTTCCGTGGGTTCGAATCCCACCCTCACCGCCATTTTTTCCCGACGTGCGCACTGCGACTCAACCCAACGAATCCGCAATCTGTTTCGCGTAGCGACTTGCCTTTTCTGCGAAACTGAGGTCCGGCTCAGCGAAGGTGATTCCGCGTGAAACGTTCACCAGCAATGGTGCTTTGCGGTTCTCCCCTTTCAGGGCATCCAGATTACCGCCTTGCGCGCCGAGTCCGGGAATCAACAACGGAGCATCGGGAATCCGGGAAAGAACTTCGTCCGCAGCGTTGGTGAGCCCAACAACGAGGCCGATTTGTTCCGATGCGAGGCTCATTTCGGCAGCATACTCAAAGATGTAACGTCCGTCACTTTGCCGAAGTTCAATATCCTTCGCTCCGGGATTCGACGTGACCGCCAGGAGGTAGATTCCCTTGTCCTTGTAATCCAGGAAGGGTTCGAGCGTTTCGGCACCCATGTAGGGATTCAGAGTCACCGCGTCGGCGCCCCATACTTCAAAACAGGCTTTCGCATAATATTTCTGGGTTTCGCCGATGTCGCCCCGTTTGGCATCAAGGATCACGGGGATCGTTTCCGGAATTCGCGCCAGTGTTTTCTCCAGCGCGAGAAGGCCGTCCAGTCCCATGGCTTCAAAATAGGCAATGTTGGGCTTGTAGGCCGCGGTAAACGCCGCGGTTTCGTCAATCACACGAGTTAAAAACTCCGCCACCGACCCTTTGATTTGATCCGGACGTGGATCCAAGCCCACACACAAGTTTGATCCTGTGGTCTCGATTTGGTTGCTCAGCTTTTCGCGATACGTCATTCCGTTTCATCCATGAGGTAGGCTTGTTAGGCAACCGAGAACTTTGACGAGGGACCCGCTAAAGTGAGCTCAGCTTGCTGTTCTTTGACTTAGAACTCGATTAACCGCGCCTCAGAGTAAGGATCGACAGACGCTTCGATTCCTTTGAGTTCATTCCAGATCCCAAGGTCAGGCTCCCCGATGCGCAGGTCGTAGCGGCCCGGAGCAAAAACCCAGGGGGTAATCTTGTTCCCGTTGATGCGTAGCGCATAGACCAGCTTTTTGGTAACCGCTTCGCGAACCTGGATCACCGGATTGTTCATTCCCCCGACTTCAAGCGGAGGAAGGTAACCTTCAGGTTCTCTTGGGTAGTTGTCGCGCTGTTTGATGGTCCTGGGCCAACCGGGATATTGTCGGGCTTCGGGATCAGACGGGTCAACTCGCCGCGGCCAGCATTCCATGGTGATGGTGCGCTCCGGTTTGCGAAATCGAACGATCCCGTAACCCGGCATCTTGTTGTGAAGTTCGCGCGGCTCGACTCCAAAATCTTCTCCGGGAATGGTCGCGGCATAGACCGTTACCGGATTGTGAAACCCGTCGATGTGATCTCCTTGCCAATGAGGGGCGTTGTCGGGGCGATTGAGACCAGAGCGGCGCGGGTTCCATGCCCGGGGGTAAAAGTTGGCAATGGATGGCACACAAAAACTCCAAATACTGTCCCGATGCTTGTCCACTCCGTGATGCACAATCGAGGCGAGATGCTGGTCACCGGCCAGGTGAAAAGCGAAGGCTTTCCGGAGGTGGTCCAGGGCTTGGTTTCGCCCGGATTGGGGCCATCCATTGGAGTCGAGGTCGGCCACAAGATAGTCGAGATTCGCCCCATGATGCGTCGCCATGTTTGCGAAGATGGTTTGGGAAAGCGCCACCTTGAATTCGGATTGGCGCCAATCCTCGGCCCAGACTTCAAGAAAGTCGTGCTGACGATCCCCCAGTAGCTGCAAACCCGGAAGATCAAGCTGGCGAGTGTCGAAATTTGGGTTGTTGAAATGATCGGGGCGTCCGGTCCCGCTCGGCGGTAACCCGTGATTGGCGCATCCGGACTTGAACTTCCGGTCTTCGAGGATGGCGAAACTAACTCGCCCATAGTTGAGTTCCGTGAAATAGACGGGGATTCCCTGCGCAACCGGCTCTGGATCGAACGGGTCGGGCAGATGGCTGGTCTGGGTGCGATGCACCATCTTGACGAAATCAGCCGGATGGACATAGCCACCTTCGTTATCGACATGAATCGGACGGCCGCCTTCGCCCCAGATGTTCCCCTGATACACATCGTGATCGTCGGGAATCGTGACCGTTGGAATGTCCCGCATCAGATCGCGATACGCCCAACAGAAGAGATACCACTTGTAGAGGTAATCGAGATTAATTTGGTTCCGGTCAGGAAAAGTCGGACTTTTGCCTTCATAAACCTGGTCACCACTGAAAAACAGGAGGTCGGGATCGTGGTGGGTCACTTTTTCGACCACGTCTGTATGCGGAAACCACATTCCCTCGATCCAATTGGTGGCTTCCTTCTTGGAGCCGATCTGGTGCGAGTTGTTGTGATTCCCCGTGAAGCCGGCAACGACGATCTCCGGTTTGTCGGCCGGGTCTTTGCGGATGATTCCGGACCAGACAGAGTCGCCGTAAACGACGCGATAGAGCGTATCCTGTTCCGCATCCCAGTCCTCCACCCGAAAGGTTGCGGTCCACCCTGGAACCAGGATTTCTGCCTCGGCGGTAGGATGCCAGGATTCCCCCATCTTGGTTTCGAGGAAGCATCTCTTAGGTTCGTCGTTTCCGACCGGGAGCAATTGCGCCGTCATTTTCATCACCCTTCGACTGAGCGTATACTGGGTGCAGGCGATCGGGCCAAAGGCTGCCTTTGCATCGCTTTCGATCCCTGCTCCATCCAACTCAAGGTTATCGAACCATGCCTGATGCCCGTTGCCGGGTGTGGGATTGGAGACCAAAGCGAGATTGCCTTTCGCCGTAGGAATCTCGAATGTGCCCTTTGAGAGTTGATCGCCATCGGGAGAGGAGACGAGGGCTTTGATGATGAAGCCGTCAGTTCCGGGTTCTGCGGCAATTTCGAGAATCGCATCATCAATGGAAGCCTGGCCGGTCGTGGCGCTATCTGGGTCGCGTTGGTTCAGGAATACCTGCCCGTTCCCATCGACGCCGATGAAGGAGCCAAATCCCGGACCGGGCCATTGATGAATGATCGCGGCGGCGCGGTAATCCATTTCGGCTCCGCCCGCTCCCAGGAGAATGCCGCGCGCTGATTTTGGACTCGGCTTGTCTCCAGGAATCCGAATCGCCCCCAGTCGGACGGAAACTCGGAAACCAGCCTCCCCATTGAGGCGATGCGTCAGCAAATGCACAGTCCGCATCGGAAGGTTCTTCTTGGCGACACATTCAACCCGCCCGTCTTTGATGTGCCAGTCCTGCAATCGGTTCGCCCAAAAGTCGGCTCCAATCCAGGTTCGGTCCGGTTCGGCATCCCATTGGCTGCGGAAGACCTGAGCATCGGCACTCGCCATCATCAGGAGCGCGAAAAGAGGTAGGGTTTTCAGCATGCGACAAATGAGCCTACTCTCCGGGAAAATACAAGACAAGAGCGGGGTATCGATCTGGTGGGGTAGCTATGAATTCTCCGCTTTCCCTTTTTCTGCCTCACGAAGGGCCAAAAAGACCGGAGCAGGAACATAACGGCGGACTTGTTCCTCCCAACCGGTTGGTCCAACCAAACCCTTGACCATGCTGGAACTTACTTCTGCCATTTCCCGGGACGGCATTAAAAACACGGTCGTGATTTCCGGACGGATGTCCTCATTGATTTGACGCATCACTCTCTCAAACTCGTAGTCACCCGGGGAGCGGATCCCGCGAATGATGTAGTGCGCGCCGATTTCGGAAGCGTAGTCGACCAGGTAACGATTGTCGAAGTGCGCGATGGAGATGGCATCGTCATCAGGCAAGACCGCACGCAAAAGCTCGAGGCGCGTTTGGAGGGGGAAGCTGTATTGCTTTTCCGGGTTCGTTCCAATCGCGACTGTCAGATGGTCGAAAAGTTTGGATGCCTCGTTAACGATCCAGAGATGCCCATTGGTAATGGGATCAAAACTCCCGGCATAAACTGCGTGTTTCACTCTTTCAGGCTAGCATCCTCCCGATCGAGTCGCCAACGACAAACCATCTTTGAATGGTGTTTTCACGGTCGCCAAGTTCAAAGCTGGTGACGGCGTTACAAACTGGTTGCCCATCGCCGACCATCATCCCATCCTACTTCCAAGTCCAATCTACGACCGAATTCACCGTCTGAATCAAAAAAGGAAGAACAAATCGCAATGCCTCAGAAGACCAGGAGACTAGGAACCATGCTTGCTCGTTTTTCAGGCCTCCTCAGTTGGGTGATTGCATCCACGTTGTTGGCAGCTGCCGATCGACCGAATATCGTTCTGGTTCTTTGTGATGACCTTCGGGCTGATGCCCTGGGGTGCATGGGGCACCCTTGGGCGCAAACGCCCAATATCGATCAGTTGTCGGTCGATGGAGTGACGTTTGATCGTGCCTTTGCCGTGAGTGCAATTTCCGTCACGAGTCGTGGGAATCTGCTGACGGGCCAATATGCTGCGCTTAGTAAATGGCGGCATGGAGATTTTCGGGGCAAGGAGCTGACTGCATCACAGCTGCGTCAAACCTACCTGTCGAAACTCAAGCTTGCAGGATACCGCGTGAATTATGTTGGGAAGTGGGGAATCGGCACTCCTCCACGGGCGTTCTTTGATCAGAACCTCGCCTTTGGTGGGGAAGGGCATTATCAAACGAGTGAGGAGGAGCCGCATCTTACCGCAGCGACTGCCGCACAGGCGGTATCAGTGATTCAAAACGGCGACGGGAGGCCATTTTTCCTGGGAATCGGCTTCAAAGCGCCGCAAGCAGAGGAAGGGAAGAAGCCGCTTTTTTACCCCTATGATGTGAATCTGGTGGGTGATCTTTATACGGATATTCTGGTCGGGCGACCTTCGCTCTCTGGTCCGGACTACTTCAACGGATTACCCGACTTCATGAAACGATCGTTGAACCGTGAGCATTGGGGCTACCAACTCAGTTCACCCGAATTGTTCAGGAGTTCGGTGAAGGGATATCATCGTCTCGTCGCTGGTGTTGATCATGCAGTTGGGCAAATTGTTGATGCCCTGGAAGAGTCTGGGCAGATGGAAAACACGGTGATGATTTTCACTTCGGTTCACGGCACTTATCTTGGAACCCGAGGGTTCGCCGGTGCGTGGTTGCCGCATGAGCCCAGTATCGCCATCCCCTTGATCATCGTCGATCCCAGGCTTCCGGTGACGGAGCGCGGACGTCGCAACGAATTCGCGCTGACCATCGATTTGGCTTCCACCATCCTTGAGTTGGCAGGGACCGATCCGATGCCGGGAAGTCAAGGGAAGAGCTTGCTGCCCATTCTTGAGGGTGGCGCGCCGGAAGACTGGCGCGACGAGTTCTTCTACGAACACTATTTCATGCCCTTCAAAATCCCCGCAACGGAAGCGGTGAGGACGGAGCGATGGAAATACATCCGCTATATGAATTCCGACCCACTCTTTGAGGAACTCTACGACCTCTCCAAGGATCCCCTGGAAGAACGGAATCTGATTGGCAACGTTGATTACGCTTTTGTTCATCGGATGATGGAGAAGAAATGGCTCGAACATCATGAGAAGGTAAAGCTTCGGGTTCGCTAAATACAGGTGAGACAAGCATGATCAAGATTGATGACGAAAATCCCTGGAAAACGCATTCCGACAAAACGGTTTACGAAAATCCATGGATCAAGGTGGTCGAGAATCAGGTCACCAACCCGAACGGCGGACGTGGGATCTATGGAGTGGTCCACTTTCAACACATCGCGATTGGAGTGATTCCGGTCGATGAGGAAGATCACACTTGGTTGGTCGGGCAATATCGCTATGCTCAGAATCGTTTTGAGTGGGAGATACCGGAAGGTGGAGGCAAGCCGGATGTGGACCCGGTCGAAAGTGCAAGACGGGAACTGCGGGAGGAAACCGGGATACTCGCCAAGGATTTTGAATTGATTCTAACGGATTTTCAAACCTCCAACTCAGTCTGCAACGAGGTCGGGCAAATTTTCATCGCGCGAGATCTGACGCATCATGCTCCGGAGCCGGAAGAGACCGAGCAACTTTTCGTGAAACGGCTTCCGCTGACGGACGCATTCGAAATGGTTCACCGCGGCGAAATTCGAGATTCGATGTCAGTGGCCGGACTTCTGAAGCTGGAAGTCCGGATGCTGAGAGGTTGAACTACCTCCCATCATGAGGCGACGAGGGAGGCGAGGACTTTGCGCTTCCCTGAAAACGTTCGCCGCCCATGCATGGTCACGTAATTGTCCACCAGGGCGACGTCTCCTGTTTGCCAGGGAACATCAAAGGTGATCTCTTCGGCCAGTTCTGCGGCGCGATTGATGTCAGAGGGATCAATTGGTGAGCCATCGCCAAACGTGATCGCTTTTGCGGGATCGTTTCGCGTATCTTTCCAGCCTTTGAACGCAGCGATCAGCTGATTGAAAAACGACTTTCGCCCATCACCAAGATCCCGCACCGCTTGGAGCTTGGGAGTGGTCGCCTTCAGGCAACCGTCTTCCAACCATTCAAAACGGTAGCCAAGTGTGGCCATTGCGGCTTCAGCCTCGCCTCTGGTGTCCACGCTGAAGGTGCTTTGCCAACTGCGACCCATGCCGGAGCCTGCATCGTCTTCCGGGGGCATCACGTTCCGGTAGAGAAGTCCCTTCGCTTCGCAGTTTTGGGCGAATTCAGGGGACTCCGCCATCAGACGTTCGAAGAGGATATCGGAACGACAAAGCGGTGTCGCCCCGCCGGTTTCAGCCGCTTGTTCGCAGAAGAAGAAAAGCTTGCTGGGGTAAACCGGCGTTTGCGCCATTTCATGATGGAGAAAAATGGTCACTGCAGGAGGGGCCTCGTTGGCAGTGAAGACGCGTTCTGTCCGATTGGTTCTGACGGCGTTGGAAAGCGAGTCTTCGTATTTGAAATTGGGCAATCCAAATCCCGAGATGAAGCCATCAAAATCCAGGTCCGTGATGAGTGGAAACCCCCGAAAGAGAATCGCCCCATGCTCAAAGGCGCGTTGAGCCAACTCCTCTCCATTCGCGGCGAGCCAGGCGATGATTTCATCGAGCGAGGGATCGTTTCCCTCACATTCCAAAACGAGGGGGAAGAGCGCGCCATGCCATTCCTGTTGCCCGTCTACCTGGCTTTCATGGACCGTGATCATGCTTCATGATTTACGGTTTACCAGAAATAGGCAAGCCTGGGATTCAAGCGCTCAGTCGCGCGGAGAGAAGCTCGTCAATGATGGCGTGCCGTTCCAAAGGAGGGAGCTCTGCGAGTCTGGCCTTTGTTCGTTCGATCTTACGGCGAATTCGCTGACGGTCAGTTCGGTCTTTTCCCAGGAATCGATAATCATGAAGCCGCTTTGGCTCGGGAAAGTTCATCCAAATTTTCTCCAAACGCAGACCAGTGTGGGTCATGGTTCGAAATTCCGCCGTGCGCCAGCCGGGGAGGAGTCGCCGGTAGATTTCGTTGTCATAGCCGCTCAAAAGGACCATGCCCGGCCAACGTTTCAGAAGGCGGCAAAGGCGTTCGTGGTCCGCATCGGTCAGTTCATGTTGGTAGAGCTTCTGCTGGCGCCGGGCCGCATGCACATAGGGTGGATCCGCGTAGAGGAACGAGGATTTTGTATCCGGATGATCCAGGTGTTGTTCGATGAACTCAAAGGCGTCCTGATTTCGGACCTCCGCAGTAAGTGAGGATTGTAGCTCGGTGGCGGTATCTGGATTTTTTTCAATCACGGTGCAGCGTTCTGGTGGCGTGATTTGCTGGGCGAGTGTTGCGTTTCCCCCAAAAGATTCGATCAACCATTGGTGCGGTGGGATTTGGTTTATGAGCCACTGGATAACGCCGCTGGCGGTTTTTGATCCGGGGACCTTCCTCATGCTGCACTGAGCTTGAATGGCTGGTTCTGGGTTGGGGAGCAAAACCGACAGGCGCCTACTTTTCCGCGTTCGCCGGGAGCCGTTGGGGCCTTGGTCCAAATCCCGACATCGCTTTCAAGGATTGTGTAATTGCAAACAGGGCATTCGCGAAGTTGGACAAAGCCCTTATTGGTTTTGAGGATGGTGACGCGCTCTTTCACTGCGAAGAGCGTAGTCGTTTCTGTCTACGGTGTCAAACGGCGGAATGAAAGAATGTTCGCAGCTTTGTCGTTTTTCTACTAAAACCACCTGATACGCCCCTAGAATCTCATTCCCTTCGCCCTTCGTTCCCTTATGAGTGTAAAGCCCCTACTTCTCTGTGTTTTGGTGGTTATGGTTGCCCCGTGCCTTCGCGCCTTCGAGAAAAAAGCCACACCCGAGCAGCTTGCCTTCTTTGATGAGCAGGTATTTCCGATTCTGAAAGAGCATTGCTTTGGCTGTCACGGTGAGGACGACAAAATGAAAGGCGATCTGAGGCTTACCAGTCGTGAGGGACTGCTTCATGGCGGCGCGCTCGGATCTTCCTACAATGCGGAAGCTCCCGAGGAGAGCCTGCTGTTGGCGATGGTCAGTTACAAGGATAGTGAGCATGAAATGCCGCCCAAGGCGAAGCTGGCAGACGACAAGATTGCGGTTCTCAAAAAATG
>TARA_R110002096_G_scaffold63690_4_pt1 | contig 11839 bp, 21 predicted proteins | sample TARA_R110002096 | Tara Oceans TARA_R110002096 (sample SAMEA4397295) | marine metagenome | biome: Polar Biome; feature: [DCM] deep chlorophyll maximum layer (ENVO:01000326); material: water (ENVO:00002006), including particulate matter (ENVO:01000060) such as... | depth 35 m | reverse complement strand
TGGAGAAGTAATGGAGTTAAAATTCAACACCTCTTGGGATTGGTTAATGCCCGTAGTAACTAAATGCAAAAATGTTGATGCTGATTGGGTTAACGAGAACGCACAACATCTAATTGATAACATTGACGATGCCATGACAACAAGTAATAGCATTGAAGATACATACAAAGCAGTAGTACAATTTATTAAATTCCAAAAATCCGAAAGAGATTTCGCAAAAGGTGGAAATGTAGGTTCTTTTGAAGATACAAAAGACTATTTCGGTAAAAAGCTTAGTTTAATTGAAGTTTACGATGAGGATAAAAACCCTAATTGGGATGACGATGCACAAGCAATGACTGACTATTACAAAGGACAAGGCAAAAAGGCTATGGTAGTTCATAGTGGAGGTCATCATGCATTATATGTAGAGAAGTCTGCATAGGCTAAAGGTGGTTCTATAGATTAGTAATTAACTTACTAAATAAGACAAGAGAGAGAGGGTAATTCCTCTCTTTTTTTATTTTATACAATAACTTTTTTTATTAAACATAAATGATTATTTTTGTGATGAACTAAAGAAAAACAAAATGGAAGCATCTTTTGAAAAAGCTCTAAAAAGCTCTAATTTCACGAAGTCTGACCTATCGTCAGCAACTCAAAATCAAATATCTCAATTTTATAGACTATTCGACAAGTACGATGCTGCTTGGGAAAAGGATGATTCAAAGACTATTGCTGAATGCGAGAGTCAGATGGATACCCTTGACACTAACATCGTTAACGGAATTAACGCCTATAAAGCTACTCAATCAGTAAAGCCAACTGAGTCAAAGCCAACTGAGCCAAAGCCAACTGAGCCAACTCCAACTGAGCCAACTCCAACTGAGCCAACTCCAACTGAGCCAAAGCCAACTGATCCAAAGCCAACTGATCCAAAGCCAACTGATGATGACGATGATGAAGAGGAAGATTGGATGATGAGAAACTTCGGCATTTAATGCACACTATACCTATATGCCCCATGCCTACACCTCGTCCTAGACTTGGAAAGTATGGAGCTTATAATAAGTCTAGTTATAGTTCGTACAAGAAGGCATTGATAATGTGCATATCTACACTGTCAATACCAAAGCAAGATTACGACTATATTCATGCTAAATTCTACATACCATACCCTAAGTCAGCACCAAAGAAGAGCTTAATAGATAAGTTTCCTCTTCGTAGTAACTTTGATTGCGATAATGTGATTAAAGGGTTGATGGATGCTTTAGAGCAATCTAATGTTGTCGTTGATGACAGACAAATATCATCAATGTTTGTAGAGAAGTTTAGAACCACTAGCAAGGAAGGATACATTGAGTTTGAACTTCAATATGTAGGAGAGGATGAGTAATAAAAAAGTATCTAGAATATTTTACATAATTTCGGACATGGTAGACAGTGTAGGTTTGGATCAAGCCATAAGCTATTTGTCTTCATACCCCGATGTGTATGATAAGAACAAGTTAATAACTAGCTATATCATAAACTCAGTGTGTAGTGAGTCGGGTCTAAGCAAAGATCAGCTAATGATGAAGACGGGTCGAAACAATATTAGAGTACCCGCTTTATGCTGTGCCGTAGCCCTTCTAAAGAATCACACTAAGTCAGACAATACTGAAATAGGATATATTCTTAATAAAGGAAGGTCAAGAGTTAGTAAGTATGCTACGATGTATAACAATTTATCTGATAAGATAAAGTCTGATAGAGAAATCTCAGAATTATACGATGTTATTAACGAAAAAATAACCAAATATAAACTAACACTAAAATAGATGGCTGAAAAGAAAAAGACACGAGGTAGGGTCGCCAAATCAGACAAGCCTACATCTAAACTATCGGTAAAGCTAAAAGCTAAGTCTGAAGTTAAAAGCAATGTAGTTAAGCCTAAAGTGGCTAAGAAGGTGAAAGCTAAGGCAACGATAAAAGAACCTATTAAGGAGGTTGTTGTTGAATCACCAAAAGCAATCAAGCCAATAAGGGTAGAGAAGGAGAAAAAAGAGGAAGAGGTAATTCAGTTCTTCAAAGACTCCATAGTAGAGCCTAAACAAACAATAGACGAAAACATCATGAGTGACATTAAAGACCCTATAATTGACTCTATTGAGTCCCCTACAGAACCTACAACTACTTCAGACTCGAAGGGTCAGAGTTGGAGTCCATTCGGGGATAATATTGAGAGCAAGACATATAGAACTCCTCCCGTAGCTTCATCAGCCATAGCTGACATTAGTGAACCTATGTTTGCTGCCCCAACCTATGACGAGATTATTCAAGAGGAAAACGCTCAAGTAGCTGAAGCGGCTGCGGAAGGTCAACCCGACCAACCTAGTTCAGCGTTCTCTAATGAGGCTTTAGCGGATGGTAGTGCTGCCGACAACAAAGGTGGGGCAGAACACTTAGCTAAAACAGTGATGGGTGTTTACAAGGGCTTAAACGGCTTATTGATAAACAAGACTAAGGTTTCTGAGCGAGATATGCTGAAGAAGTCTGAAGAGTACGGATTCCCGATTCATCAAACAGCTCCCGTAGATGCAACTACTAGAGTATCTTATTCTGATGTGATTGAGTCATATAATCAGCAAGTAGATGAAAGTCTTGAGTATGACGATGACTTCCATGCAGAGGCAGAGCCATTGATGACTCAAATATTTGAGACTAAGAATATTGGTATGTCTCCCGAACAGAGGTTAGGATTCCTATTCGTGCAAGACATCGGTATGAAGCTATACATGATGAAGGAGATGAAGGATAGAGTTTCTGACTTGACTGAGTACTTTGCAACGGTTCATCAAAAAGAGTCGGGTGGATCTGTTGAAATGCAGTCTAGACCCGAAGAGGATGTTAGAGAGCGAAGACCCGATCCAATTAGAGAGGAAGAACCTCAAATGGAGGCAGTGGAAGAAGATGAGCCTTTTCAAATAGAGCCTCAGCAAGAGCCTTCAATGTTATCAAGAGAGGTTACTGTTGAGAAGCATAGCAACTTAACTGTTAATCAATCAGACTTAAAGGTCTTAGATACTGATGGATAGTATCCTTCCAAAAATATTAATCGCAGCCCCTCAGTCTGATGTTAAGGATTATTGCTTCGAGCAGTGGTTACTTAATGTCAGACAGCTCGATTATCCAAAAGATAGGATTGAAATTCTATTAGTGGATAATTCTGATACTGATAAGTATTCTGAGTACATGAGGAGTCAAGGGATTAAGGTAATAAGAGAGGAAAAAAAAGGTAGAGGTATAATAGAGACTTTAGCTTCATGCCATCAAGTATGTGCGGACTACGCTCTAGATAATGGGTTTGACTTCCTTCTTCACTTGGAGACTGATGTTTTCCCGCCTCCTCACTCTCTTTTAGACATGGTGAATGTAGGTGAACCCGTAGTAGGTTCTCTATATCACATATATGACGGGTCTTATAGGCAGCTTAGTTTACAGATTGAGCCAAAGTTCCCGCTTAAAGGATACCTAAAAGCGTATTCAGTTATTAGCGGTTGCGGAGAACACCTAAAAGATAAGTTACTTCAAGTTATGAGTGGGGCATTAGGTTGCACCTTAATACACTCAGAGGTTCTGAAGACTATAAAATTCAGAAGTGTAGACGGGCAAGATCATCATCCCGACACTTGGTTTTCGGTAGATTTAAAGATAAATGGAATCCCATTCTATGTGCATACAGAGGTTTTCTGTGAGCATAGAAATAAGGATTGGGGTACTTACGGAATTAATTACAAATAAAAAAGACATATGTACGATTATAAGCCAAAATCATATTGGGAGAGTGCAATTCTAGAAGACAAGAAGGAACTAGACTTGATGCAGAGCGTCATAACTAATTCTAGACTAGAAATCATAAAAGCAAAAAAGCTTCGTGAATCTAAACTTAGGTTAGAGGTTTTCTATTTAGAAAAGACCTACAAAAAGGTGAAGGAACTTATGCTTAGTAAAATGGAATCCTATAAGATGTTCCTAATTGGGTATGAGAAAGAGCTATTGGAATGTGAGAAGAATTTTGATGGCACTATGGAATTAGCTAAACATTACAAGGGTGAGGACAACAGCGAAAGCGTGAAAGAGGTTCTAAATAATTATAGCGACTTGAAAGAAGATGACAAAAATCATATTGAGGTTAAGAACACTCTATACAAGAACCTTAAAACATTAATGAATCCAAACAAGAAGTAGATGAGAGAGCCAAAACTAGGTGTTGCAGTGGGGAAGAAGGGTGTAGGTAAGACTTATACTACCACTAAAATAATTGCTGAATACATTAATGGTAGTGCTACGGTTCAGCCAAGACGAGTCCTTATTCTAGATGTGAATGACGAATTTGAAAACATTAAGGGAATATCTGTAAACGATGTTAAGAAGTTTAGTATGCACCCAAAGGTGGAGGCTAGAAGAATTAGACCGTTTAATGATGATGGAAGTAAATTAACCCTAAGAGATATATCCGACATACTGTTTAAGGTGTTGAATGACTTTAGGGGAGGATTGCTTCTTATTGAGGATATTAATAAGTATATCTCAGATCATTTGCCTAATGATTTGGTTGGTGCTATATGTACTAACCGCCACTCGAATATGGATATTATTATGCACTTCCAATCAATAGGTCGTATTACTCCTAAGATTTGGCAGAACTTAAATTGGATAAGATTCCATAAAAACTCGGATTCAGTTGACACGCATAAGCGTAAATTTGAGGATAAGTATGAGTACCTTAAAATAGCTGAGTCTATGATTGGTAAAGCATATAAGTCGGGAGATGAGAGGTTTTATCTGTATGTTGATTTAGACTATGAAAAGATATATGGAGAATTTACTCCTATAATGCTTAAAGATGCCATTGACGAATATGTAGGAGAAAACTACAACAAAGTCATAGCCCCTAAGCTTAACAGACGAGATTCATCGGGAAAAAAGGCTGCAAATCCTAGAGAAGTAATTATGACTGTAAAGGATACATTGTATCAAGAATACAACGGTAATAAGTAATGGGTACTCGTTTAGGAACGGATTAACCAAGCAATAGCTTGTTATTAAAGAAAGGGAGGCAATTTTGTCTCCTTTTCTCATTTACATATGTGTCTTTACATCGTGTTTTTAGGGGTAAATTTGTCGTGAAGCAGATGATTTGTATCATCGCTCAATTTATTTATTTTTTAACTTGTAAAACATATTTGATTATGGTAAAAGCAGCAGATTACAAAAAAATGGCAGTTTTAGGACTTGTCATCGCAGTAGGTTTCGTAGGTGGTAACATCTTACTTGGAATGTACAACAAACAATTTAGCTCATTCTCAGCTCCTCAATACCGCAAAGGTGGTAAGACAGCGGCTCGTAGAATGAAGCGTTAATTTTAAAAATTTTAGATATGAAAATAGCTAAATATTTCGCAGATGCTCGTGATACAGCAAACGCAAATTACAACTCAATGGATGGTGGTTACTTAAACGCAAACGGTGGTTCGTCTGCGGGAATGGGTGGTTCAACTTCTCAGCCTTACATCATTGACTTAGACAACACATCGGGTGCGGCTGTAGCAAATGTGCCAATCGGTAACGCATATGGAGTAGTAAACGCAGCAGCATTGGGTATTCCTACGGGAGTAGATGTTTCTATGGGTATTGGTTCTCAAACTTATGTAGCATTCTTGAATCAATCAATGATTCAAAGTTTCGTTGTTGGTTTAACTTATGTTTATTCTGCTACCGCATCTCAAGTTCTTGAAACTTTAACGATCAAGCAACAAGATGCTAACGGTAATGAGTCTTCTAAGACGATAGTTCCAACAATCGATCCTTACCAATTTAATGCAAATAACATTGCAATTTCTTTTAATTGGAAATTTGATGGGTACACTACATTGACAATCGCTTCTATTGCAGCGGGTGTTAAAGTAAGAATCTCATTATATCCCGCAGAAACGGTTAACCCTTCTCGTACTTTGGCGGGTAATCAAGCTGTTCAAGGATATTCTTCTCCAAACATCGTTCACTCTAACCAAGCTTCAAGCTTTACGGGTGCTAACGGAGGGAAGTCTGTAACTCGTCCTTCTCGTAGTAGAAGACGCTAGTAACAGAGAAATCTGAATTTAATAATTAAAGGTGGTGGAATTATCCATCACCTTTTTTTTATCTTAAAATTATGAGCGAGATAACATTATACGACTATTTGGCTGCTAATGTTCCTACTGAGTGCATGGACATATTAGCATCACACGGTTACGATGACGCAAACTCTGTTGATGAGATTGCTGAAGATTTAAAGCAGTTTGTGCGAGAGCATAGAACTGAAGCTTTAGCTGAGTTAGCTGAAGTACACCCCGATTTAGAGCTATTAAAAGATATGGTTGGGATTTCTACTCCCTATGAGGGTAATTCTGATACAGAATATCTTAATGCTACGGGTACATTAGATAGAATATCTAATATAGAAAACACATTAATGACGGGTTCTAGTAGTGCCGTAACTCCAACCAATGAGATTGGCTTATCTAAGTCTGACTTCATTCTAGGTATTGGAGTTGTTATAGTTACATCCCTTCTATTACATAAAAATAAGGTATAATGGCTAGTAAAAGAGATTACGCAAACGCATTTGCTCTAGAAGTAAAGAAGCTGAAAAAATCTAACCCAAATGAGTTAAGTACTATCTTATCTTCAATAATGGGAAAGACCGTAAACTCGGCTAATTTTACTCCAAATCAAATTGCATTAACGGTTTTAGTATCGGGAGATAAGGCTGCTTTGGGAGCGTTGTACTTCTTGATGCAAAACAACAATAATAAGTTTTTAGGTACTAATGGGGAAGACCCCGATCCGTTTGCCTCTTCTTGGACAATAGATACGGGTAGCGGTCTTAATTCAGATTTAGATGGAAATCTTGTGGATGGAGTTGATGCTCCTACAACAAGTGGTGGTGGATCTTCTTTGCTTAATGACATATTTAAAGGTTTAACAGATTCTATACCAAAGTTTGTAGATATTTTTGGTAATTATGTAAAGAACAAAAACAATACGGGTGATGATGCAACTACAAACCCTAACATTCCCGATATAGTTATAACCCCACCCGACAACAAATTGTCAACGGGAGCATGGATAGGTATTGGTATTGGAGTAGCGGCAGTAGTTGGAGGTTTCATTTATTTAGCAAAAAGAAAAAAATAAGATTATGAAAAAGTTTGAGATAGGTTCATTTTTGATCGGATTAGCAACAACGGGACTCGTTGTATTTATAGCATCAAGAGCTTGGGCTAGAGGTCAACAGTAGTATGTGGGAAAACGATTACTCAACAGATGAAAAGTCTTCTCCACAGAAGAAAATAGAGTATGTCGATGAAGATAAAGCCAAGATGATTCGAGGCATGATGTACGGAATGAGTGGAGATAAACTAAAGGACACTACTAAAACCGCAGCTACAAGCTTGGTTGTTGGTGGTGTTGTTGGTGGTTTTATAGGCTTGTATCTAAAGACATCTGTTTTATTGCTTACCTTTATCGGTGCGGCATCGGGATTGGCATATTCACACCTTAAAAAAAGCAAATAATGACAGCAAATCAGAAATACAAATCATCGGGATCATCTTTACCATTCAAAGAGTGGTTAAAGGGAGAGCAACAAGTTGGAGCATTGGAAGTTCGTGAGAGTTTCAGTGCTAGTGGAGCAAATACAACTCCTTCGTGTGGGGATAGAAATACTATCATGTACTTAGGTGTTGGGGCTTTATTAGGTATTGGAATTGGTTATTACTTAGCTAAGAGGAAATAGATTTGATAGAAGAAATAAGTACAGATGGAGAGCCATGTATTTTAGGAGTAGACATATACGGATCACGAAATGGTGAGAAGGTGACTCTTAAAGTATATGATGCAGATGACGAGACTAAGGTATTCTCAAAAAGAGATGTTGTTGTTGGTAGTCACAAGACTTACTATGTAAGAATGCCTATATCACCTACCTTGACTATTGTTGAGTTGGAAGGTGAGGGGGCAGACATAGAGGATGTATCTGTTTATGAGTTCGAGGATGATGTTAGTCATGAGTATTTCTCTAGGGAAGAAGTAAATTCATTTATTGATTTTGCTGAGGAGTTTTGCTCTGATAGTGGTGAGTTGGTAGCGGGAGAGACATCTTACAAGAGTGATGATGGTGTTTACACAATTATCTATAGAGATGTCATAACAGATGGCGGTGAATATGTCCCAACACCCGCTAGAATAAATCAAGCCGATGGTGTTATGGAGGTATCTAAAGAGCATTTCTTGAAGTACACTATACCAATGCGTATGGCAATACTATTACATGAGTTCGCTCATTTCTACCTTAACGATGTTATGGAAGATGAAATTGAGGCAGATGATAATAGTTTAAAGATATATATGGGTCTAGGATACCCAAGAATTGACGCTTATAATGTTTATCTAGATGTGTTTGAGAACTCCCCTAGCGAGTTAAATGTAGACAGATACGCAGCGTTGAATGAATTAATAAAAAATCATAGTTAGATGGCAAAAGAAGGTGAAATAATAACCGCACAGAGTACACCCGATTACGATAATTTCGGAATAGATACATATTGGACTTGTACAGATTGGATTATTTGGTTTGACAAGCTTAAAGATGAGCATGGTCGTGTTGAGGCTAGGTTAATTTGGCGTTCAGCTTGGGAAAAGCAAGATGTAGCCGAGTCTAATTTTGTATGGTGTGGATTTGATGAGATATTCAGAAAGTTTTTATCTAAGAACAAGTTAGGAGCTTCTAGCGTATTCCATGACATTGGCGTTGGTCTAGGAGACACAGCGGGTGGTGCTGCGGGTGGACTAGGTTGGATTGGTAGAAATGTTAAGTGGATACTACCAATAGGTATTGCTATTTATGGTGGATACTTTGTTTTGAAGACGGTACAAATGTTTAAAGAAGTGTCAAAATAATGGATAAGGGAACTAAAGGATTGCTATACGGATTATTAGGATTAGTCTTGATAGGCGGTAGCGTAGGGGTAGCATTGTATTTGGATAGCCAAGAAGACGAGGATAAAGGTAAGAGTGAAGAGCAAAAAGCTAAGGAAGCTAAGGAAGCTAAGGAGGCTCTAGCAGATTTAGGTGTTGATGTTGATCCAAGCGTTAAATCTCATCTTGATGATGAAGAAGAAGAGGCTGTACAAGAGGAGCTGAATACTACTGCTCCCGAAGATGGCGGTATTGAGGAGTCATTTATAACAGCGGGAGACACCATATATCCGTTCAATGACTATGTAAATGTAAGAAGTTCTCCCGAAGTTAATAATGGGATTTGGAACAACTTGAAGTTCAAAATATTTTCTCCCGATCCCGTTGGAGTTGTACGGAGTAGCGTAATAGTCGGGGATCATGTATGGTATGATGTAGCTGTTCCCTTTGGAAATCATGGAGATATTGCTTCTGAGGCATTCGATTCTCTTGGATGGTTGGACAACTATGTTCGTGCTGATATGGTTACAAAGATTTAATTTAATAAAAAAGAAAAGATATGAGTTGTGGATGTAGTGCTAATTTTAGCGGAAAGAAATGTTCTTGTGGAAAGAATAAAGGGGACTGTTCATGTGGCAAGTCTAATGCTAGTGGCAGAAGAAGACTAACTAGAGCAGAGCTTAGTGATAAGCATAAATCATATATGTCATTTGTTGGTGAAACTAAAGCTCAAGGTTTTAGAAAAGCACCAAACAGAGTTGATAATCCATTCTTACACAGAGGGGATTTAGGTATGCACTTTTAAAAAAAAGAATTATGAGTTTTAGAGTTTTAGAAAAAAGATCGGCAGACAAAGATACTTCTTGCACGATAAACTGTCAATGTTGGCTTCCCGATGGTACGGATTCAAATAGGAATGTAAAATGCACTCCTTGCAAAAGTGAACAAGAATGCTGTGATAGGTCTTGTAATGCTGCATGGGAAAGAGTTGCTAGAACTGACTCTAATGTTTCTCATCATTTTACGGGATTTTCAGAAGGCAACTTCAATAGCTTCGGAGGGTATTCTCAGCCATTTGGTCAGACAAAGGAAGTTGACGATTGGTTAAAGTATTCGGGAGATAAATTAGTATTTCAAAGAAATAAATAACGATATGGACAGTAAATTAAAATTAGGATTAGGGATTTTAGGAACTCTAGGTGTTTTAGGTTTGATTAGGTATATAAGCCGTCAAGGTAAGGCTCTTAAACATATGTGCATATCAAGTGTGTCTTGGAATTGGACAGACTCTATAAAGTCTGCTTTGGCAACGGGAAAGCTACCCGATGATGCTAAAATGGAGTTAAAGGCTACCAATACATCAAACATAGACCTAACTGTTAATCAGTTTCTTCTAGAGGTTAGTGTAGACGACAAGCATTTTGGTTACATAAAGACATTTGAGGCTGTGGTTATTCCAAAGAACTCAAGTAGAAATATATATGCAAAGCTAGAAATAGATGTTGATTTGGGAATTGATTTAGTTCTAGATATTATAGATATACTTACCGATTCCGACCCTACTGAGTATAAAGTTGAAGGGTATATAAATGTTTCTGCGTCAGTTCTTGAGAGTTATTCTCATAGGTTTGAGATAGTAGCGACTAAGGATGAGATTTTATCTGAGGTTTCGGGTGAATGTAACCTATAAATTTTGTACTTTTGGAGCATAACCAAAAAAGCAAACTAGTACATGATTAATTACGACAAGAAAGCGAAGAAAATAATCGGTGGAGCTATGGCTAGATTCGCTGAAGAGCAAGGAGTAGGGCTTATCGACACTCAAATACTTATATCTGTAAACCATAAAGGTGAACCGATATTTGACTTAATGGTGAAGTACTGTCCTAAAAACAAGATAACGGTTGATGACATATATCCGATTAAATTCGATATAGCGGGAGTTAAAGGTATAATCACTATGTTCATAGCTAATGCTATGGTAAGGGTGGCTGCTGATAGCGGAAACCCCATATCGGAGATAAATGTAATCATGTATCAACTGAGTAAAGAAAGAGGTGTAGAATTATTTGCTTATCACAATAGTACTAAATTAACCCCATTAACTTGGGCGTATATATTCGGTGAAGAAGCAATGTTAAATATGGTAGGAAATGAGTCAAATATCAACTAATTTTTGGACATACTCGACAAGTTCGAGTGCGACCACAATCAATATAACGAGTCTTGATAGTATCAACTCTCTTTCAATATTGGTTAGCGGTGGAGGTTCAAACAGTGCAACTGTAACGGGCAGTAGAACTATAGACGGTAATGCAAGTTCTGCGTTAGCTGTGGCAGACGGGGAAACCCTAACTATCGCAGCTCCATTTGGTCGGGCTTTAGATAATATTACGGTTGTAACTAGCTCAGATATGGTAACTAAACTTATAGCAAGTATATAGTATGTCTTTAGAAACTAATAGTTTTGGATTTACGGCTTCTTCGGGAGCTTCTGCTGCTGAGAAATCTCAGTATTTATCATTCTTCGTTCAGCTTGGTGGTCAAGCTCAGATGAGTGATGCTGACTATGTTACCTTTAGAAATAAACAAGGTATAAATAGTGGTGACATATATAATCAGATAGGGGCTGCTTCTTCTAGCTTTCCATTTTCGGGAGGGGTTGAGCCTCTTCCTAAAGCGTGTAAGTTGGTTAGCGTTACTATTACGGGAATGGTAGAGGAAACGGGTATAGCTACTATAGATGTAGATATAATGAAGCTTGTGTTTGCAGATGGAGCCACATCTTTTGCGTCAGTAAGGACAGCTCATATAGAGACTATAAACACTTTTAATGGTCGTAGATTTAACTCAACGAC
>TARA_R110002096_G_scaffold70142_7_pt1 | contig 11850 bp, 4 predicted proteins | sample TARA_R110002096 | Tara Oceans TARA_R110002096 (sample SAMEA4397295) | marine metagenome | biome: Polar Biome; feature: [DCM] deep chlorophyll maximum layer (ENVO:01000326); material: water (ENVO:00002006), including particulate matter (ENVO:01000060) such as... | depth 35 m | reverse complement strand
AATCGCACCGCTTGCCGCACCGCCGCCGGAGGCAGATGCCGCAACGGTCATTCCTCCGTTCCCGCCGCCGCCGCCAATGGACTGGATTACAATCGCATGGGACTGATCGCCTTGTGTTTCAACAGCGCCGTTTAACGTGACATCGGTCAGGCCGCCAACGCCGCCATTGCCGCCACTGCCACCAACCCCCACGGCGATGGCCCCACTGCCTACCGCCCCGATACTGGCCACCGCTGAAATGGCCGTGCCGCCATTGCCGCCGCCACCGCCAACACTCTGCGCAACAAACCCTGAAGACAGATTACCCTTGGTCAAAATATCGGTGGTGACATTAGACGTCACCGTTCCGCCAAGGCCTCCTGTGCCGCCACTGCCCCCGACGGAGACGCCAACAGCACCGCCGCCAACCCCCACCTGAGCCGATACAGAAACTGTCGCGCCACCATTACCACCGCCGCCGCCAACAGATTGCAGAATGATTCCTGCTGCATTCTCGCCCGATGTGGTAACTTTGCTGTCCCCATTCAGAATGACATCGCCGCCCAGACCGCCCGCGCCGCCTGTGCCGCCAACCGCCACAGAAACAGAGGCAAATGTGCCCAGCGTCGCCTGAACCGCACCGCCGCCATTGCCGCCACCACCGCCGACGCTTTGCGCCAGAATACCCGTCGCCCGATCCCCCCCAGTCAGGATATTGGATGGCAGTATATTGCCGCCGAGATCAAATTCATTCAACGTCAGCGTCACTTGACCGCCATTGCCGCCGCGACTGCCACTGCCGCCAATCGCAACACCGCCAAAAAGCGATCCGGAATTGGCGCTGCCACCGTTGCCGCCGCCGCCGCCAACGGCCTGGGCAAAGACACCGAAGGCGTCATCGCCGCCAGTTGTGATAATGCCGCCATGTGTCACCCTGACTTCGCCGGCATTGCCGCCTGTACCGCCGCTGCCGCCAATGGTCAGAAACGCGCCGCCGCTGCTGCCGCCGGAACCGCCGCCGCCGCCGACGGACTGGGCAAGAATACCGCTTGATTTGTCACCATCTGTATTGATACTTCCCGTGTTGGTGACGGTCACAATGCCTGAATTACTGGCAACCCCGCCGGACCCACCCAAGGAGACCATGCCGCCGCTGCTGCCCCCAGAACCGCCGCCGCCGCCGATGCTTTGGGCAAAAATGCCCCGGGCCAGCGCCCCGTCTGTTGATAAGGCGCCATGGTTGGTGACGGTCACCGCCCCACCGCTGCCACCGCCGGAACCACTGCCCCCCAGGGACACCAGGCCACCAGATGACGCGCCGGACCCGCCGCCGCCGCCAATGCTTTGCGCAAAAATTGCATCCGCCCCCATTTCCAGAGTGGTCACATTTGCTGAACTGTTATTGGTGACCGTAACCGCCCCTGCATTACTGCCGGTACTGCCGCCGCCGCCAAGAGAAAACAGTCCCCCGGACCCGCCCCCTGCGCCGCCGCCGCCAGCAATACTTTGCGCAAAGATTCCGCGCGAATCCACCCCGTCCGTGAAGAGAGCGCCATTATTGGTAATCGTGACCGTACCGGCTGTGCCGCCGCTACTGCCTGATCCGCCAAGAGAGACAAGCCCGCCCGATGCGCCCCCGGCGCCGCCGCCGCCGCCGATGCTTTGGCCAAAAATGCCATGGCTGAATGTCCCCTGGGTATAAATCACCCCACTCGTTTGATTGGTGATATTGACTGCCCCGCCCGCGCCGCCGGAAGAGCCGCTCCCGCCGAGAGATACCAGGCCTCCACTGCCGCCAGCCGAACCACCGCCACCACCGACGCTTTCGCCAAAGATGCCATAAGCGTAATCCCCTTCTGTATTGATAATGGCGCCGCTATTAATGGTCACGGTGGAGCCATTGGCCCCAGACCCGCCAGAGCCGCCCATGGTGACCAGACCACCCGTGGCGGAAGAACTGCCGCCGCCGCCGCCAATGCTTTGCCCGAAGATCCCCACGGATCCCGTCCCCAATGTATTAATCTGGCTGCCACTTTGGGCTGTGACCGTCACGGTGCCGGCATAATTTCCCGACCCGGCCGAAGCCCCAAAAGACACGATTCCTCCGGCGCCGCCACTGTCCCCGCCACTGCCGCCGATGGACTGGGCCATAATCCCGATAGCATAATTATTATCTGTTTGGATAAAACCGTTGGACTGCATCGTCACCGAAACATTTCCAGCGTGCCCCCCTGTTGTGGAGCCGCCCCCAAAACCGACAATCCCGCCGGCATCACCGCCGTCACCGCCGGTACCGCCAATGGATTGCGCCAGAATGCCATGCGAGCCGATACCGCGCGTATGAATAACCCCGTCATTGGTCACGAAAACGTTGCCGCCGGTGCCCCCGGCCGCACCACTGCCGCCGGCGCCCACGATTCCCCATCCACTACCGCCATCTCCGCCGGCGCCCCCAACGCTCAACGCATAAATGCCATGGGAATTATTCCCTGTGGTATTGATGGCGCCCGAGTTGGTGACATTAACAGTTCCCCCTATTCGGGCGTTTCCCCCGTCACCACTGGGGGCAAAAATAAACCCAGAGCCGCCTTCGCCGCCTTTACCGCTGCGGCTGACAGAGGTAATACCGTTCGAATGATTTCCCGATGTGGTTACGTCTACTTTATTATTCAGCGTTACATTGCCGCCATTGCCGCCGTCGCCCCCGCGGTAGGCCGGAATATTGCCGTATGAATCACCCCCGGAACCGCCATTGCCGCCGTAACTGCTGACTTCTATGCCGGCTTTATCATTGCTCACGGTGGAAATAGAGCCATGCCCGGCCGACACGGTTCGATTAACCGTGGGCCCGTTGGCGCCGTCTGTTCCGGCCGACCCCGTTTTAGCGATATTAATGCATCCCCCGCCCAGCCAGGAGGGCGCACAAATGCGAACACCGTAAGCGTTACTACCGCCCTTGCCGCCCTTGCCGACTGAAATTTCCTTGATTGCCCCTGAATTGGTCGTCGGCGGTGTGAATACATCATCTCCGGGTGCCCCTTCAACCCCGTCAGGCACCGTATTATACGCCCCGCTTTCATCCACCACCACTGTGCGTGTGGTTGGCGGCACCGCAGGGTCCGCCCCGATATCTGTTGTCAAATTGACATCAACAGACTCAACCAATCCGGTATCGGCATTGACAGTAATGGACACAATCTCATAGACATCTGTATCTAGCGGATCTGTCGAATACAACTGATCCCCAATCGTGGTCTGGGTCATCAGCAGCTCACCTGTCTCAACCACCACATAAGTGACCGTGCCATTCTTATCCAAAACCAGATCAATTACCTTGACCTCTGCCCCGGACACAGGATGGGTAACAATATCATCCACTATTGTACCCGGTGTTGCGGCGGCAAAAGCCAGGGCCACACCGATATAACCGCTGGATGCAATGGCCGACGCACTAGGAAATACCATCAAAGGCAGGGAGAGACAACTTGTGAGAAGGAGAGATTTATAAGCAGGGAAGTAGTCTTTCTTCTTGTTCTTACCATTATGCTTAATCACTAAAGCTTTACGACCAGACAGACCCTCAAACATAACTATTTCCCTAAGGTCACCTCTGACCATGTTTCTAATTTTTAAGCTAATAATTAGAGAAGAACCCCTTACTCCCCCATAATATATATCAAAATTACGCCGACCTTCGCTTGCAGGGTTCTACAACCTGAAACATTCATCAACAGCCGGGCCTAACCGTTTCAATATGCATTTAAATTATAAAAATATTTAATATAACAATGAGTTAGATGTCAATATTTTCTTTTAACCTTTTGTTAACCTTTGGTCGAAAACAGGCCGGTATTTTCAAACAGACACCCGTATCACACGATCGCTTCCTTGCCTTGCGGCCGCAGGTTAAGTAATTTCAAAATAAGACTATTTCAATAGCCCACCTTTTGTTCACAAAGGAAGTAACGTCCACAAATACAGTCCGTGATTAGTATAAAAAATTCGTCATAGCCGCCATGATTATTGTTCCAATGCTATGGCCCCGGAGAATATCGACACTAAAGAATGGTTGAACAAATATTTTCAAGATAACCCTGTGGGAAATACAGCCTCTGTTGACACCCCGGGGCTGCCGTCACTGTCAAACCGCAAATGCCGGGTCACTTTCACGACCATTAACTCGAACCAGCCAGATGATTTGCAGTTCCCCGGCAAAAAAAGAACAAACAATCATACATGTCTATACAACCATAATCATCTCATTTTTTGATTATATATATTACAAAATATAAATTATTTAGCTAATTATTCCAATATACATAACATTATTGGCATTTTTATCTTTTTCAGAATATTTTGTTGTTAAAATAATTATTTGACAATTACATTTTTATTCACATACAGTATCGACATTCACAGACACTGACGGTTTTAGGAATCTCACATGTCACAGAAATTATTCAGGGGAATACTTGGAGCATTCATCGCTTGCTCTCTGGCGTTCACCAGCATAGCTGGCGCCTGCCCGACCATGAATAATATGTCGATGTCAGAGATGCCATCAATGAATGCGTCAGGCACGAATCATTCCTGTGAAATGATGGACTTGCAAACATCAAGCCCTTTCCGTAATCCGGACACAGAATGTTGTAATTTCTCGGCCATGATGCCGTGCGAAGCAACTGATGTTCTGGTCAATGCGGCCGGCAGCAAAGTCATGGTCGACTGGGCCTTGACCGAGACGGAAACAAGTCCTGTCACAGCCTACCCGGATGTACGGCGGGTCAATGCGCCCCGCCTGTTCTACCCGTCGTATATTTTAAAATCCCGGATCATTTACCTACAAACCTCCCGTTTGAGAATTTGATAATTCCGAGCAGCCGTCTCTTGATTTTACGTGACGGCAGAACAACTCCCAATTTTTTCCAAAGCTTTTGAATCTCGCCACTGCTATATGGCGCACCTCATCTTTCTGTGGCCAATGTCACCGGAATGGCTTTCTGGTTTAAATCTCGAAATTACTCATATGAGGAGGAATCCAACATGACACATAATCTAAAAAAGATACTGTTACTCGCAACTTCAATCAGCAGCTATGCTCTGATCAACACCTCTGCTTACGCCTTTGCCGCAGATGAAAATGATACAACCCCATCAGATACATTTGAAGAGGTGGTCGTTACCGGATCACGGATCAAACGGAAAGATCTGACAAGTGTCGGCCCCGTCAGCGTAGTGACACAGCAAATGATCCGCAATACTGGCATTACCAGTATGGAAACACTCTTGCAACGTCTGCCCTCATCCGCAGGTTTTGGCGGTAACCAGACTGCCGCCTACTGGGTCAGCAACGGATGGGGAACCCCGCAGGTCAATCTGCGTGGACTCGGCGTCAACCGCACTCTGGTCCTGTTAAATGGCCGACGGCTGGTCAACGGCGGCACCGGCGCCAACAGCTCTGTCGACCTCTCAATGATCCCTATGGCGATCGTCAAACAGGTTGAGGTTCTCAAGGACGGCGCGTCGGCCATTTACGGCGCAGATGCGGTTGCCGGGGTGGTAAATATCATTACCGACACCGATTTCAATGGCCTTGAAGCCAGCGCTAAATTTGGCATGACCGGCAAAGGAGACGGAGAAGAATATCTGATGGACCTGACCTGGGGCACCTCCAGTGACCAAGGCAGCCTCGTGGCCAGTTTAAGTTATCAGGATAATAAACCATCCCCCTTGGCCGACAGGGTGCCGTGCCCGCTGGCCTCAGACAGCGAGACCCAGTGTAACGGAAGCTCCAGCACCGCCGGCGGCCGGGCCGTTTATATTGACGGCGTGGGTGACCTTGTCCGGATCAACTTCAATAATGAACCGGGTGGCAAGAGCTGGGCGCCGTATGACAGATCGATTCATGGCTATAATTACAATGTGAATTTCAATGCTGTTAATCCTATCAAACGCCTGTCTTTCAGCAGTTTTGGACATTATAATTTAACCGATGATGTCCGGTTGTTTGGTGAAATGATGTATACGAACCGCCGTTCAACACAACCTGCTTCCCCAAATGCGGTTACCCAGTTCACGCTGGCCGCAGACCATCCGACAAACCCGACAGGCGAAGACCTTCTCATAGAAAGCCGCCGTTTGGTGGAACTTGGCGAACGTGTCTTCCTTCAGGAAGTCAATACCTTCCGGATTGTTGCCGGTGTAGAAGGAAGCCTTTCCGATTCATGGTCATGGGATGTGGCCCTGAACTGGGGACGTAACACCGGAATGGATACAATTACAAATGTAGTTAATCTGGAACGGTTCAATGAAACCATAGATCCCAATGTTTGTGGTACAAATGGCATCCCGTGTGGTGATTATCTCGGGGTTGGAAATGTCAGTCAGGCCGTTCTGGACTACCTGCCCTTTGACATGACAGACACCGGTGGAAATGAACAATTAAGCCTGACGGCCAATATTTCAGGCGATGTTTTTGAACTTCCCGCCGGGAAAGTGGGATTTGCCGCCGGGGTCGAATATCGGGAAGATAAAGGTTGGCGCCAACCGGATTCCCTGAAAGTGCTCGGCATCGCCAACAGCAATGCAGAAGACCCTATTTCCGGCAAAACAAAAGCCAAGGAAGCCTATGCCGAATTAAGTATCCCGGTACTGGCAGAGGTTGCTTTCGCAAAAAATCTCGACCTGAACCTGGCCCTTCGGTTTTCCGACTATGATACCTTCTCTTCGGACACCAACTATAAGATCGGGGTAAACTGGCAAGTGGTCGAAGGCTTCAAACTACGGGGCACCTACTCCACAGCCTTCCGCGTTCCTAACGTTCCCGAATTGTTTGGTGGGGTCTCGGAAGGTAATCTGACAACCACTGACCCCTGCAGTGGCTGGAGCAGCCTTGATGCCGGCAGCAACATCTATAAGAACTGCCAGGCCGCGGGTGTACCCGTTGGATACACCCAACTTGGCAACACCATCCTGACTGACAGAGGCGGCAATCCGAATCTGGAACCGGAAGATGCCCGTTCCCTGACTTTCGGGGCTGTATGGCAACCTGGCTTTGCCGAAGGCCTGTCCGTAACGGTGGATTATTTCGATGTCAAGATAACAGATGCCATCACCGAACCTTCCGGGTCTGTCAAGCTGGCGCAATGTTATGAGTCCGACAATCTGACCCATGATTTCTGCACCCCTGTTCATCATACCCGCAACGCCGTCACCGGCGAGGTGAATTATCTTTCCGCCCAGAAAACCAATGCGGGCTCAGAACGCCTCAAAGGGATTGATGTCGGGGTGGTTTATAATTTCAACGCCATGGAATTAAACCACACGCTTGATTTCCAGGTCAGCTACCTTGATACGTTTGAAAGAACAGCATTCGAAGGGGATGTGCCAATGGTCCTGAACGGATTTATTGGGGCCGGATTTGGGGGATACCCCAAGTGGCGGGCCAACACCAGCTTCAACACATCCGCTGAAAACTGGTCGGCAACCTATTCGGTGCAATATATTGGCGCCGGGGATGACTTCTTCGCCACAGATGGCATCGGGTCTCATATGGGGGCTGTCATGTATCATAACGTACAAGGCACCTATAACATTATGGAGAACCTTGTCCTGTCCGCCGGCATCGACAATCTTTGGGACAAAAAAGCCCCCCGGGTCGCAAGCTGGACAGACGGCAATACAGACACCATGACCTACGACCTGGCTGGACGGCGCGGTTATATTCGTCTGACATACCGGATGCAGTAAGCTCCGAATGAAATAGCTATTAACCGGGCTGTGGCATATGCTGCAGCCCGGGCACAATCACAAAAACAAATAAACAATTTCAAAATATTTAGTGTGAGGACAAGGCAAATGAAAGCATCCTTTTTATCCCGAAAATGGCATAAGTGGCTCTTTTTGGTTATCGGCGTGCAAATGTGCCTGTGGGCTATAAGCGGCTTTTATATGGTGACCATGTCGATTGACTACATCCACGGCGACCATCTGGTACAAGAAAAGGCCCCGCCCCCTTTACACCTCACCACCTATACATACCCCGTGAACCAGGTCATGTCGGCATATCCAGAAGCAACAAGTATCGAGACAGGAAACCTGTTTGAAACGCCGGTGTATAAAGTCCATACCCCGAACGGCATACAGATGATCAACGCCCGAAATGGCATAAGCCTGTCTCCCCTGGCGCGATCACAAGTCAAACTTCTGGCAGAAAATCTATACGCCGGCAACGGCCCCCTCGCCTCACTTGAATTGTTAAGCGATAATCCCCCTTCCGAAGTCCAAACCAGACCGTTGCCTTTATGGCGGGCCAATTTCGATGACCCCTGGTCTCCCAGTTTGTATATTTCTCCCGCCACAGGCGATCTCATCACAAAAAGACATGATTTCTGGCGCGCCTTTGATTTCCTCTGGATGTTACATATCATGGATTATGAAACCAGATCGGATGTCAATAACTGGCTTCTGCGGATTTCCGCCACCGTCATTACCCTGTCAACGTTAACCGGCATATGGCTGTTATTCTACAGCTTCCGCCGCACCAAAGGGCAATCGGCCTCAGCTAATTCCGGCGGCCGTTTCTTTCGCGCACTGCATAAATGGCTCGGTTTGTTCATTGGCTTGCAAGTCAGCATCTGGGCTGTCAGCGGGCTGACCATGTCGATCCTCGATCATGATATGGTCCAAGGTCACGATATGTCCCGCCATGCGTCTCCCGCCCCGCTTGGAAACGATCAATCTGTCAAAACACTCTCAGATCTCGCGCCACAGAATGGCGTCATGAAGGTCGCCCTGTGGCGTTTGCAAGACCAGCTGGTTTATGAAATCACCCGGCAGGAAGGTGCCCGGCTCTATGATGCCCGTTCGGCAACGCCCCTGACCATCACTGCAGAATTAAGTCAAGCCATCGCAGCCTCAGATTATGCTGGCCCCGGCGCCCTGCTTTCCGCCGTTCCGGTTAATATGCCAACCTCTGATACGCCACGGCTGTCTGGCCCGGCCTGGAAGGTTGATTTCGACGACGGCCGCGGAACCGCCCTTTATATCTCACGCGAAACCGGCCAGATAACAGGCCGTGTGAACGCCGCCACACGCCTGTTCAATGTCGCCTTGATGCTTCACTTTATGGATTATCCCGGAAATAATCATTTTAACAGCCCGTGGATCATTTTTACAGGCTTTGCAACCCTCTGGCTGGCGATCAGTGGCATAATCCTTATTTTTGAGTCCTTTACAAAGGCGGAATTCAAAGCCGCATTCCGTAAAATTACCGCACCGGGAACCACCCGCACCCTTACGGTTCTTGACAGCTCCGGTGGTCTGGACAATCAAATCACGTCCCCCTACGGCGGGACAATTTATGACACCCTTGCAAAGGCCGAAATAATATTGCCTTCTCATTGCGGCGGTGGGGGCACTTGCGGTCTGTGTCGGGTTCAATACGCAGATCTGCCCCCCGTAGCGGTCGAAGCAGACCGGCACCATTTCACCCAACATGAACTTGATCAAGGCTACCGTCTCTCTTGTCAACATCGGCTTGCAGAAAACACCGCCATTTGTCTGCCGGAAGACGTTCTCACAAAAACGCCCTTCACCGCCGAAGTAACCGCAAACCGTAAGCTCACCCCAACCATTCATGAAATCAAAATGAAACTCCGTACTTCAGAAGCCTTTTCTTATGACCCGGGAAGTTACATGCTGGTCGATATTCCCGGAACCGATGCTGCGCCCCTGAAACGGGCCTACTCATTGGCCACCCCTCCTCAAGACGCTGAAGAAATCGTTTTCAATATTCGACGCATACCGGCGCCGACCGATCAGTCTGAACTCCCCGCGGGCGTTGGTTCTCACTATATGTGTGATCTACGGACTGGAGACAGCGTGACCTTGTCCGGCCCCTTTGGCCATTTCAAAGCCCAGGACAGCGACAACGAAATGATATTCATTGGTGGCGGCGCCGGCATGGCCCCGCTTCGCGCCATCATTCGTGACCAGTTATTACATAAACACACAAGACGCAAAATCAGCTTCTGGTATGGCGTCAGAAACACCACCGATATTTTTTATCAGGAAGAATTCGCCCAGTTGGAACAACAACATGCCAACATGACTTTCCAAATCGGCTTGTCAGATCCTGTCCCGCAGGACAACTGGCAAGGCTTGTCAGGGTATATTCACGAAATCACCATGAAAAACTACCTGGCCGATCATCCTGATCTGACCAAAGTGGAATTCTACCTGTGCGGCCCACCCGCCATGTTGAAAGCCACCCGGAGTATGCTGAAACAACTTGGCATTGACGAGAGTAAAATAGCGTTTGATGATTTTGGTATTTGACAAAAACAAAAAACCATTTGACCTTACAGTTAACTACAAGGTGTAACATGTGACCGAATCATAAACAGACAATATCCCAAGTCACCATAACGGGGGCACAGGGGAATGGAGAATATGGTAATGGACATGACAATCGGACAACTTGCCTCCGAGACCGGAACAAGCCCGGAAACCATCCGCTATTATGAACGCAGCGGCTATCTGCCAACGCCCCACCGGCGAACGTCAGGCTACCGCGTTTATCAACGGGAAACCGTCAATCGTCTCCGGTTCATCAAGGAAGCCAAAAAACTTGGCTTTACCTTGAATGAAGTGCGAGAGCTTTTTGCGCTCACCGACGACCCGGATACAAATTGCGCGACCGTCAATCAAAAAGCCCGTCACAAAATTACGGAAATAGAGGCCAAGATCACGACATTGCAGCAGATGAAAAAGAACCTGAAGGTTCTGGCAACCATCTGCCCCGATGATGAACAGCCCCTCAGCGAATGCAGCATCATTAATCATCTGTATGAACATACAGAAGACTAACGCCTGCTTGTTCCTGCTCTTTCCTTCATTTTAACGAGGAAAAACAGCTATATTTTCATGTTAGAATAACAATCCGCAAAAGCGAATTTAAGGACCAGAAAACATGTGTGAGACCCATTCCCCGAAAGAATCACATTCCTCTCCTCAAACAGTGAAAGATCCGGTTTGCGGCATGGATGTGACCATCTCCACCGCGCGTCATATGACCACCCACGACCATCAAGAATATTACTTCTGTTCCGCCCGGTGTGAAGAGAAATTCACGAATGACCCGGCCTATTACCTCAACGAAAGACCCCCGGCGGCAGAGATGCCCGCCGGCACCCAATATACCTGTCCGATGCACCCTGAAATCATCAGCGACAAGCCCGGCGACTGCCCGAAATGCGGCATGGCGCTGGAACCTATGGGTATCCCGACAGGAGACGAAGGCCCCAATCCGGAACTGGTTGACTTCACCCGACGCTTCTGGATCGGGCTTGCCTTATCCCTGCCGGTTTTCATTCTGGAAATGGGCGGACACATCAGCGCAAACTTTAAAACGCTTATTGATGATCACCTCTCCGTCCTGCTGCAGTTTCTGCTCGCCACGCCGGTCATGGTATGGGTTGCGGCCCCGGTTTTTGGGCGCGGCTGGAAATCCATCAAGACCATAAATCCCAATATGTGGACCCTGATCAGCATCGGCACCGGTATTGCCTACCTCTACAGCCTGTTTGCTTTCTTTGCCCCGGACATCTTTCCGGATGCCATTAAAACCGAAAGCGGTCTGGTGCCGGTTTATTTCGAGGCTGCCGCCGTGATCATCGTCCTGGTTCTTCTCGGCCAGGTTCTGGAACTGCGGGCCCGGGAAAAAACCGGTGGCGCCATTCGGGCTCTGCTTGACCTTGCCCCCAAGGTGGCGTTGCGGCTCAACGAAGATGGTTCAGAAGAAGAAATTCCTTTGGACCAGCTTGCGAAGGGCGATACCGTTCGCGTCCGTCCCGGCGAAAAAGTACCGGT
>TARA_R110002096_G_scaffold141620_5_pt1 | contig 11871 bp, 20 predicted proteins | sample TARA_R110002096 | Tara Oceans TARA_R110002096 (sample SAMEA4397295) | marine metagenome | biome: Polar Biome; feature: [DCM] deep chlorophyll maximum layer (ENVO:01000326); material: water (ENVO:00002006), including particulate matter (ENVO:01000060) such as... | depth 35 m | reverse complement strand
GGGGTAGAAGGGTAGAAAACTAGGTGAGAGTACTGGGAAAGTTTATGGAGAAACTTATCGTAATCGCGATCTTCGATTATGTCGTATTGGATTTTTTCTTTCTCGCAAAATTCGACAGATTCCTTAACCCCTTTCTGGGGATAAGGGGAATTAACTATGGCGTACCGAGATCGCTTAGGCGTTTCAAGAAGGCTTTCAAAGAGGTCTAGGTGCTCCTCTGACCATAGGTTACCGGAAAAGCTAATGGTTTTATCCGGACACTTAAGGTTTCTATCGTAAATATCTTTTTGGAATTGGGTTTGGCAAATTATTTTGTGGGCGTCTTCGTGGAAATCTACGTTAATTAAATCTCTAGGTGGAACAATTTGATCGGGGTATACCGCGGGGTTGGTGTGTTGTACAAATTTATAATCATGGCAGTACAGTATATATTTGCACTTACTTTGTATAAGGTTGCGAATGGCGGGGCTCACCCCAAAGAAGTTGGAAATTATAAAGAAGGAGTCGAGGTTCTCTTGGATGAACCCCTCGTACAGGTAGCGACTTTTTATTTTTTGCACATCGAAGCGCTCGGATAAGAGTTTATATATCTCTTCGTCATTTAAAGCTGCGCCTCCTACAAAATCATCAATAAAAAAATCACTTATTAATATAACCTTATCATTCAAATCTGCTTGGATCTTTGGGGTGTTTTCCCCCTTTTCTCTTTGCTGAGTAGTCCTTAAAAAATTGTTTTTTAACTGGGTCCTCCCCTTGCTGTTTCGTTCTCTTTTCAGAAGCGATAGCCGACTGGTCCCATATGTCTCCAATAGTTCCTTTTGCTTTTTGCCTAAACTCAGATGGGGAATTGGGATCTATTCTGGTATCTATCGCAGCATGAGGAACGGTGTAGATTCGGTTGTAAGACACCCCTTCGATCTCATAAGAGTGTTCTTCGTGAACGCTCTGCCACACATTAACCAGTTCGCCAGTATCTGGGTTTTCGTAAACATATTCAGGCATCCATAACCTCCATAATTGCGTCCACAGTTTTTGAATAAGTAAAGTCTTCTTGTAATTTCAGTCCTTCTTTGTTTGTGGGCTCGCTTTTATATTTTTCTATCGCTCTCTCGCATCCATCAATGAAGGCATCTTCACTAAAAGTAAAAATCTTTCCTTGGTTGTACGGGGAACCTTTTTTAAAAAACACTCCGTCCACCGATTCCTCTTTTCCATTAGTATCTACCAGAATACTGTTTTCAGGCGTTGCCCATTCCTTATAAGCAGAAGCATTGAGGATAACCGAGTGTTTTCCTAACGCAACAGACTGAAATTCAGGAAGACCCCACCCTTCTCCCCCTGACATTCCTAAAATAATATTTCCAGAATTGAGGAAGTCATTATAGAGGCTGTTTTTATGCATCATCCCTAGAAAATTAATATTGAAATAACTTTTTCCTTCCAATATCTGAGATATAGCAGCATTAAAATCTTGTTCTTTAAGGAACGGATTGGCTATGGCGCACTGAAGCACATAGTCCTTATTGTTTCCGTATTTTTTTAGCCATGCCTTAATAACCTCTGCGTGGTGCTTTCTTTTTTCCAGCTTTCCCGTCAGGTTGAAAACGATTTTTCCCTTGAGGTAATCTTGATTCTTAACCTGAAAGTTATGTTTATCAAAGCCTAGAGGTACATAGGCACAATTATTTACCCCATAATCCTCAAAAGTTTTTTTAGCATAGTTAGAGCTTAATAAAACTTTTTTTTGGTTGCGGGCTACGTTTACCTCAACAGAGGTAGGATAATCTAGTTCATAAAAAGTAAATAGAGTCTGGTCTCTTGAGAAGGAAGTGAGACTATCATGGTTTAAGTGCCACAGCTTTAAAAGAGGGATTTTTCTATCATACCTCTCAAATGCTTTTCTGATACCGGACTCTATCCACTTATTGAAATCTGGAGTCGTATCTTGGGACGAAAGGTCCGCCTGCCCTATTGTAAATAAAAAAGGCTGCACGCCCCTCTGGTGAAATTCACGCAGAAGGGCAGTGCTAACCTGACCAAAACTTACACCGTTCAGTGGAAGATGTAAGGCGAAATCAGACATTAGAACAAAGAGTTCTCGTCAGATTGAGGAGCGGCAGCAGGAGTTGCTACCTCTTCTTTTGAGGCTGGAGCATTGTCTTGGTTCTGCCTCTGTTCTGTACTTTCGCTTTTGTACAATCGGAAGTCAGGAGCCTTATCGTTAGCGATAGTACCGTCTTCGTTGTACTTGTGTTTATTCTTGAAGACCACCAGCTGCACTTTGCCGGAAGCATCTTTTAGCTCGATGTGTCCAGTCATGTATTGCGTACCCGTGAGGCTCTTCTTTACCCAAAGAGCGCCTAATTCGCGCTCTTTCCATTCGTTGTTCTTTTGTTCGTCCGACATAAGAGTCTGTATATTGTACCAAGCGGGGAGGCGTGTCAACACTTTTTTTTAAACAGAATCTAGAAACTTTTCGCTTTCTATTTTCTTTCTTAAAATCCGAATGCCTCTATTGTGAAGATTTATAGCTGTTTGGGTGCTTACGTCCATCTTTCCGGCTATGACACACCACGATGGTTTCTTGTAATTATGTGAGTACCTCATTGAAAAAATTTCTTTTATTCTTTCGTCCTTCAATTGAGAAAGAATATTATTTGTAAACTCAAATAGATTGTCATTTTTGTTCTCTTGTTCTGTTTCGTTTAATATATCCAATATCTTATCGTCCGTAGATACGAGTCTGTCTTTACTTTTTTTGTTTAAGGCGTTCAGACAGCTGTATTTTACTTGATTAGCTAGCCATGTAGAAAATTTAACGTTTTTTTCGCTGCTAAAACTCTTTGCTGAATTCCAAATAATTAAATTTTTATCATTGGACGCCTCATTTAGATCGATATTGTTGGCGTAGAAACTTTTGGCGTATCTTGTTATTATTTTAAAACAAAGCCCCGAATGACGTCCGATAAGTTCAATTAGACTTCTTTCACAATTAGAAAGCTTTATTCTTTCAGTAAGGTAATTGTCGCTTACATTATCCCATTGCTTTTTTTCCATAATTCGACCTTATTTGTAAAGTTTCCGAAAGAACACTCCTTATCATCCTCTATATTAAGGACATAGCGCTCATGCTTCTTAAACATACGTGGTAAAATTATAGAATATTCGATAAGATCGTCAAAGTTTTTTTCTAAAAAGACATTAGCGTCATTGAATGGGTTCTCGAGGAGATTGCTGGACTGGACTAAAGTCTCGACCATAAAAGCAAAATTTGAATCGGAATCATCAGAAAATAAAAGGCTATTAAACCTGCATATTTTAATATCATAGGAGAAAAGAGCGTCAAGCTCGTTGAATTTTAAATTATGTACTGCCGAAAGAGTGTCCGGAGTCAAGCTGAGTTCAGCGCTCCTTCCGCAATATGCCAATAAAGGCTGACACATACTATCAACAATGGAAGACCCTTCAAACATATAGATTCTCTACCCATTTTAATAACCTTTCAGCGGAAATTATTTTTTTTATGTCTTCCTGTTCGCTTTTCCATTCGAATAAAAAATCAGCGTCCCTCTTTAACAGTGGCTCATTTCTACTCTCTTCTTCGTTCGCAGGAAGAACATACGTCTTTCCAGATCCTTGTTCTTCGTATCGAGCGAGGTGGATTAAAACTCCATTGATCTCCTTTCTTAACCAAAAAACTTCATCTTTTTCATATTCGTTAAAGCGAATGTCGGTAATAATGTTAATTTTTTGGGGATCCAAATCTTTATTTAATAATTCTACCCAATGTCGGCCGTTAGACGAACCTCTTCTTATCACTCCGTGAGCGACGAGGAAAGGTCGAATAACGACCTTTTCCTTTCTCGAACACGCGAAAGAATCTATTCCGTAAAGTTGAGACGACGAGGAACGTAATTCTTTTTTTAAGTTAGAGGCTAGGGAAAGCTCCCGGTACGGTAAATCTAACCTTTTTAATAATTTTATAATCATATCCGCTAAAGTATTCTTACCGCACCCAGCGACGCCAGCTATCCCTATGTTTTTAAATTTAAAATTCATTTAAACTCTATTATTATGTTGAATAAAATATTTTTATATTTAATCTTGTTGAACTCGGTCTATTGACAGTAACTTTTATAGGAAAAATACGGAAGACACTGCCCCCGAGTTCAGGGGGCAGGTGACTTCCATTAACAGAACTTTTCTGAGGGGCTCTCTTTTTTTTAAATGTCGTAGGCCAAACGACGGAAGCGCGACCAGTTAATCGAAATTAACTACAGAGTACCTTTTTCAAGGCGATAGGAACCATGCTAATAACCTACGCTTACCCCTGTCATGCACATCACTTCGGGCATGAAGTTGGAATTTAACCAACGGTTTTTTTTTTACCCAGTCGCTTTGGGTTCGCTTTGCTGCCAAGGAGTGTGAGTAGCGTACTCCACACCCGCGATGGGACTCCCGGCAGAAAACTCTGGGATTTCTCCCCAAAGACAAAACGGATTCGGACCGTTTTTTGCACACACAAGTGTTTTAATGCTCGCGGGGAAAGATGTCAACCTTTTCTTTTGTTTGATTTCTGAAAAAGTTTTTAGTTCTGTCCCTCCCGGGGGAAATCGAAATTTTAGCTTGACTTGTATCCCCTATTGTAATAATTTTACTCGCTAGTGAGAATTTCATGGGAACAATATGCACTTGATATTGCTCAAACGGCTTCAAGCAGAAGCGAGGACCGCTACGTAAAGGTAGGGGCATGTGCTTTGAACTCTCAAAAAATGGTCGTTGCGGTTGGCTACAATGGATTGGCTTCTGGAAAAGATGTCCCGTATGATTTCTGGAGAAATAGGGATCACCGCAGAAAGTTCATGATCCACGCGGAAGTTAACTGCTTAAGTCTCTTTAATAAAGGAGAAGCGGAAATGCTTGCAACCACCTTACTTCCCTGTTCTTCTTGCGCGACGTTGATAGCGAGCTACGGAATCTCTAAGGTAGTTTATACTACTATTTACGAACGGGACACACAAGCTTTGGAAATTTTTGAGTTTTACAACATAGAATGTATTAAATATGGAAATTAAATATTCCAAACTCCACTCGGAAGGCAAAGAGCCATTGCGCGCGAACGAATCAGACGCAGGTTATGACCTTTTTGCCAATGAATATTTCAGCATTGAGCCCTTCCAAAGAGCTCTTATTTCTACTGGTATCAACATAGAAATACCCCAAGGTTTTTACGGAAGAATTGCTCCACGTAGCGGTTTAGCGTGTAAGAAAGGAATAGACGTTATGGCTGGAGTCATTGATTCCGGTTATCGCGGAGAAATAAAAGTTTTATTGATTAACTTGAATTTCGAAGGATATAATCTAAAACCGAATGCCGTAGAAGCTATGTTTGGTTCAGGAAATAAAATAAACATTAAGCCGGGTGACAGAATAGCTCAATTAATTATTGAAAAATGTCACGCAGTAAAGTGGAAAGCTATGAAAACACTAGAAGAATCCCAACGAGGAGAGAGCGGCTTTGGCAGCTCTGGGCAATAACATATAATGTCTCAAAATAACCCCCCACACGCAGAAATCATGTCTCATAACGTAAAAATGATAGGTTCTGAAGTCCATGTTATCAAAAACGGAGGATGGAGAGGAAAAGTAGAAGAGATGGTGGATGAAGAATACTTTATGATTTCTAATTTTGGAGACCCGACGAAGGTAGAAAAAGTCTCTATGTACGACATTAGATCACTAGCTTACGAAACCTTTTGACACACCTGTCTCTCTAACGGGTACCAAAAAATCCACTTTTACTAAGGAAAAGGCTTGCGTCTCACTTTGGCACACCACTTGCTAAAGGGATGTTATGTATTTACCAAATACTTTAGGCAGGGGCTTGCTTGATTTTGCAACGCCGTTATTCGTAGAGATAGAAAAGACTTTTGACTCCGCCTTCGCAGAGGAGGATGGAGATTACGTATTTGAGGTAGAAATGCCCGGCTTTTCAAAAGAGGACGTTAAAGTTCACTTAGATCAGCACGGACACCTCAACTTGGAAGGACAAACCACAAAAAGGGGCAAAGAAGTTAAGTTCGGACAAACTTACGAAGTCCCAGAAAAAGCCAATCTGTCCTCTGCGGACGCCTCACTGAAAGATGGGGTCTTTCGGCTAACATTCAAACGAAAAAACAAACACAAACCCAAGGAAATAAATATAAAATAAAAGGGTTTCCATAAAGCCGGGCTTAGGCCCGGCTTTTTTAGTGTAATAAAAGAGATGCCGCTACCATCTCCTAAAAAAGATCAAAACAAGGAAGATTTTATAAATTCTTGCATGTCTAGCCCGACCATGAACGAAGAATTCAAAGATCCCAAACAGCGCGCCTCTATCTGTTATTCCCAATACCACAGAACCTCTGTCTCTAACACTTTTCTATTTGGAGAATATGTAAAAGAAGCTGAATGGGACGGAATTGAATTTGACAATTTTTTAATTTTGAAGTAAGATACCTTCAAATGAGCGAGGACAAAATTATTCCGCATACCACTTATGCTCAGGCGCTTACGCTTCTTAACCAACTAATAGAAACATCTATTTGGCAAGATTCCAAACTAAAGAGTAAAGACCCAGTCAAAAACCCGGGAGAAAGCTTCGTAACCAACAAGCTAAAACTAATCAGAGAGACTTTAGAAAATGAAAATTGAAGCGCTATTAGAAAAACTTCTATCCGAAAAGAAAGAAATCACGGAAGCATGTAAAGTCAGTAGCGGCAGCATAGACTTCTGGGAGAGGAGAGCGGAGGAGCTGTTCTCTAAAATGGAGGAATCAGAAGATGACTTCATTTTTGCTTCTGATAAAGTTATTGAAGAGACCTGCTCTAGTCAGCTAAAAGAGATAGACTTCTTAATGAAAAGGATGCAGTTTGAAAACAGTCAATTAGATTTATTAGAAAAAAAAGTAGAAGGACTTGAGGAGACTATCTCTCAAACTCTCGCCGAACATGCCAAAAAACAAAAAAAATAAAAAGTATTACCTTATCGAATCAAAAAAAAGAAAATGGTCATACGGCGCGTTCCCCCATACTGAAGAGGGACTACTCGAAGCAAAAAAATATTTAATAAATCTACAAAAGAAGACGGACGAGAAACTGGAGATCATTGAAAAATAATTTGACATCCCTCCCCGAATCTTCTAAGCTTCTCTTTCGGCCCAAACAAAGGTCGTGACCTCTATCAATTTTTATAATGAAACAAGACTCCACTATAATAACCCAAGATTTTCTCAAGAAGTACAAAAACAAACAACCTAAGTGGGGTTTTAACGGCCTAGGCTACATCGTTTACAAGAGAACCTACTCTCGAGTTAAAGAAGACGGGACCTTAGAAGAATGGTACGAGACCGTAGCTCGATGCATTAACGGAGCTCAAAAAATAGGAGCCAGATATACAAAAAAAGAAGCCGAAAGATTATTTGATTTAGTTTTTAATTTAAAATGTAACTTCGCCGGTAGGGGGTTGTGGCAACTAGGAACTTCGACGGTCGACAGATTTGGAGGCAATAGTCTACTTAATTGTTGGTTTACGGCAATTAAGAAGCCCGATGATTTTTGTTTTATTTTTGAAAACCTAATGTTGGGGGGAGGAGTAGGGTACTCCATAAGGAGAGAAGATATCCATGAGCTACCGCGAGTCAAAAAAGACGTAAAAATCACAGTAAAAGATACTAATGATGCAGATTTCATCGTGTCTGACAGCAGAGAAGGATGGGTTAGGCTGTTGTCTAAAGTCCTGCATTCATTTTTCGTTTCTGGAGAATCTTTTACCTACTCCACGGTTCTAGTTCGAAGCGCAGGGAAACCCATTAACGGCTTTGGGGGAACAGCTAGCGGCCCCGAGATTCTAATTGAAGGAATAAATAAGATAGGAGGAGTAATAAAAGAAAGGGAGGGCAAGAAACTTCGTAGCCTAGACGTCTTAGACATAGCAAATATTATCGGATCCGTTGTAGTAGCAGGGAACGTACGGCGCTCCGCTGAGATAGCTCTCGGAGACCCCGACGACTATTTATATATCAAAGCTAAACGGTGGGATTTGGGCAACATTCCAAACTGGAGAGCGATGAGCAACAATACTATCTATTGCGATAGTTACGACCACATTGCAGAGGGTATTTGGGATGGATATGCTGGCAACGGAGAACCCTATGGTTTCTTCAACCTTGGCCTTAGTTCTAAGAACGGAAGAACCGGAGAAAGGAGCAAAGAAAACTGTGAAGGAACCAACCCTTGTGGAGAGATCTCCCTTGCGGATAAAGAGTGTTGTAATTTAGCAGAACTCTATCTAAATAATATCGAATCACAAGAGGAGATGATTGAATGCGCGACGCTTCTTTACAAGACGCAAAAAGCGATCTGTGCTCTCCCTTTTATCCACGAAGACACTAACAAAATCGTTCACAAAAACTTTAGAATAGGCCTTGGAATTACAGGTATATGTCAAGCGCTACATAACAATAAGCTAGAATGGCTGGACGGCTGCTACAAGGCACTTAAGAAATATGATCAAGAATGGAGTAAAAAACAGGGCTGGCCAGAAAGCATTAAACTCACAACAGTAAAACCCAGCGGGACCTTAAGCTTGCTCGCCGGAGCAACTCCCGGAGTTCACCCCGCCTACTCTCAGTATTATATTCGTCGCGTTAGAATGTCGAGCGAAGACGAGTTGGTCTCAACTTGTCGAGAAATGGGATATCATACTGAATACGTAAAGAATTTTGATGGATCTTTAAATCGAGATACTGTTGTCGTTGAGTTTCCCTGCCTATCTGGAAAAAACGCAAAACTAGCAGTAGAAATGAAAGCTGTTGACCAACTAAACTTAGTAAAAAAGATTCAAAAGGAATGGTCTGACAATGCTGTTTCCTGTACGGTTTACTATAAGAAGGAAGAACTCGGAGAAATAAAACAATGGTTAAGGGAAAACTATAAAAACAACATAAAAAGCGTTTCCTTTCTTCTCCATCAAGATCACGGATTTGATCAGGCCCCTTATGAAGAAATTGATGCAGACACCTACCGAAAGCTCTCACAGGCAGTAAGAAAAGTTTCCGCCACAAAAGTTGGGAATGGCCACGTTCTACAAGACCTAGAATGCGAAGGGGGAGCATGCCCGATAAGATAATAGATTATTCAAAAGTAAATATTTTTTACCCTGTTATTGGTTATACGGGGATGGTTCATTCTGACTACATGGTTAGTACAATTGACCTTCTTTTACTTTGCCGTCAGAAAGACATCAAACTCGGCATGAGATCTATCTGGTTCGAAAGCCTCATAAGCCGAGCCCGAAACGCGTCAGTAGCCTTCATGTTGGCTAAAGACTACACCCACCTGCTCTTCGTAGACACTGACGTAAGCTTTAACGCTCCTGACGTCTTAAAGCTCGTAGACCAACAAAAGGAAGTAGTGGTTGGGGTTTATCCTAAAAAGTACTGGAGCCACCAAAAAATGCAGGCTATGGGGTCATCAGGAGCTTTCCCTAACCAATGGCGACATTTAGCTACCGATTTTTCCACAGAGCTCTCACCAGAGGCTTATGCTAAAAGTAAGAGTGGAGAACCTGTAGTAGCCGACTACGCTGCCACGGGATTCATGCTCATAAGCCGATCATGTATTGAAAAAATCATACAAGCCCTACCGGAAATAAAATATACTAATGATATCGACGGATATATGGACGCCGGAGACAATTTCTATGACATGTTTCAATGCAAGGTGAACCCTAAGACTAAGAAGTACGAAAGTGAAGACTATGGTTTTTGTAAGCTCTGGAAATCTATGGGAGGGGAAATCACAGTTCTACCAGATATCTCCTTAGGCCACCGAGGGTTCAACACTTTCTACGGAAACCTAAAGTATCAGGCTAATTATTTTAATCTTTAATTAAAAATTCCCTATGACAGCTTCTTAAATGTAATAAGCTTTAGACGCAAATGTCAGACCTCCCCTATAGCGAAGAATCCTTTATGCTAAAACAGGCCGTATGCAAACTAATGGAAGTCTCCCTAGACCTTGGAACCAACCGAGGAAACGCTCTCAACGGAGAATTCAAAAAAATGGACGACCTTTTGAACCTAATGAGCAGAGTTAAGAATAACATGGAGAAAAAAAATGAACATATCAGAGTTTGAACGGAGAAAGCCCCATAAAACCTACCAATCAATCTATAATTTAATAGAAAAATATAAAAAAATAGTAGTCTATATGCCGCTTATGGATGACGAAGACGCTATTAAAGTAGAAATGGCAGCCGATTTTGTAAAAGAGTTAGAGAAACTAAAAGAAAGTTTTAAAAAAGGAGAATAGATAGTAACATAACAATATATGTCCCATTATCTTAAACTAATGTTAGAATCCTCACGGCGCTGTGCGTCCGCTACCCAAGACGCAGCCAACGACGCGAGAAATGCCGCCGAAGAAGCTTGCGCCCAAGCTAAAGACATAGACTCTATGGCTTCGGAAGCGGCTAACAGAGCCGTCGAAGCTAACGAAAGGGTTAAAGTACTGGAAGCAAAACTAACAGCAGCCACTGTCGACCCAGCTTGAATTGAACAACGCACTTTTATTGTCTGAGATAAGAGAGTATTTGGGAAAAGGGGCCAGCCTTTATCGATCCTTACTCAAGAAAGGGGTTTCTCCCGAGGTAGCGAGAAGTATTATGCCTTTGGCTAACGTGGGACAAGAAGATGACCCCTTCTCAGAAATTTCCACTATCACAGAAGCGCTCCTCGAAGAAGGTAATGATTAGCAAAACCACAATTACTTGCCTCTGCCATATCGAAGTTGAGGATAATGAGTATGAGGCCCTTACAGTAGTCGACAACCTTCTGAAAAAAAAGCTCTCAATCATTGATATTAATACTGGTCTGACCTCAGAAAAAATAACTTTTGTAATTAACGAGACTGTCACGACTACAGCTCACGGATGTGGGGTTAGATACAAAAAAGAAAACTCAAAGGTTTAATATGGGTATGTTCGACGAAATAATGGTTCCTAAGGGGTATCTGCGGGGACTTCTGAAGAAAGAAGACGAGAAGATGTTGGGTAAAAACCCCCTCTTTCAGACCAAAGACTTGGACAATCTGATGGATCTTTACAAAGTCCACCGTCAATACCTTTACAAAAAGAAAAAGGAGGCTCTCCCCTTCGAAGAGTGGGAGAAAGTAAAAAAGAATGTTGTCATTCGCTTTTATGACCACCTAACAAGCAAATATAATGACGAATATTGGATAGAATGCGAATTTACTTTTAAAAAAGGCAGGGTAGACAAGAAGGAGCTTCTTAACTTCAGGGTAGAATCAACCAAGAAAGAATCGGAAGAGACGCAAAAGATGTGGGACACCGAACAAGAAATATTCGATGCCTACAGAGAACACTCCCTTAAATATAGACTCTTCTCCCAAATGGAAAACCGCTTGCGGAAAATGACAAACTGGGCCAGAAACAAACACTCCATACCCCTTGAGATACGCCAAGAAGCGTATGAAAAATCGGGACGACTTAAAAAAGATCCTCTGTGTTTGGATTTGTACAAAGACTCGTAACGATGAAACACGATCTTTTTGTTACTGATTTTTGGGAATTTGATTTTCCTTATCACGATCAGTTCAAGCCTCAAGTTCTTGATTTTGTTTCCTCTCCCAAATCTCAAAATCACCTAAAGAAGAATAACCTAAACCCATCCCAAACTTCTTACGGCGGAGACGAATTGTGTTTTGACGAAGACAAAAGTCTTATTTCTTTTTTTCAAACGCAAGTGTTAAAATTATTAAAACGCATTGAAGAAGGGCACGATTGGCACGAGGGGGAATGGAAAGATATCTC
>TARA_R110002096_G_scaffold2422_6_pt1 | contig 11879 bp, 8 predicted proteins | sample TARA_R110002096 | Tara Oceans TARA_R110002096 (sample SAMEA4397295) | marine metagenome | biome: Polar Biome; feature: [DCM] deep chlorophyll maximum layer (ENVO:01000326); material: water (ENVO:00002006), including particulate matter (ENVO:01000060) such as... | depth 35 m | reverse complement strand
CCCTTCCAAAAGGGGCGCTATTTGGTCATAGACTGCGATATCGGCCTGGGCATATGTCTCGGTTGGGTAGAGCGCGCCGAAGTCCTCAATGATATCGGTGCTGACCAGTTCTTCGCACATCTTGCTTAACGGTTCGCGCAGATAGGACCCCAATCGACCGGCTGCCCCTGTTAAGACCAGTTTCTTCATCATATCGTTTTCCTTCCGTCGATTATTTCAAATTCGTTTTGACTTGGGCCAAAAGTGCATCGGCACTTTTAGCAAGCAACCCAACATCACTGCCGCATGCCACAAAGCTGAAACCTTCGTTTAGCAGTTCGGCGGCAAATGACGGATCAGAGACCAAGGTGCCCACAGGCATTCCCCGGCTCATTAGGGCACGGGCGGCGGGGCGGATCAGTTGCCAAACCTCGGGGTGCATCGGTTGGCCGACGTGACCCATATCGGCACCAATATCTGCTGGTCCGAAAAATATCCCATCCACGCCATCAACCGCCGCATAAGCGGTAGCGTTCTCGACAGCTTGAACGGTCTCCAATTGGATCAGTATCGCCGTTTGCTTTTCAACTTCGGTAAAGTAATTTGTAATCCGTCCGAACCCGTTGGCGCGCGTGGTCCCTGCGACGCCGCGCATACCTCGGGGCGGGTAGCGACACGCCGCGACGGCTGCGTGCGCCTCGTCCACGCTTTCGACCATGGGAAACAGCAACCCCGGCACACCGAGGTCCAGCAGGCGTTTGACCTTGACCGGATCGTTCCAGTCTGGACGGACGATAGCGGTTGTATCCGTCGCGGCAAATGCCTGAAGCTGACCAAGTAACGACGCCAGCTCGTTCGGCGAATGCTCCATGTCTAGCAAGGCCCAGTCATAGCCTGATGGTGCAATCACCTCGGCGGCGTAGGCGTGGCTCAAGCTGATCCAAAGCCCGACCTGTTGGTGACCGGTACGTATCGCAGAGAGAAACTTGTTTTCGCGCAATTTCATATGACGGCCTTTTCGATCATCGTCTGATTGGATTCGATCCGCCGATATTCAAACGGTGACAGATCGAGGCTGCGATATTCACCATAGGTGATCAGTTCGGCGATGCCACGCCCCAAAGCCGGGGATTGTTGCAATCCGTGCCCCGAAAACCCATTCAGGAAGATGAAATTGCTCACGACACTATGACGCCCCAGAATAGCGTTTTGATCCAGTATGTTATACGCATAATGACCGACCCATTCGTTAATAACCTTGACCTGATCCAGTTGCGGCACGCGCGTAGCGACCGCTGGCCAGACTTTGTGTTCCCATAACCCGTGATCAAAGCCGAAATCATCGTAGGCAACGGCAGGGTCATCTTCTGGCGGGCATCCTGCCATGTAATACTTTCCATCAGTGCGAAAATGCACCCCCGACGGATCAATCGTAAGCGGCAGGTCTCGGTCCAAAGGGTTGGCGGCGTCAAATATGAAAGTATAGCGTTTGCGGGGTTCTACAGGCAAACTAAGTCCCGCCATCTGTGCGGTTGCTAAGGCACGGGGGCCAGAAGCATTTACAATCGTACCGCACCTAACCGTAGAGCCGGATTTCAGCCGGACGCCGGTGATCGCCGTGCCGTCGGCGGATTTGGTCATGGCGACGACTTCGTCGTGGATATATTCGACGCCGTTACGCCGGGCCATCCGCTTGAACCAGTCAAACATGGTGCCGCCGTCAAAATAGCCTTCGTCCTCGGTATTGTGATTGGCGGCCAGAATGTCATCAAGCTGGTAGAACGGGTAGGCTGCGGCTATCTCTTCTCGGCTCAGGTGTCGGGTACCGGCACCAAGCGCCATTTGGACTTGTTGGTTTTGCTTCAACGTTTGCGCGAATTCGGGCGTATCAGCCAAATACAGATAACCGAAACTGTGAAGCGCAAGATGGGGCACCTCTGGGTCGTCCCCCATGAAGCGACGGAAATTCTTGATAAACTCGACCCCGAATTGCGAAACCTTGATGTTTATCGCCGCAGTGAATTGCTGGCGGATGCAACTGTTGGTGTGGCTCGTCGAGGCAAATTGATAGCTGGGGTCACGTTCAACCACCAACACCTTGCCCATGAACCCTGACATCTGTGTCAGCCACCATGCCACCGAGGACCCAAAGATCGCGCCGCCGACAATGACAACGTCATAGGATGCATGTTTAGGCGTCATTCGATTTCTCCTGTTTTGATGGCGTGTAATACTGCGGCGATTACGATATCCGAAAGACCATAGTCCAAGGCGGCGGACTGGGCCGAGATATATCCGCGGGCAAGATCTCGTTTTACCATTTCAGGGTCGCGTTCGGCGGCGGGGCCATAGCCGCCGCCCCCTGGAAATGCCAAAACCACCCGTGCGCCATGTGGTACGAATTGCTTGCCCTTACCCCGCATCTCTTTGCCATCACTGCGTTTAATCGTGGTCGGTGCCCCGTGACCAGCCGCCTGCCGGCCCCGTGCAGGGTGGTGGACCCGGTCAAACATCGCGGAAAAGTCGAACTCGTGCCCCTCTTTGGCTCCTACCTCCATATATTGCCCCAAACCCCCGCGCATGGTCCCCGCACCACCACTGTCGGGTCTCAATTCCTTGCGCCAGATGATAACCGGGCCGGCGTGTTCTGTGGCTTCGACCGGCATCGTCATCACCCCGGACGGAAAGGCCGTGGCATTTAACCCGTCCACCGTAGGACGCGCGCCTGCACCGCCGGAATTGAACGCCAGCACTTCTGACCGTCGGGCCGAGGCCGGGGCAGGAGCGTCATTGCGCGGGCGCAACGAAAGCTGGAAGTTACACAGGCATCCCGCCCCTTCGGCCGGAACGGTGGCCGGGAGAAGTTGGTCAAGGGCCGCAAATACGGTGTCGGGGATCATGTGGCCTATCACGTGCCGTAGGGCGACCGGGGCAGGGTGAACAGCGTTCACGATGGTATTTTCCGGTGCCGTGATCCTGAACGGTTCAAGTGACGCCGCGTTGTTGGGAATTTCTGCCGCAACAGCGCATTTGAGCGCGTAACAGGCATAGGCCTTGGTATAGACTAGGGGCACGTTGATCCCCTTGGGATCGGGGCCCGAAGTGCCGGAAAAGTCGCAGGCAATATGATCAGCGGCGATCGTCACCCGGCACCGCAGGTCAATCGGCGTGGCGTATCCATCTATGCGCATCTCGCCTGACGCTGATTCACGCGGCAACTTTGCTATCGCTTCCAGCGTGGCGCGGCGCGAATTGTCAAAAATGTAATCAGCCACGCTTGTTAGATCGTCCAAGCCGAATTCGGTCATCATCTCGGACAAGCGGCGCTGGCCAATCTCGTTGCAACTGGCAAGCGCATAAATATCGCCGACTAATTGATCGGGTTCACGCACGTTGCCACGAAGCAGGGACACCAGTGTTTTATCGACTGTGCCCTGTGCGGCAAATTTCATTATCGGAATATAGATGCCTTCTTCGTATACTGAATTGGCATCTGCACCGAAACCACGCCCTCCGATGTCGACAACATGGGCTGTGCACGCAAAGAACCCGACGAACCGTCCACCATGAAAAGCCGGAGAAACGATGGTGATGTCGTGCAGGTGGCCGGTCCCTTCCCAGGGATCGTTGGTGATGTACACGTCACCTTGATGAATGTTGCCGCGCCCGATACGCCGAATGAAGTGGGCGACAGCGTCGGCCATGGCGTTTACGTGGCCCGGGGTGCCGGTAACGGCCTGTGCGATCATTAATCCGTCAGCGTTATAGACGCCAGCGGACAGGTCGCCTGCCTCGCGTACAGAGGTTGAAAAGGCAGTGCGCACCAGTGCTTGCGCCTGTTCTTCGACCACAGAAATCAATCGGTTCCACATGACCTGATAGGCTACGGAAGAGGCGTTCATGCTGTTACCCTTTCGATATCGACTGTCCCATCGTTCTGCACCGTCGCACGACGGCTGGAAGGAATGATGATGGTGGTTTCGTCTTCGGTGATGATGGCCGGGCCGCAAATACGGTCACCGGGCACCAGCCCGCTGCGAGCCGTAACCCGCGCGGTGGTCATATTGCCCAACGCCGCATCAAACATTTGCCGGTGGTCAGCAGATTTAGCGGACGTTACTTCAGTCAAGGGCTTCACCAGTGTCACCGTGGCAGTCGGGGTCGCCGCATTTACCGACCAAACCGTTATTTCGATGTCCAGCCCGTCTACGACCCGGCCAAACAGCCGGGTATAGTCGGCTTCGAATAGCTTCAAATAGGTTTCGGCATCCGGGTGTGCGGCTTGCGCAGCGGTCAGGCTGACAGGGATTTCCCATCCTTGCCCCACATAGCGCATATAGATTTTGTGCTCTGCCTTTATTGATGCGGTGGCATCGCAGGACCTTACAAAGCCGGTCGCCTCTGCCTCAAGTTCGGTAAACAGATCCTGAACGGTCTCGGGTGATAGATCGGACAGACGCATATAAACGCTGCGGTTGGCTTCGAAGCTGAACGGGGCACGCAGAAAGCCGATGGCAGAACCTACACCGGCCCCCTTTGGGATCAGGCAGCGCGTTATACCAAGCTTTTCACACAGCCGTGCCGCATGCAAAGGGGCCGCACCCCCAAAGGCGATCATGGTATATTTGGCAAGGTCCTCGCCGTTCTCGACGGCATGAACACGCGCGGCATTGGCCATGTTTTCGTCGACCACTTCGGCCAAGCCAAACGCAGCAGTGACGGCATCCATATCAAGGGATTGGCCCAGCGTTCCGATCAACGCGGTCTTTGCATCTGCAATGGACAGGCGAATGGCCCCCCCGGCGAAACTATCGGGGTCGAGCTTCCCAAGCATTAGATCAGCATCTGTGACCGCAGGACGTGTCCCGCCACGACCGTAGCATGCAGGCCCGGGTTCAGAACCCGCGCTTTCCGGGCCGACCCGGATTTGGCCTAATGTGTCGACATGCGCCAGCGAACCGCCCCCTGCACCGATTTCGACCATGTCAATCACAGGTATAGAGATCGGCATGCCCGATCCCTTTTTAAACCGATAACTGCGGGCGACTTCGAAGACGCGCGCGGTCTTGGGGGTCTTGTTCTTGATCAAGCAGATTTTCGCAGTGGTGCCGCCCATGTCAAAGCTGAGCACCTTGTTCAATCCGTATTGCGCGGCCAGCGTCGCGGCAAACACCGCACCGCCTGCGGGCCCGGATTCAACCAGCCGCACGGGGAATTCAGCCGCCGACGCGAGCGATATAATCCCGCCGCCGGAATGCATAAGGAAGATCGGGCAGGTGGTCCCCGCACCCTCTAGCCGTTCGGCCAGACGATCCAGGTACGACTTCATCAGCGGCTTGATATAGGCATTGGCGATTGTGGTGTTGAAGCGTTCATATTCGCGCATTTGCGGTGACACATCAGATGACAGAGATACCATCGCATTCGGCAGTTTCTGGGACAGCACGTCGCGCACCAGTCGTTCATGGGCCGGGTTGAGATAGCTATGTAGAAAACCAACGGCGACGCTGTCATATCCGGCTACAGCCAGTTCACCTGCCAAGTTTTCGATGTCGGTTCGACGTAGCGGAAGCAATACATCACCGTCAGCGCCAACACGTTCCCGCACGGTATAGCGCCGCTGACGTGGCAAAAGGGGCTCGGGGAGGGTCAGGTTAAGATCGTATTGTTCGAAACGCGATTCCGTCCGCATTTCAATCACGTCGCGAAACCCTTCGGTGGTGATCAACGCGGTTTTTGCGCCCCGTCGTTCAATCAACGCATTGGTTGCCAAGGTGGTGCCGTGAATAATCTGGGTGATATCTCCTGCATTGATATCGGCTTTGCCACATACCTGCGCCAAACCGTCCAGTATCGCATTTTCAGGTGCGTCATAAGTGGTCAGCACCTTAGTGGAAAAAATTTCTGTATTTCCCTCAAGCACAACATCTGTGAACGTGCCGCCTATATCCACTCCCAAGCGCCAGTTTGACCGTGTCATGTTTTGCCCTTTCTATCATGCCACGATAGACTAAAGCCCCAAAATTGTCTGGCGTCTATTGTCTGTGAGACCGCCAGCCTTATTTGATTTCAGTGCAGGTCGAGTTCTACCCAATGGCTGTGAAAGCGTTTCAAAGGCCAAGATGGATAGCCAAGCTTGCGCCAACGTAGTGCTGGACAATTGCAACTAGTCACCTAAGTTCAGGTCCAAACGCATACCGCATATTTTTCTATTGGAGCCTGGACCATACATATGGACCGACAAGAGATCGAAGATTTAATTGCGAGAGTAGCACTGCGAGATCGTGCGGCGTTTGAACAGCTTTATGATCGTGTGTCTGCGAAACTTTTCGGAGTTTGCCTGCGTGTGTTGAACAAACGCGCCGCAGCAGAGGATGCAATGCAAGACACATTCGTCAAAATTTGGAATAATGCCGACAGATATAATTCTAACGGTCTTAGCCCGATGACTTGGTTGATTACGATTGCGCGCAATACCGCGATCGACCGCCTGCGTGCGCGCAAAAAAGGACATCAGAATCTTGATAGCCCCGGTTTCGAGCTGGTCGCGCCCGGACCGAACCCAGAACAATCGGCAGTCGCTGCATCAGAAGCGGCAAGGTTGTCGGGGTGTCTCGATGCTCTCGAGGCCGACCGGGGGCAGGCCATTCGTGGGGCCTATCTTGATGGCGAAACATATGCCGATCTGGCGGCGCGGTTTGACGTGCCATTAAACACAATGCGCACGTGGCTTCGCCGCGGACTTATTGCGTTGAGGGAGTGTATGAGCCTGTGAGCGATGTGAACGATACCGCCCCTGACGATGAGATGTTGGCTGCTGAAATGGTGCTTGGGCTTGCGTCCGAGCAAGATACAGCCACTGGTCGTAAGCGAATGGCCTCAGATTCGACGTTTGCGACGCAAGTCGTGTTCTGGCAGGAGCGAATGGCCGCCCTGACCGACGAGATCGAACCGGTCAAGCCTCCGGCCCGGCTTAAGAAAAAGCTGTTTGCTCAGTTGTTCGCCCAGCAGCGCGTGTCGATATTGCAGCGGGTATGGCTGTGGCAAGGGGTTGCGATGGCGTCGCTACTGTTTGCTGGCTACCTCGGTGTACAGTTGTTGAAGGTTACCACTCATCCAGACATCCCACCACCCGTACTAGCCGCCCAATTGGCCAGTGATACGAGCCCGCTTAGGGTGTTAGCCGTCTTGGAACCCGTCAAAAACGAAATCGCTTTGCGGCGGGTCGCTGGGGACCCTATCGCAAATCGTTCATTCGAGCTTTGGGCGATCTTACCTGGACAAGCGCCTGTGTCTCTCGGAGTTCTGCCTAACAGCGTAACCACCCGCGTCGCGATACCGCCATTGTGGCGTGATCAGACGGCTCAGATGACGCTTGCCATATCGGATGAACCGATTGGTGGTTCCCCTACCGGTGCCCCCACCGGTGACGTGTTAGCTGTGGGCGCGATGGCCAATCTTTAACCTCGGCGTAACTGCGGCCATTTGTATCGTCTGATACATCCGAGCGTGTCGAGATAATTCCAATTCGTATAAACATTGCCGTTCTTTCCACGCGGCGCGAAACTATTTGTAACCGCCCAGCGTGCATACTCATTGTCAGCTATAGGTGCTCTTGCCAGTTGTCGGGCGGAAATCTCGGCATGTCTGGGAAAAGCAACGGCTGCCGACGCGAACCGCGCTGGGTGTGACGTCACACCTACTTGCGGTAGTGATGGACAATTTACATCACGCGATAATTGTTTGGAACGATGTTAGCGAGTCCATAGTTTAACCATTGTAAGCACTGCGGTGTAGTTAACGAGTTCTGCCAGGTGTTTGGGCTAGCCCAGCACCTGGCAATTTTTCTCGCCGGGTATCATTTTCCGCATCAAAAGCAGATTGCTTCGTCCTTAACCGAGCCTCCAGTAATGCATCAAATCACATCCCATTGCCTGTTTTCAAAGCAACGCGGCGATTGCGGCAAAACGTGCGAAATTTACCCCGCACACATCATGAGCCGCGTAACGAACCCCAAAGATAAACGCGATTTTATCAATAGAAGCGCCTTGGCCACGTTTGCCATGTCAGTGTCATGAAAGCATCGGTGAGCAGTGTCATTTTGACGATCGGGCGTTGGTTGCTGGCGTCCCTGTTTTTCGCCGGATTTATCCAAAAGCTTATTGACCCGTCGGCCGCCCAAGCCTTGCTCGTGACGTGGCATCTTCCGGCGACGCTGGTCTGGCCCGCCATGGTCTTCAACGGTGTTGCTGCATTCATGTTGGTGACGGGCATTTGGATCGCGCAAGTCAGCTTTGCCTTGGCGCTTTATTGTATGTTCACCAGCATATTTCATTTTATCCCCAGCGATCCTTGGCAGATGTCTATCTTTGTCAAGAACTGGGCGATTGCCGGTGGGTTACTGGTTCTTGCGGGACACGCGTGGGAAAAACGAAAATGTTAAGTCCCCTTCGGTTTTACCCGCAGCGTCGGGTCTGCCTGCGTCGGGTCCTCGGGCCACGGGTGGCGTGGGTATCGTGCCCGCATATCCTTTCGCACGTCTGTATATGTTCCGGCCCAAAAACCCGGTAGGTCGGTGGTGACTTGAACAGGGCGCTGGGCGGGCGATAGCAAGGTAAATTGCAAGGGCTGCCCCGCGATCATCGGGTGCCGGGTGACCCCGAACACCTCTTGCAGGCGTAATGCGATCTGAGGTTGCGCTGCGGTATAGTCGATTGGCAACTTGCGCCCCAGGGGCGTGACGAAATGGGCCGGAACGGAGATGTCCAATTCTTGTCTGGCCTCCCATGATAACCGAGCCTCCAAGGCAGGCAATAGGTCAAAATTTTTCCAGTCTCCGGCACTTCGCACACCGTCCAGATAAGGGAGCAACCATTCTTCTGCCGTGGTGATAAGGTGATCTTCCGAAAAATCAGGGAAGCTATCTGGCATCAATCGTGCCCGCGCCAGGAAATAGGCTGCGGCCTTGCCCGGGGCGAGGCCCAACTGGCGTACACCGGTCAGCATGGCGTGCGATACATCCTCGGAAGAAGCGTTCGACCAAGCGCGGTCGTCCAATATCAACGCACCAAAGCGTTCTTGCTGCCTTGCCAGAACGCGTCCCTCGCGACGCGACCACTCACAGACATTGTGCCAGACGATCTGGTCCGCAAATGCGTCGCGCAGGTCTGCTTCGGATAGCCGTGCAGCTTGCCTTATGCGCGCCTCGCGTGGGTCACCGTCCAAGTCGGTCGCGACCAACAGGCGTTCGCTGGCCATGGGGTCGCTTTCGGGCAGTACGGCCCCCTTGCCCCCCGACATCACAAAGCGCGGTGCCTCGCCTTTTCGGCGCAATGCCACGCGGTCGGGATATGCAAGGGCCGCAAGAGCACCGGGGCTGTCAGGCCCGTGGCCGTTCTGCCCGCGGGCCAGCCTTTTAGCGTCTTGTCTGATCCGCGACAGGGCCGCATGATTGGCTTCGCCTAGTGTGCGTTTCCCCGCGACTGCGTCCATGCGTAGCGCTAAGTCAACCGGAGCACCACGCAATGGATCTCGCTCTGCCAGGATCGCCGCAAGCATAGGGGCAGAAGGTCCGCCCTTGGCCACCATGTGCGCCAGACGGGGATGCAGCGGAAGGCGGGACAAAGCGCGACCATGCGAAGTGATCTGGTTGGCTTGGTCAAGAGCACCCAACATCTGCAGTACGCTCTGCGCCTCTGCCAACCGCCCTTGATGCGGGGTCGTGACAAAACTCAAATCGTCTTCCTTGGCACCCCAGATCGCCAGTTCCAATGCAAATGACGAAAGGTCGGCCACTTCAATCTCGGCGGGGGGGAAGGCTGCCAGTGACCCTTCTTCGCCCCGCGTCCAAAGCTTAAAGGCGACCCCTTCGGAAACACGGCCGGCCCGTCCAGCCCGTTGTGCAGCTTCTGCGCGCGTCACCCTTTCCGTAATCAGTCGCGACATGCCGGATGACGGGTCGAACTGCATGCGCCTCGCACGCCCCGAATCCACGACGATCTGGACGCCTTCGATGGTCAGGGACGTTTCAGCGATTGACGTGGCAAGGACCACTTTGCGACCAGTCTTGGCCGGGGTAATTGCCGCACGTTGAGCTTGGAAATCCATCGCCCCAAATAACGGGGCCACGCTGCAATCTGGTGGAAGCTGGCTTTTTAATGTGGCTTCGACCCTACGAATCTCGCCTTCGCCGGGAAGAAACACCAGCGCCGAACCGGGTGAGGTATTCAAGGCATGAAGAACCAGATCCGCCACTGCAAGTTCAAAGCGCTGTTTACCCACAGGGCGATCCAGCCATTGTGGAACGACGGGAAAACTGCGCCCTTCGGATGTCACGATGGGCGCATTCATCAAGGCCGCAACCGGTGCCGCATCCAATGTCGCTGACATAGCGACGAGCAACAAGTCACTGCGCAATGCGCCGGCGACCTCAAGACATAGAGCCAGTCCAAGATCGGAATTGAGCGATCTTTCGTGAAACTCGTCGAAAATCACAGCACCCACGCCTGATAGTTCGGGGTCTTGTTGCAACATGCGCGTCAAGATGCCTTCGGTTATAACCTCTATAACCGTATTTTTGCTGACTGCCGATGCCCCGCGCATTCGAAAACCGACCGTCTGCCCGACATCTTGGCCAAGGGTCGCTGCCATGCGGTCGGCGGCTGCACGCGCGGCAAGGCGGCGCGGTTCCAGCATAATGATCCGCCCCGAGGTTAGCTTTGCATCCAACATCGCCAATGGTACGCGCGTTGTTTTGCCGGCACCTGGCGGCGCTTGAAGCACGACGCGGCCTGTCTCGCGAAGCGCGGATATCACCTGCGGTAGAACGTCATCAATGGGAAGGGTAAAGTTCATGCAGCCCGTTATGGGCGAAACCCATGCCACAGCCAAGTCCTGCCTTGGTCTGGACATTCGCGGCGTTGCGCCTGACAAGATGATGCCAAAGACCAAGAGGGTGACGCATATGAATATCGACGATCTGGCCAAGGGTATTGCGGCAGGCGAACGTCGGGCGCTGGCACGCGGAATCACGCTGGTTGAATCGTCCCGAGAAGACCATCGGGCGCAAGCGACGGCCCTACTGGCCGCATTACCCAAAGAACGCGAGGCGCTGCGGATCGGGCTGTCAGGTACGCCGGGGGTCGGAAAATCAACATTTATTGAAAGCTTTGGGATGATGTTGATCGCGCAAGGATTGCGTGTGGCGGTACTGGCGATTGATCCGTCTTCGTCGCGGTCGGGCGGATCCATTTTGGGGGATAAGACCCGCATGGACCTGCTGTCGCGCGAAAAAGACGCATTCATCCGACCATCGCCCAGCCAAACTCATCTTGGCGGAGTTGCGCGGCGCACCCGAGAGGCCGTGGCCCTTTGTGAAGCGGCCGGGTTCGACGTGGTGCTGATCGAAACTGTCGGTGTGGGTCAATCTGAAACTGTGGTCGCTGAAATGTCGGATGTGTTCTTGTTGCTGCTGGCCCCCGCCGGAGGGGACGAGTTGCAAGGGGTGAAACGTGGCATCATGGAAATGGCTGACATCATTGTGGTCAACAAGGCCGACGGTGACCTGAAACCCGCGGCTTCGCGGACCTGTGCAGACTACGCAGGGGCGCTGCGGTTGCTGCGTAAGCGGCCTCAGGACCCTGATGGGTTTCCTAAGGCGATGATGGTGTCTGCATTGCACGAAAGCGGCTTAAGTGAGACATGGCGCGAGGTGCAGGCGCTTACGGATTGGCGCCGGACCAATGGGTTTTGGGTACGCACGCGGGCAGCGCAGGCGCGGTATTGGTTTGAACAAACTGTCAAGCACACGTTACTGGCGCAATTGGAAGCACCGAAAGCCAAAGCAGCTCTGAGCGAGTTGAGCGATCAGGTCGCGCAAGGGCTGATTGACCCGACAAAAG
>TARA_R110002096_G_scaffold157597_1_pt1 | contig 11880 bp, 11 predicted proteins | sample TARA_R110002096 | Tara Oceans TARA_R110002096 (sample SAMEA4397295) | marine metagenome | biome: Polar Biome; feature: [DCM] deep chlorophyll maximum layer (ENVO:01000326); material: water (ENVO:00002006), including particulate matter (ENVO:01000060) such as... | depth 35 m | reverse complement strand
ACCCCTTAGAGCATCTACAGAAGTTGCAACAGCTTTAACTTCACAACCGTTATTTAACTTAAAATGTTTTTGTGAGTCTTTCTCCTTGGAGAACCCGACATTAATCCAGGTGGGCCATTGATTTAAAAAACCTCTTACTTTATTTGCAAATTCAGAAGCTGTATCTAATTTGTTAGCAATTACAAGAATTTTTTCAGGTCTAGATTTAGAAGCAAATTGTAGTTTTTTGGATACCCAAGCTGCTGTCGCTGTTGACACACCAGCCTGACGATATTTCTTAGTAATATTGTCGTTATATTTGTCAAAATTACTTAACATCATTTTCTGTTCAGGAAATAAATTAAATGGTACGTATTTAGATTGGGTGTTATCGTAAGTTTCTAAATACGTACTTATAGCATAATTGGTGTCTTGTAGGCACTGGGCATACTCTTGTATTAGTTCTTCTTGATTCATATACTATAAATATCGGAAAATTATTAACCTTTTACAAGTTGTATAAAAAGTCTTTTTCTGTTTTAGTTAATGAGCCCATACCACTTTTATTTATTTTGTCTAATATGGTGTCCATATCTAAATCTTGAGTTGGTTCGTCTGTTGGTTCAACTGCCTTTGGCCCATCTTTTGGTCTTATGTTTAAAGCGTCATCTAGTACGTCCATAGTCCCTTCAAACCCAGGAATGTCGTCTACTGTTGATTTTGTTTCCCCACTAACGTCCTCCCAGTCTTCATCTTTAAGTTGGTTAACTATGTCACCAATCATTTGTTTTACTGTGTCTTTACCTTTTTGAGAACCTGAAAGTATTTCTTTAGCTAAAGTTAAGAATTCCTCCGCTTCTAATTTTACGAATTTATAATAAAAATAATTCTTTATTCTTTTCTGTTCGTCTCTATCAAAGAAATTATCTGGGTATACCTCGAGGAACTTTTCCCAAATTATAGGCCCTAATCTTAAATCCCACACTTCTGCTGGTAGAGTATCCTCCATACCAATCACCTCTTCTGCCATATCTGGGTCGGATGGTAGTCCATGAGCGGAAACGTATTCCATAACACCTTTATATAATTCATGAACTAAAATAGGAAACATCAATCCTTTTGCTTTAACGGTTGGTGGGTCTGTTTTTAAATCTAGTTCTTCTTTTCCAGCCATTGCTTGTTCGGCTCCACCACCACTAATCATACCTTCCATATCCGGCATTACCCAATAAAGTAAATCATTAACTGACATTACTATAGAATATAACCCAACTAAATCTGGGTTAATTTCATCTAATTTTTCTCGAATTAAATGATACATATAGTGAGCTTTCTTTGAGGACCCTTGTATTAAGGAATTTATAAATCTTCTTTTTTGTTTCTCTAAATCTAATTTTTGTAACCTCTTCGCAGCTTCATCCTCCATTTCAAAATTAGGAAATTCTAGTTCCTTCTTTTTCTTTTTCTTTTTCTCTTTTGGTTTTGTCTGCATCCCTTCCATGTTAGGTTTTTCCAACTTGGCGTCAAATTGTAAATCACCTTCTGGGATGCCCATCTCACCAACAACTAGTTCTACAGCTAAATCTTCTAGAACTTGTTTGTTCTGTGATTCAATCTCCATAACTCTTTGTGCTGCTTGCATTAACATTGGTTGTAAAGACATTAAGGTTTGTGGGTCTATGTTCTCAACCCCAGTAGCGTCTTTTACTTTTTGTACAACGTCTTGAAATCTTTGTGAAGCCATTAACTCCTCGAAGTTATCTGGTATTCCGTTTTTATCTACATCTGGAAATGCTTGGTGCCCACCTAGTGGGTGTTCTTGTGAACGTAATTTCGCTTCAATATCTGGTGACATTCGTTCTCTTCTATCTCCATAGTCTATCGGTGGAGCTTCATGTAATTTTTTCTTAGCCATGTTGTGTTAAAGATTTACCCAAATTAGTAGAAGTTAACCAGTCTGGTAACGAGTTTTTATTTTTTGCTTTAGGTTTTGGTGTTGTTTTTGGTCTTTCGAACGGTCCTCTTCTTTTTTTCTCCCCTGGTTTACTAGGTGCTATGGTTGGGGTTTTTAGTGGTGCTGGTGCGGTAGTTGCTTCCGGAGCTCCTATATACTCACCTTCCTCATCTCTTTCTGTTTCACTTAAATTCATTTCCCCAACAGTAATACCATCCAATTTAATGTCACCAGCAGGACATATATTTAAATCAATTATGTTAGTAGTGTCTTGACCTTTTAGGAACCCCATAAGGTGTCCGTCATCATCAAAACCATCTACTTGTACACTCATACTTGGGTCCATCTCTTCACCAATCTCTACTACCGTATTAAATGAGTCAGTTTGTTCTTCTGTCCCCAAATTACTAGATTCATTTAAATTTTTTGATATATTTTCTTTTATTGTTTTAATAAAAGACGCTTTAGTGATTTCTGCGTGTTGGTTATTTTCAACTATTGACATCACCCACTCTTGTAATACTCTTCCTTCGTCTATTGTGTCTGGTAATTCTTCATAATCTTTTTTTGTCATTTTTGAACCTAACTTTTCTGCTGCTGCTGGGTTAACAGCGTATAGATAGTTTTGTTGTGCTTTGCTAGCAAACTTTTCTTCTATTTCTTTTTCTCTTAATAGTGGAGTTCCGTCTATATCAACATCTGGATTTCCCGTACCATCAGTTTCAATGTCCAATTCTTCTTCTGTCTCATCTGTTTCATCCAAACCTTGTTTTAAATATGCTAATTCTTCTTCTTTTTTCTGAATTAATGTGGATTGTGCTTTTTTAGCGTCTTCTGAACTAACCGCTTCTTTAAAAATTTTTTTATTTAATTCGAGAAGTTGTTTGTTTGAAAATAAAGATAGGGTTCTATGTGTGAACCCTTCATTTACAAATTTATTAATTATTTCTTTTCTAGTTTGTTGCATTTTTTAAAATTTTATCAAATTCTAATATTATATCTCTAGCATATAATTTGTTTTGGGTCTCTTTAATATTTTCTCCAAAATGAAAAACTAGTCTTTCTTCTTCGTCATTTTCATATGATTCTTCATACGTTTCCCATCCCAATGCTATTACTCCGTCTAATGCATGTTCCATGGAAAAATAATCTGAATTTTGTACCAACTCTAACTTAATATTTTTACCACTCAAAACCCCGACTTTTTGTACGAATTCTATTTCTGGTGGTCCTGGTTTACCGTGCGCTGGTGTCGAGTCCCAATCTTCACCCCACATTTCTTCTACAGTATTCCCAAATATAAACTCGTAAATGTTCTCATTTTTATAATCAGGACCAAGTTCATTTACAAATAAAAGTTTCATTTTATTTTATAGAGCCGTTATTTAACACCCAGACTTTTTTATTTCTACCTTCAAGTATTATTCCTTTTCTCATTTTTCTTTTAAACTTAAAAGATTTATTCTCTTTTAAGAATTTTTCACAGCTAAGTTCTTGTTCTACACTACTATAATATTTTTTAATGTTTTGTTTTTCTTGTATTTTTTTAACTCTAGAATTAATATATTGTTTAGGGTTAGTTTTTATAGTCTTTTTTTCTACATATGATTCTAAAAGATTCCCAACTCTCTTTCTAAGAGATTCCATTTGTATTTCTTCTTCGTCTTCAACTTCAACATCTTCATCACCCATTTCCATACCTTCTTCATCTCCCATTTCCATACCTTCTTCATCATCCCCCATATCAATATCTTCTACTTCTTCTTCATCACCATAATCAGCTTCATCATCTTCAAAACGACCTAAAATATCTTCTAAATCTTCTTCGTCCAAATTTTCTAACTCAACTGCAGAAATAATAGAGTTAATAACATATTTGATATCCGCACTTCCTAATTCTTCTTCTACATCTCTAAGTTTTTGACCCAATTTTCCAGTAAGTTTTTGTATTGGTTTCATAAACCCTTCCATTTCAGCTTCTTCCCCTTCTTCTGCGTCCATATCAACATCCATTTCTTCATCCTCCATATCGTCTTCCATATCGTCTTCCATATCCATATCCATTTCTTCGTCCTCCATGTCACCACCTATTTCCATATCCATTTCTTCCTCACCACCTTCTTCATCTGGCACATTTAAAACAAATTTTTCTTGTTCGTCCATTTCATCTTCCGTAGTTTCATTTGTTACAACTTCAGTGTATTGTTCATACATTGAAATTGCTTTTCCTCCATTAAATTCTTCATTTAATGGTTTAAATATTAAGTTCATTCTTTTAAGTGCGGACCCATAACTTCTAAAACGGTCTCTCTTTTTATTCATGAATCCACTAATGTAGTCCACTTCAGATTCATTAATTCCACATTTTAAGTAATATCCATCAAATTCTTTAACAATAGAATATGTGTTTCCATCTGCTCCTTTCTTATTAAAAGAATTAGTAGATACGTGATAATCATCATTTTTAGTTGTTTCCCCAAATCTAGCAATCTCCATGATTCTTTTGATTTTGTCATCCCCTGTTAGTTTTTCACTACCGATAGGTTTTAAATTTCCCATTTTAATTTTGTTTTTATTTTATTTTATTTAACTTTCTAATCCACCACCACCAATTATAACTGGCCTAAACATAGCTGTTGTTCCTGAATAGTTATCTGAACGTGTTATCCCAGACATTGGTCCAGAACAACTACAATCATAACACAAGAAAATAGCTTTATCAGATGCTGTTACACCACCGGGATTTATAATAAGTTCCATCGTTGTTCCAGCAGCAAGACCTAATATTAATCCTTGGTAAGTAAATGTAGCTGCTGCACCAGATGTAACAACTGATGTACATTTATATCCGTCATAAGTTGTAGTGTTTACAAACTCATAACCCTCAACAGCAGTTGTGGGTATTGAATTGCCTCCGTAATTTCCTCCAGCCATAATTAATTAATTATTTTTTATTTAATTATAAATATATCTAAATAGCAGAAACTTTTTCCTCAACAGTAAGAGTTTTGTCGATTAATGTGTTTCTAACGTCATTTATTTTTTTTAAATAGTCATTTCTTCGTAAAAATTTAAAAACAAGGTTCTCATATGAATACTCACCCTCGTCTTTTAAACCAGTACCACGATATTTTTTAATTTTATTTTTTAACTTTTCAATGTCCATCAACACCACTGACGGTTCCTTTCTCTCAGAGTCAATTTCAATCATATCTATTTTTTCCATCCAGTCTTTTGCTTTACTGAGTAATTTACTTGTGTCTATTATTATGTCTTCAACTTTACTAGGTTCTACAATCCAATCATTATAAAGTACAGAATATACTCCGGTAGCAAAATGAGGTTCGTCACTATCCTGAGCATAAACCTCAACATCAAACCCTTTTATGGTCACATCTCTTAGAGAATTCCAAATAATTCTACGACTATCTAAATATTTTTTAAGTAATGAATTGGTTCCACCTGGAAAATCCATTATAATATGTAAATCAACATCAGAAAACTTAGACCAATTAAAATTAGATAGTGAACCAGTTAAGGTTATATCTTCTATATCTAATTCTAATTTACTGAAATCCGCATAATCTTCTACCACCTCTAATAGAGCACTACGTATTTCTGGTTTCATTTTATACACATCACCATCTAAACCCCAAATCTCGGGATTTAGTTCGTCTTGTATTTTAAAACTCTTTATAATTTGGGTGTTGGATTGTTCCATATATTATAAATATAAGGAACATCTATCTATGACAATTTTTTGTAACGATAATTATTAGATATATTTTTGGAAAAGAACGAACCTTGACTTTCAGCCATTCTCATTTTAGTGAATATTGAGATTGGTACTTTATTATACGAATATTTCCCTCCTTTTTTAAACTCTACAATTAGTTCACTGGTTTCAGTGTTATATTGTGAAGCCTTCAAATTGGAGGAGTCGTATTCGTTAATAATTAATTTGCCTTCTATTTTTTCTTTTTTTATAGCCATTACTCTTGCACTTCCTTAACCATTTGTTGTGTAGTTGGTTGTGGGTTGTTCCCTTGTGGGTTGTTAACAATATTTGGTGTTCCCGCGGTCTGTGTTTGAATTTGTTGGATTTGTTGTCCAAGATTATTCAATATTAAAGCTATGTTTTTTACTGAATTAAACACCTGGTCTATTCTATCTTCTAATTTTAATACCGGCATTGGGTTGTCCAAAAAATGCTTGATTCTAGCGACCAACTCTTCTGGTGTTCTAAAGTCTCTATTAGGTAACCATACTTCTTCTTGGAATACTATGGTTGGTGTTACGGCTAGTCCTGTTACTCTTAAAAGGTTATTCCACTCCTCAAAGTTTTCACTAGTAATAACTTCTTCGAAGACAATTTCAGCTTCTGTTAAAGCTTCTTTTATTTTGTTACAATAATGACATGATGGGTTTGTGTATATTTTCATAATATGTTTTTTTTTTAATTATATGTGTTTTAACAATGAAAGGAAACTTAATCCCTTTCATTATTTAAAAATTTATTTAATTTCTTCAAACTCCACGTCTGTGGTGTTCGGGTCTTCTGATTTCGGGACATCTTCTTCAGTTACGGTATCGTCGTATAGTTGGGTCGAAACTTCTTGCCATTTCTTATTTATTTCTTCCATAATTTCATCAATTAAAGATAACTCTTTATTTTCCATAGATTTTTTAAGTCGTTCAAGAATTTCACTTAAATCTTTTTTACTATCATCATCTAATTTTTCGTCGTATTCTTTTAGTTGTTTTTCTGTCTGAAATATCATAGCGTCTGCCTCATTTATCTTTTCTACCTCTTCTTTTTTCTTATTGTCTTCATCTGCGTTAGCTTCCGCTTCTTTTTTCATTCTATCTATTTCTTCTTCAGATAAACTACTACCTGACTCAATTTTAATATTTTGTTGTTTACCGGTACCTTTGTCAAGAGCTTTAACGTCGATAATACCATTTGCGTCAATATCAAATGTAACTTCAACCTGTGGAATTCCTCTTGGGGAGGGTGGTATGTCCGTCAATTGGAAATTCCCTAATGTTCTATTGTCGTTAGCCATAGGTCTTTCTCCTTGTAGTACATGAATATCTACAGCTGGTTGGTTATCTACCGCTGTTGAGAATATCTGACTTTTAGATGTAGGAATGGTGGTATTAGCGTCTATGAGTTTTGTCATTACTTGACCCATTGTTTCAATACCCAATGAAAGTGGTGTAATATCTAATAGTAAAACGTCAGTAACGTCTCCACCTAAGACACCACCTTGTATTGCTGCTCCCATCGCTACAACTTCATCTGGATTTACACCCTTAGATGGTTTTTTCTTAAATAGTTTTTCTACCGCCTCTTGCACTACTGGTATTCTAGTTGACCCACCTACTAATAAGATTTCATCAATCTCACTTACTTTTAAACCAGAGTCTTTAATAGCTTTTCTACATGGAGTTAAACTTTTCTTAACTAACTCTTCTACCATTGACTCAAATTTTGCTCTTGATAATGTACGTACTAAATGTTTTGGTCCACTTTGGTCAGCGGTGATATAAGGTAAATTTATTTCGGTTGTAGTTGAGTTTGATAACTCTACTTTTGCTTTCTCTGCGGCTTCTCTTAGTCTTTGTAGTGCTGCTGCATCGTTACTTAAATCCATATTGTGTTCAGATTTAAATTCTTCAACTAACCAATCAATAATTTTTTCGTCAAAGTTATCCCCACCTAAATGAGTATCTCCATTTGTTGATTTTACTTCGAAAACTCCGTCACCCAGTTCTAATATAGATATGTCAAATGTACCACCACCTAAATCATAGACAGCGACAGTCATATCTTTATCTTTCTTATCCATCCCATATGCTAATGCTGCAGCTGTAGGTTCATTAATTATCCTAAGTACTTTTAGTCCAGCAATTTCTCCAGCTTCTTTTGTAGCATTTCTTTGTGCGTCATTAAAATACGCTGGAACTGTTATTACAGCTTCTGTTACTGATGTACCTAAATAATCTTCTGCTGTTTTTTTAAGGTTTTGTAAAACCACCGCAGAAATTTCTTGTGGGACATATGAGTTATCTCCCGTTTTAATGGTAACGATATCTTTAACTCCCTTAATAATATCATAAGGCATCTTTTTTGCTTCCTTACTTACTTCACTAAATTTACTACCTATAAATCTCTTTACAGAGTAAATTGTATTTTTAGGGTTGGATACAGCCTGTCTTTTTGCTGGGTCACCAACCAGTCTATTTCCTTCTTTGAAGGATACGACAGAAGGGGTAGTTCTTTTACCTTCTGAATTAACAATTATTTCGGGGGACCCCGCTTCAATTACCGAAACACACGAATTTGTTGTTCCTAAATCTATTCCAATTACTTTTGACATTTTTTTATTTTTTTATTTTATTTGTTTATGAAATTACTTTCATTACTTTTATATTACAATTACTATACCAAAGGTAATAAATAAACACTCCGATGTCAACATGTCAAAACGTAATGACACTTTGTCAGTAGTTGATTATTTTGGTAAAATATAATAAATTTAAATAAAAAATAATATGATAGATTTTAGTACAGATTCAGATATGGAAGAAGTAAGTAGTGGTAGTGAAAAGCGTAAGTCTTCCACAGTAGAAAGTGGGACCCCTATATTAGATAACTTTTCTCGTGACTTAACCGCTTTAGCAGCTAAGGGTGAATTAGACCCAGTAATAGGTCGTGATAAAGAAGTAAAAAGGATAGTCCAAATTTTAGCTAGACGTAAAAAAAATAACCCGGTATTGATTGGGGACCCGGGTGCTGGTAAAACTTCAGTGGTAGAAATGTTAGCTACTATGATTCATTTGGGTAAATGCCCAAGAAAATTAATTAATAAAAGAATAGTACTATTAGAATTATCCTCATTAGTTGCTGGCACCAAATACAGGGGTCAATTCGAAGAACGTATGAAAGCAATAATAGATGAATTACGTGATAATAAAAATGTAATTATTTTTATAGATGAAATTCACACTGTTGTTGGTACCGGTAATTCTTCTGGTAATTTGGATGCTGCTAACATATTTAAACCACCGTTGTCAAGAGGTGAGGTACAGTGTATTGGTGCTACCACTTTAGATGAGTTTAGAGAAAAGATTGAACAGGATGGTGCGTTAGAAAGAAGATTTCAAAAAGTTACTATTGACCCACCAACCACTCTGGAGACGATAAAAATTCTAAAAAATATTAAATATGTCTACGAAGAACATCATAATGTAAAATATAGTGATGAAGTTATAGAGTTGTGTGTTAACCTAGCTGATAGATATATTAGTGATAGAGCTTTTCCAGACAAAGCTATTGATGTGGTCGATGAGGTAGGTTCTATGGTTCAAATTGAGGTTAAAACTCCTAAGTCTTTAGAAAAATTAAAAAATAAAATAGACTTACTTAAATTAGAAAAGTTAGAGGTGGTCAAATCTCAAATGTATGAAAAAGCTGCAGATTTAAGAGATACAGAACGTAAATTAACAGATAAATTAATAAAATTAAATTCGGAGTGGGAACAAAAACAGTCTTTAAATAAGGTTGATATCACAGTGGAAAATGTAATGTCTGTAGTTTCTCAAATAACTAAGATACCACTAAGTAGAATGAATCGTAACGAAAAAAAGAATTTACTTAATCTAGATAAACAATTAAAAAAAGAGGTTATCGGTCAAGATGTAGCTATAGATACTATTGTTAAAGCTATTCGTCGTAACTCTATAGGCATAAAAGAATTAGATAAACCCATTGGTTCGTTTATTTGTTTAGGTCCTACTGGGGTTGGTAAGACTCATTTGGCTAAAAAATTAGCTCAACTACTTTTTGGTTCAGAAGAGTCTATGATACGAGTAGACATGTCGGAATACCAAGAAAAACATTCAGTTTCTAGGTTAATTGGTTCACCTCCTGGTTATGTTGGTTATAATGAGGGTGGACAATTTACAGAAAAAGTTAGACAAAACCCGTATTCTTTAATTTTATTCGATGAAATAGAAAAGGGCCATAGGGATATTTTTAATATTCTTTTACAAATTTTAGATGATGGGTATGTAACAGACGCTGCGGGTAGAAAAATTAATTTTAAAAATACTTTAATTATGATGACTTCTAATATTGGTGTTAAGAAGTCCCAAGACTTTAGTAAGGGTTTAGGTTTTACTACTAAAGCTTCCCAACAAACTGACAAAGAAAGAATTAGAACTATTATATCTAAATCACTTAAAAATACCTTTAATCCTGAATTTTTAAATAGGTTAGATGATATTCTTATCTTCGAGACATTAGGTAAGGACAGCATAAAAAAGATAGTTAAGATTGAGTTGTCATTTTTAACAGAACGATTATTAGAAAAAGATTATAACATTAAGTTTGGTTCTAGTATTGTTGACCATATTTGTGATATTGGTCATGACGTCAACTTTGGTGCTAGACCACTAAAAAGAGCTATACAATCGGAGGTTGAGGACTATATTTCATCACAAATATTAAAAGATTCAATTAAGGAGGGTCACACATATACTTTAAGTTATTCTAAAAAATCTAATAAGTTTAAAATTGTCGACAAAGGTTAGTAATATGATATTTATAGCCAATGAAATTAATAATAACACAAAAGCAGTCGATACGTCTTATTAAGGAGGCTTTGGGTGTCCCACGACCTATTGAGTTTTGGGTGGACACCTTTTCTTCTATTATTAAAGATGGTTTATTAATGTTGTTATCTTCCGACGATAAGGAAATGTTTTTTGATGGTGATGATGTACAAGAAAAAGCTGTGTCTCTGGGTTGGAATAGTTCTAGTGAAAAATTTCTAGATTTTCCCTTAGCGGAACCACAATTAAAACTAAGTTTAGTTATAGTTCCAGACGAAAATATCTCCATTGGTGACGATTATATTGATTCTGCTTCATTTGAGACCTCTGAAATTGGTTTGGTGGACGCTACTTTTGATGACGGTAAAACTTTACCTTTGTTGGTTGGTGGTGTAATTAATATCCAAATCAATATCCCACAATCCTACTATGATAATGGTAGTTTTGTTGAGCTTTATGATTCAGACATAAAACCGTATGTAGAATCTGTATTGTTTCATGAATTAACCCACGTATATGAATTTTATAAAAGGATATTAAGTAATTCTGCTAAACCTGATTTTGAACAGGTTGCCAATTTATCACAAATGTTAAATAAGATGGGTGCTGTAGACGACTGGGACGAGTTAATGTTCCTAATCTACCTACACCTATCTTTTGAACTAAATGCTAGGGTAGCGGAAGTGTATGGTTTAATTAGAAATAAAAATATTAAATCAAAGGGTGAGTTCGTTGAGTTTCTAAAAGGTTCTAGAGCTTGGTCTTACGCTAAACGACTTAATAATTTTACTGTTGAGTCTTTCATAAAGGATTTCGATGTACCTCAGGCCACTATAGATAAAATTAGGGAGTACGACGGTAAGGAAACTTCTATCGAGGAGATTAAGGAAGTTGTGTTGACTCAACTAATAGAAAATTGGTCTGTAACCTATCAAGATTTCCTAAAAGATTTTTCAGCTGATGAGACATTAAAAATACCGGACCTTTCTCCATATGTAACCTCTTCACCAAAAAACTTCTTAAAGTTCTGGCAAAAAAGATTTAATAAAGCTGGTGAAGACTCATTACGTAAAATTTCTAGATTATATTCCTCAATTTAATTTGGTGCTCTAATAATTTTTTCTTATCTTTGTAGTATGAATTTAGAAAAAACACGAAATATGGCACTTAAACTTATGAGACAACACGGGCTTACTGGGTATACTTTTAAGTGGGATAGAGCTGTTAGAAGATTCGGTTCTTGTGACGGTAGAACTAAAACATTAACATTGTCCAGACCTATGACACAGTACGAAAGTAATGAGAAAAGAGTTATTAACACTATTCTA
>TARA_R110002096_G_scaffold234783_2_pt1 | contig 11893 bp, 12 predicted proteins | sample TARA_R110002096 | Tara Oceans TARA_R110002096 (sample SAMEA4397295) | marine metagenome | biome: Polar Biome; feature: [DCM] deep chlorophyll maximum layer (ENVO:01000326); material: water (ENVO:00002006), including particulate matter (ENVO:01000060) such as... | depth 35 m | reverse complement strand
ATGGCAGAACGAGGAGCCAAAGCAATGGAACGCCACCTGGGAGCCGCAAATCGTACCGCAGATCACATTCTCGCCCAATCTTGACCTGTCGTTAGTCAAATCCGTTGCTGGACAGATCGACCTCCCCCCCTCACATTAAAAGGTCTTAATTTCACGCGCTTCGAGTGACCGAACTTCTACAAACTTGGTGGCCTGTCCCCTTGGCCTTTTTCATCGGTGCTACCCCGTTTGGGTTCCTCGCCGGTAAATTAAAGGGAATCGATATCCGAGATCATGGCAGTGGCAACATCGGTGCTACTAATGCTATCCGAACGCTCGGAAAACGAATCGGCATACCCGTACTGATTCTCGACATCTTCAAAGGAATGCTACCTGTCATCCTTTCCCTCAACCTGACAGATTCATCACTCGTGCACATTGCGACTTCTATCGCTGCCATCCTTGGTCACAACTACACATTCTGGCTCGGATTTAAAGGGGGCAAGGGAATCGCCACAACCGCTGGAGCGGTCTCCCCCATCATGCCTATTGCCATCTTCGTGGCAGTCCTGGCGTGGCTTGCCACCTTGAAGATTTCACGCTACGTCTCGGCTGCCTCCATCGCAGCCGCGATCGCTATTCCTATCACGGTACTGATTCAGAGCTTTTTCACCGGGAAATTTAATCCGGCTATCTTCGGGTTTGCTCTCTTTGTCTGCGTGCTCGCCATTTGGAAACACCGGAGTAACATTCTTCGCCTTCGCAAAGGCGAAGAACCACGCAGGGAACGAAAAAAATCACCACCCCAATCACCATAGCACCATGATAAATAATGCCGCCGTTCTAGGTGCCGGAAGCTGGGGCACCGCCCTCTCCATCGCTCTCGCCGACAAAGGTCTCGATGTTCAATTGTTTGGCAATGAGCCCGCCATCTGCGACGAAATCAACGAGAAGCACACGAATTCCAAGTATCTGCCTGGAATCGAGTTGCCCACCAACATTTCTGCAAGCGTTGACATTACCGATTCAGCGCCTCGTGATCTAATCCTGCTCGTTGTCCCCTCCCAGGTCGCCCGCATCGTATTAGGCCAGCTGGCCGAAGCAGGCATAGGTGAAAATACCCTCATCATCAGTTGCACCAAAGGACTGGATCCCCAGACCGGCGGACTCATGACAGAATTGATCAAAGAGTTTTTCCCTAGCAATCCTGTTGCTGTTCTTTCCGGACCGAGCCACGCCGAAGAAGTGGCCAACCGCATGGCCACACTGGCAACGATCGGATCCGAAGATCCCGCCATCGCCAGCCGAGCTCAAGAAGTATTCACCCTTCCGTGGTTCCGCACCTACACCAGCGACGATGTCATCGGCATTGAACTGGGAAGCGTCGTCAAAAATATCTTCGCCATCGCCGCAGGAGCCGCAGACGGACTTGGACTAGGGGACAATGCGAAAGCTGCCCTAGTTACCCGGGGACTGGCTGAAATGACACGACTGGGAGTCGCCATGGGAGCCAAAGAAGAAACCTTTCGTGGACTGAGCGGTATCGGTGATTTGATCGTGACCTGCTACAGCGTGCACAGCCGCAACAACCGGGTTGGCCAAATGCTAGGATCAGGGATGAGCCTCGATGAGGCCATCGCGGCAATGAACCAGGTCGCTGAAGGTGTCCCAAACGCCAAAAACGCACACGAATTGGCTCAAAAGCTCAAGGTGCGAACTCCTATCATCGATCAAGCGTATGCGGTCCTCTACGAAAACAAACCCACTGGCCAGGCCCTGCGCGAACTACTAGACAGAAACCCCCGATCCGAGCAGGAGTAGAAACCCGATTCGCCGATGCGCCTACATCACCTCGCCTCGATTTTGCTTCTAATGCCGTCGCTAGGAGCCGCGTGGGAATTTGCCAGCGGCGAGACGATCGGAGGCCATCTCACCTCGTTTGAGTTCGCTGAAAAGCAACTCACCTTCACTGATCCTATTTCATCCAGCTCAAGAAACGTTCCTTCGAAACAGCTTTCGTTCGGCTCCCTTCAAAAGCTTACTTTCTCTCCTGCCTTTCACCGGAGCTTTCCGAAAGATCCTTTCTGGTCACCTGAAAAAAGAAGCCTTCTCAATATAGTCTCAGTGCTCACCGCGCTGCCCCTCTTTTTCGGATTCTGGATCTCTGGGAAATTGATTGCCTCCAAGTCGAGTCCCCTCACCGCCTTGGCAGGATTCGCCGGCAGCTGGATCATTGGTGCCATTTTCGTAATGGCTTATGCCATCCTCTACGAGCGTTTCGACAACAATGCTTCGCTGATCGTAGTTGGCTTTCTCACCGCAGCCATGTTTCTCTCAATTTTCGTCTCGGCCATCTACGGCTGCACCGTGATCAAAGGGCTCGCCATCTTTATGCTTCATCTTTTTGCGGGACTGCTTATTGCTTTGATCGGCTTTGGTGCTTCAGAAATCCTCATCTTCCCTGATACTCGCGCCGCCCTCTGGGAAACTCATATTTTTGTTCCTGTAGGAATACTTTCTCAATAGATTGACCGGTCAGCGGTCAGCGGTCAGCGGTCAGCGGTCAGCGGTCAGCGGTCAGCGGTCAATGAATCGCGCCTCGAGAGCAGCGCGATAATCCGGCGCGGCCGCCTCTCCCTCTGCGGGAGCCCAATCGGCGAATACCTTATCCGTATCATCATAAGGCCCCCTCTTGATCTCTAAAATGACCGTATCAGGGGAAAGCGCTAGGACTCCATGCCAAACCCTTTCCTCAATATCAATCATACCACCGACCGGTAATCGATGGATCGAAGTCACCTCTCCTTTCTCATCGAAAATCACGAATCCCAATTCGCCTTCCATCACCAAAATCGTTTCCGTAGCCCAGTCACGAGGATGTTGGTGAGGCTGAATATAGGTTCCCGGCTGCAAAATGTTAACCATGCGCTGAACCAAATCGTCTTGATGTCGGTGAAGGGGAATCAGCATCCGACCTCGGGGGCTCTGTCGCGATGCTTCAACACCCGCGTCTCTCATATCAGAAGACCATTCGAAAACAGAACCAGTCGGATTGGATAAGGCCAATTTCATAGACAAGGATTTCGCCCCGAAACCATTCAACTGCAATCTCAAGTTCACTGCCTCCCTTGATTGACTTTACCTCAATATCCATCATAGCATCTGTCGACTATGGAAGATCCAACGCCCCCTCCTATCGCCCCCGAAACCATCTCGCAGAAAAAGCCGGCATGGTCAAAGACACTCGGAATCATCGCTGTGATATTTGGCGCCCTCGGAACCTGCCAGGCTGCCATAGCTCCTGTCGCACTGATTTTCACCAAAAATCAAATGCAGTCCTACCTATCGGAAAAGAACGACCAAAATACGATCGATGGCTACGTTGAAAAACTCACTGCCCTATCAATCCAAAGTGGCATTATCTCAACTGTCCTCGGAATCGCTCTGCTCGTCGGAGGCATCATGCTACTCAAGCGCAAGCCTACCGCTTCGCCTGTGCTCAAGATTTGGTCAGTCGCCAAGATCATTGCCGGGTGTTACCTGACCTTTGCCAACATGTCGGTATCTAAACTTCAAATGTCCATCATGACCAACTCGGACGTCTTGGGCAACGAAGCTGAAATGATCACTCAGTTCACATCGATTGGAGTAATCGTTGGAGCCGTTTTTGGACTACTTTGGCTCGCCGCTCTTCCTGTGTTTCTCCTAATCTGGCTGAATCGCGCTCGTATCAGAGAAGATATCCGCAGTTGGTAGAGACAAAAAACCTCTCACATGCATTGGCATGGAGAGGCTTACAGGCACCGAAGAATAAACTATTTCGCTGCTTTCTTCTTCTTTTTCTTAGGTTCAGCAGGCTCTTCTTCCGGAGCGGGAGCGGGTTCTTCTTCCTTCGCTTCCTCAGCAGGGGCTGCCTCCTGAACTCTGACAGGACGAGCCACCGTCGGCCTCACCGCGAATTCCGCCACGTCGGCGGGCAGTTTTTCATTTCCAAAACGCTTTCCAAAAAGGTAGGCCACGCTTTGAAGCTCAGCCACGGCTTGCCTGTTATCACTGGCAATGCCCGGATCGTTTTTCTGAATTTCAAGGACAGCGGTCATCGCCATTTCAGCAAGCATTGGCTTGTTGCCAAATGCCAGCGTGAACGCCCGGTAGTAGTCATCGTGAGCCTTATCCGTCTCACCGTCAGCTGAATAAACCCCAGCCCTGAGGAACGCTAACTGCGCAAGTTCCGCTCCCGGCAGATTAATAAAATTCGGCGTCGATAGCAGCTCGGCATCACCTGAAACCGGCTGCTCATATGTCGCCAACGCTGCGCGAATCCCTTCAATATCTTTCTTTCCAAAAAGAGCCCACAGCTTCTGATATTCAAAAGACTTTTGATAATACGGCCCCATTTTTGTCCCGATTGTCGCCGCCACAGGCGCATCGATTAGCTTTGCCAACTCTTCATATTCTCCAGCCCGCAAAAGGCTCTCAAGCTGGTAGAAAAACGCCTCGAGGGCAAAATTCTGAGGGGCAGAAACGATGATCACATAGTTTCTCGCAACCTGTTCAAATGCCTCAGCCGCCTCCTCAAAGCGCCCGGCATCAAACATCGCACGGGGCTCCGCCAGAGCTTCGTTACGGGCATCGTACCGAATCAGCTTATCCAATCCCTCCCCACGGATAGTGCTGTAGGGGACCAAGTTTCCAGACGATCCCGAAGAAGTGGCAAAGAGAATCCCCTGATCATTTGACCCTTGAACATATCCTCTGGGATTGCCTCCCGCGATCAACCCAAGCGTCGCAGGAGTTTCTCTGATCTGAGCGTTCAATCCACTAACAATCAGCAATGATCCCGAAAACAAAAATAGTGCCAAATTTTTCATGATATCTTTCTTAAATTTTCTACGCGACCTCTTTTTTATTTCTCCTTAATCAGCCCCAAATCAAAGAGAACTTGTTGCTCTTCTTCCGGCGTGATCGCTAAGTCACTTTTCATTTCTTCGATGTCTCGACGAAGTCGACGCAGGGCTCCGGACGGTGCAACTTCATCAGTCCAATCGCTCCACTGAATCAGGAACTTCCGTGTCAGTTTATAAAGAGCCAACTCTCGCTTACGCTTATCCAATTGTTCCTCCTCCGTCGAAGCTGGCATCTTTTCGAAATCCGCAAGACTGTTCGGAATATAGCGCTCCCAAGCCTGCGTGACCCAATCGGAGAAACCGCCGTAGGTAGACACAACTGCCAGATAAGACTGATTTGCTTTGCCGGGATCACCCAATTCATCAAAAACAGTCCCCATCAGGAAACCGGCTTCAGCCCTCTTGGCGCGATCTCCTTTGAAGAAATTCTTCTGTTTATTAATGGTCCCAAGCTCTGCCAAGGCATCCTTCCACTCCTTATTCTTAATAAAGAGTTTAGCGAGATTCATATGAGCCTCAGGTACCAACTCAGCATCCTTATAGACATCAATGACACGACGGAATCTCTCGCGGGCCGCCTGAATCTTGCCGGGATCGGCCGCTCGCATCTCGATCAAACCGAGCTCCATCTCAGCCAGTCCCTTGAACACATCTGCCTCGGGATTGGTTCTAGCAAGCAACTCCTCAAAGTAGGGCACCCCAAGGAACGGGTTGTCCGTTCCTGCAAAATACCGGCCGATTTCCCGCAGGGCGAATTCCGAAAGGTTGCGCTTTTCGAACTTGCGAAGCTCCTCGAAAATTCCGCCAATCTGTCCTTCAATCACAGCATACTCAGGCGTGTCCTTTTCGACCCCTTTTCGTGACTCCTGAAGGACGATCACTTGTTGAATCTTCAACCAGGTAAACAAAGCTTGATTCGCTGGATCCATTCCCGGGAATTCCCCAAGTGTAGCGACAGTCGTCTCGACGCCGCGGATACGAACCGACGCTTCCGAGTAGGAACCAATCGCCTGACGGAGCAATGTGAGATCTTGCTGCTCAGGAGGCTTGCCACCTAGCAACAAAATCATCTTTTCAACCTGAACGAGCCCCTCTTCACCACGGTCAACCGATTCAAGGTGCTCAAGAGAGAATACCGAAATCTGAGGCTCATAGTAGGTTCCGACATAGTCAGGGAAATAGGCGTCATAAAGCTCAATCCCCTTTTCAATTTCTCCATCTTGGTAATACAAATCAGTGGCTTTCCAAAGCCCCTCACTGGCAATGCTCTTGTGATAATCCGTTCTCTCAGAATCACTTGATTGGGCCACACGGGATACCTCATACGCTTTGATATAGTTTTCCCTAGCCTTGAGGCGCCACTCTGCCTTTTGCTCATCTTCTCCCTTTGGAAGGCTACCAGCCTGAACCAGATAGGCATCTCCCGTAATATTAACCGTTCGGCCCAGCTGCACTGATTCCGGACGTTTTTCCTGAAGCTGCTCGGAAGCAGCGATCGCTGCGGGATAATCCTCCAAATTAAAACGGCCAATCGTCAGATCTGCCAGAGCCCTGTCGAGAAACTGTTCTGAATCCGGAAACTTTACCAAAAATTCTTCGTATTTCTCAGCGGAGTCCCTCATTTTTCCCAGGATCAACAGATTACTGCCCCGGTGAAACATGACTGGCTCGATATTCCCACCTTCAGGAAAGGCCTTAACATATTCAGCAAAAGGTTCCTGTGCCTCCTCGTGCATTTGCGTCGCATATAACGCCATGGGATAAAGGAAGTCCGCCAATTCTCGTTGCGAAGAACCCTCTTCAAACCGTCCGCGAACGGTCTCCGAGATGCTGATCACCTGAGCATAATCTTTCGCCGTGAAAAGAGACTGCAGCATGAAAGTGGAAACATTATTCCTCAATTCGTGGTCATCCGGCATTTCACCCTCGAACATCTCTCCGAAATACTGCGCTGCTGGGTAATCGCCCAGCATGGACGAAAGGCGCGCTGCCTCATGGAGAATCTCCGAACGGGCTTCAGCGGGGGCAGTTGGAAACTGCTCTACCAGATTCCAATAAATCACCCGTCCAGCACGGTAGTTCTCTAGGCTGACATAACAATTTGCCTGTACTCGAAGAGCCTCTGCATCGGGATGAAGCGGGGCTTTTTCTGATTCAGCAAGCTTGTTAAGCAATTGCTGATAGTGCGCAGGAACTTCCACTCCTGCATCTTGACGAGCAAGAGCCAGTTCCAAATCTTTCTTCACGTCTGCAAGTGTCGGAGAGAGAGAGAAGTAGCGCAGTGCAGACGTGTAGAGGCCAACTTTGGTCGATTCAAATCCCAGCTTTCTCAGACGCTCAACGAAACCAAAGCGATATTGATCTACTGTCGATAAGTTCAAAACAGAAGCATTCATATCGAGGAAGTCATGAACCTGCTCCTCTATCTTCTCCAGTTCGGCATCATCCACTCCTGGCTCCTTGGCCTTTTCTGTCCATGCCAGACCAAGCTCGAGAATTCCTTGCATCAGAAATTGGGGTGAAATCGCCTTCGTCTCACGAGTATCAAATAACTCCTGAATAGCCGCAATCCCCTCGGCCGTGCGCCCGACTTTCATCAATGCGCCACCAACCCGAAGCTTGTAACTCGCGTAAACCTGCTTCAGCTCATTCGGATCCGGATTGCTTCCCAAGTATTCCTCATAAAGTTGCAGCGCCCTCTCGTTATCACCGAGCTGAGCCTCACAGAAGCCGAGCTGAAACTTACCGAGGCTCATTCTCGCATTCTTGGACTTAATCGGAGACTCTACGAAATCAGCGATTTCATCGGATCGAACACAGATATCAAAGGCTTCCCTCGCTTCTTCCCAACGCTGTAGCGGCAAAAGTGTCATTCCATAATCGAAAAAGATGCCACCTGCCTGGGATCCATAGTCTTCGAAAAGAGTTTCGTGCCCTCCCGAAAGCTCCACCATGCGTCCGTACAATTGAGCCGCCTCGGCATTATTACCGAACATCGCCAACTGCCCTGCTTTTTCATAAAGCTGCTCGACACTGAGGTCCTCTATCGCCTCCTGGCTTAACGCGGGAGAAACAACAGTCAACGTCACCGCGACTACGAACAGCCCAGCTGCATTTTTGATCCAATCCATTTTCATCCTGAAAAAATTCTTTAAATTTGCTTCGTATTTACAACTTACTCTAGAACCCCTGTAGCCGAACATCTCTAATACCGACTTCGGCAAAACAATTCATCACATCTATAAAGCGCTGGCCAGCCACAGTATCGTCTACCTCCAACTCAACAGTCGGCCCGTTTCCGGAAACATTCGCCAATCCCCAGGCCGTAACATAAGTCGTAAGCCGATCCTCCAACATCACCAGCCTTCTGCTTTCGATGTCTGTATTGAGCAATTCAGATTCCATCAAAATTGCTCCAGCAGCATTCACTATGATCACAGGATGATCCAATCCAACTGGGCCCATTGCCCCTTCAGACAAGAACGGCATAGTCATTTCGAGATCCCCCTCCAGGGGATCCAGCGTAGAAGTTGCCACAAAGTAAATCAAAAGCAGAAAACTCACGTCGATCAGCGAAGAAATATCCAGCACACTCTGATCATCCCCGGTCTGATTCCGTCTTCTTTTGATCATTCTTCAGTGCATCGAAGCGCCCTTTCAGCGCCGCATTACCTACTCTTCCTGAAATCCAGAGATCGTTACTTTATTGATTCCAACGTCTTTGTCTGCCAAAGCATTCAGCACATCGATAAACCGCTGCCCTTTTGCCGCATCGTCAGCCGCGATAATAACCATTGGTTCTGAATCTGTCAGTGCCGCGCTCTCCGCGTAGGTCTTTAACCTATCCAACAATTGCGGAACTTTTCGGTTATCCGCATCCGTATCGAGAACTTCCTCATTGAGCACGATATGCCCAGCGCTGTTCACTTCTACGGTCATCTGGTCGATCTCCACATCAGTGGCCCCAGAAGAGGTGCTCGTAGGCATTGTCATCCCCAGATCCGCTTCTTTGGGATCCAAGGTCGAAGTCACCAGGAAATAAATGAGAAGAAGGAAACTGACGTCAATCAAAGACGACATATCCAATGTGGGATCTTCCTCTACGGGAGCTCTTCTGCGAGAAGCCATAAAATCGTTAAAACGCTAAATTCAAATTGTTCAATTTTTTTCCACGACATAACTGCCGAAAATGACGTCACTAACTCCTGCGTCACCGGCAGCCTGCACCACTTTCTTAATGACTCGGGTCTCAACACCCTTGTCAGCCCGCAAGTTCAACCTTGTCGGGAGTCCAGACGCATCATTCCGAATTCGGGCCTGATCCACATATTCCGTGATCGCATCGGTTGAGGACAGCTCAACTTCGTCCTGAGCCCAAATTGAGCCATCGGCCAGAACATTCACCACAACTCGACCCGTGGAATTCTTTGCCACTTGAGCGTTTTTCGCCGTAGGAGGCTGCACCCTTTTGTCGATCTGCACAATAATCAGGTGGGAACTGACCATGAAGAAAATGAGAAGCAGAAACACCAGATCAATCATGGAAGACATATCCATCTGAAGCTCTTCACCATCGGCGCTCTCAGTCGCCATTCTCAATTTCTCAGACGCCATAATGTCTACTCTTAGAACTACAAGGTTTTCCTGCCGCGGTCGATTTCTTTAAAGGATTGATCAAAATCAACCCTCGGAAATACCTTCTGGAACCTTAGCGAGCTGCTGATCCGCATTCACCGCAGCGACCGCGTAATCGAGTCCTTCAATAGCTGTCTCTTGAGCTTCGCTCACCAGCTTATTAAACCGATTCTTGAAAATGTAGAAGCAGAAGATACTCGGGATCGCCACCACTAAACCACCAGCCGTGGTCATCAGTGCGATTGAAATATTTCCCGCAAGCGCACCAGGATCGGCTCCCCCGCTAAGACCCATGGTGTCGAACGCCATGATCATACCGGCAACGGTTCCGAACAGTCCGATCATCGGAGCGGCTTGAGCAATAACAGAAAAGTATCCGATCCAGGACATGTATCGCGCGTTTTCCCGAATCGTAAAATCAGCAATCGCATCTTCGACCTTGCTGCGACCAAGAGTCTCCGGGTCGGTGGCGTCTACCAGAGGATAAGCAGTGGCAACGAGGCGGCCCAAATAGGAAGGGTCAGTAGCAGAAATATCAATCGAACTCCGAACCCGGACATCAGACATATTACTGACAATGATTTCCTTCAATTCATTTGGAGCGAACTTCTTCTTCGAAAGCTGAAGCGCATTGAATACCGCCAAGGTAATCATCATGACGGAAAGAATTGCGATCGGCACCATGAAAATGCCAGCATCCCAGATCTTATCCATCAGGGTTTTTGTCTCTGCGACCGCAACTTCTTCGCCGCCATCCTGAGCATACAATTCAGGAGCAACAAGGGCGATCAAAAGGATAATGCCGAGCGAAAGAAGATGACCTTTGGATCGGAGGAATGACATCGTAGGGGACATAGGAGGGATTTTGTTTTGCTTGATTACTGTTAAGGTGGTCGTTCTTCGGATATTTCCCGAAATCTGTAAAGAAAAAAAGGGAAATCGGCACCACTTAATTAAAATTGGATGAAGGACCGGTAATTTCAAGAAATACATCTTCCAAATCGCGATCCTGTCCCACTTCGAATTTCTGCCGAATCTCGGCTATGGTCCCCAACGCCACCAGTTTACCGTGATTGATAATTCCGACTCGATCGGCAAGCTCTTCTGCTACGTTTAGAAGGTGAGTTGAGAGAAACACGGTCACCCCTGCCCTGCTGCGGGCTTTCAGCTCCTCTTTCACCACTCTCACATTCCTGGGATCGAGCCCAACCATTGGCTCATCAATGATGATCACCTCGGGATCATGAAGTAAGGCCGAAGCAATGGCAAGGCGCTGCCGAGTGCCGTGGCTCAAATTTTCGATCCTCTGCCGGGCATAGGGAATCAAAGAAAACTGCTCCATCAGCTCAGGAGCCCTCTTTTTGGCCAAGGTGTGCTCAACCTCAAATAAGTCAGCGATAAAGGCCATGAACTCAACCGGCGTCAACTTATCGTAAAATTCTGCCACATCGGGAATATAACCAATTCGGCGTTTTGCTTCGATAGGCTGCCTCACGATATCGAATCCACAAATTTCCGCATGACCTCCAGTTGGATTCATCAATCCCGTCAGGAGTTTGATTGTCGTCGTTTTTCCCGCCGCATTCGGCCCCAGGAATGCAAAAAACTCACCTGGCTCAACTTTTAGATTGAGCTGGTCCAGCGCCAGCAGATCGCCGTAGCGCATCGAAAGGTCTTTAATCTCAATCATCCTTTGTCACTTCCTGCCTGGTTTCGATAGGCCTCCAGAGGAACCAGTATTTCCGAAACCGCCTCAAAGCCTAAATCCGTTTCAATGCGCAGCGGCTCCCCCACTTCGCTGAGGTAGACCCGAAGTGTCAGACCCTGCTCAACCGCACGCAAAATCAAAAGGTAGGCCCTCATGTCCCTCCCCCCAAAAGAGAAGCTCCCCATGCGGGCTTCATTCTCCCATTTTAATCCATTCGGATCGATCGAATACTCATTTAACATTGCCCCGATCGGTAACATACTTAGAGGCAGCGATGGCCCGCTCTCGGTCTCCCCACCGAATTTGAGCACCTCTTTGCCAGCAATCGTAGCACGGGCACTCACTGCAAGCGGATCACCCGACAAGGCCAACTGCGCCGTCATCATGCGCCGGGGAACACGAATGGAAAACTCGGCCTCTTGAAGCTCAATCGTGTCATAAAAGTCCACCTGACCTTTCCAAAACAGATCAACCGTCGTCGCTTCATAGGCCGGCTCATATTTCTCAATCGTCCCGGACATTGAAAGAGAATTGGAAAACTTGCCGCTGATCAAATTCTCTCCGGATCCACCGGCGATTGTGATCTGCCCCTTTCTGATACCGTTCTCCAACAGCGTCATCGAAGTGGAGTCATTCCAACCGAAAAAGACTCGATACACTTCAC
>TARA_R110002096_G_scaffold154_5_pt1 | contig 11902 bp, 15 predicted proteins | sample TARA_R110002096 | Tara Oceans TARA_R110002096 (sample SAMEA4397295) | marine metagenome | biome: Polar Biome; feature: [DCM] deep chlorophyll maximum layer (ENVO:01000326); material: water (ENVO:00002006), including particulate matter (ENVO:01000060) such as... | depth 35 m | reverse complement strand
CCCCGCTGGCGAAAACACCTCGTCGGTCAGTTGGTGCGCCTGCGCCTTGGTTTCCTGAATGCAGATGACATCCGCATCCTGTTTTTTCATCCAGTCAAAGAACCCTTTGCGGGCCGCGGCACGGATGCCATTGGCATTGAGGCTGATTACGCGAAACAAATCCGGACTCCTGTGTCATACTCCGACCCGAAGTTAGGCCGACCGCGGCCATCATACAGAAGCTTCATCGCAGGCCAAGGAAAGACGAAACGGATGCGCGCGTACAAGAGAGAATTCATAGAATTGGCACTCGAACTGGGTGTTTTAAGGTTCGGCGAATTCACGCTCAAATCAGGCCGTGTCAGTCCGTATTTTTTTAACGCCGGCCTGTTCAATACCGGCTATGCCGCTGCAAAACTCGGACGATTCTATGCCGCAGCGATTGCCGAATCGGATTTGCGCTTCGACATGCTGTTCGGTCCGGCGTACAAGGGCATCCCGCTGGCAACGCTCGCCGCCGCATCGTTGGCGGAACAACATGACATCGATGTTCCATATTCTTTCAATCGCAAAGAAGCCAAGGCGCACGGTGAGGGCGGCAGCATTGTAGGCTCGCAGTTGTCGGGGCGCGTGCTGATCGTTGACGACGTGATAACGGCCGGTACCGCCGTCAGGGAGGCTTACCAGATCATCTCCGCGGCCGGTGCGGAGGTTGCAGGCCTGGTGATCTCACTCGACCGGCAGGAACGCGGCCAGGGGCCATTTTCCGCAGTTCAGGAACTTAAGTCATCGCTGGATATTCCGGTCGTAAGTATTGTCCAATTGGACGACCTGATCGACATTCTCGAAGAATCAAGCGAATACGAGGACTACCTCGAGCCCGTTTTGAGCTATCGCAAACAATTTGGCGTCATCGCATAAGTCTTTGATTGATAGGCGCCCGGCGTCGGTTTACAGTAGAGACAGCTGCACTTAAGCTTTAATAACGAGAACCAGTCCCAAGTCTGACCCGATTATTGGTGGCATATTTATAGAGATGCGGAGAATCAAACTCACAGCACTGTTGACCGTTCTGCTGCCACTGGTGGCCGCCGGCGCCCAGGAGGCGAAAGTCTTTCGCTGGGTGGATGAAAATGGCGTCGTGCACTTCGGTGACAGCATTCCCGCCAAATACGCCGAACTGCCGAAACAGGTCCTTAATGAGCACGGCGTCGCTGTCGAAGAGCTCGAGGGCAAGAAAACACCGGAACAGATCGAAGCCGAACGCATTGAGAAAGAACGCCTGATGGCGATCGAATTGCGTAAGCGTGCCGACCAGGCGTTACTCGCAACATACCTGACCGTCGAAGAAATCATGATGCACCGCGATCGACGTGTCGAATTGTTCCAGGCGCAGTCGAAAGTAACCGAGCTGTACCTCAGCAATTTGAGCCGCCGCATGGAAAACCTGCGTGAGTACGCATCACGCTACAGCCCCTACAGCGAAGACCCGGACGCAGCGATGATTCCCGAAGACCTGGCGAATGACCTGCGGGTTACCAAGGACACCATCGCTCGGCACGAGCGCAACCTGAAGAAGTTCCTGGACGATGAGAAGCGCATCATCAGCCGCTTTGCCGGCGACATCTCGCGCTTTAAGGAACTGAAAGGAATCGAGTAGACCTAGGCTGTGCCCGAGTGGCCGAAGCCGCCAGCGCCACGTTCGCTCGCATCAAACTCTTCCACAACCTCAAATTTAACCTGCTCTACAGGTACGAACACCATTTGTGCAATGCGCTCCGCCGGTTGCACCTCGTAGGGCTTTTCGCTTCGATTCCAGCAAGAGATGAATACCTGTCCCTGGTAATCCGAATCAATCAGGCCGGTCAGGTTGCCGAGCACCAGGCCGTGCTTGTGGCCGAGGCCGGAGCGTGGCAACAGGACTGCTGCCAGGCCTGCATCAGCAACGTGAATCGCGAGGCCCGTTGGCACCAGCACCGTCTCACCGGGCGCGACTGTCAATGGCTCGTCGATACATGCACGCATATCCATGCCGGCAGATCCGTCAGTTGCATAATGCGGCAGCGGGATGGAGTCCCCGATCCGTGGATCGAGTATTTTCAGTTCGATTGATCGCAAAAGTGGCTGTCCTTCAGTCGGAATTCGAGATGACCGTCAACCTGGGATGGGTGTCGGCACCGCGCACAGCATAGAAGTGTTCAGCGATAAGCTCAATCAGATCCCGCGCCAGATCGATCTTCGAGCAGGTAGGGAAACTCTTTTCGCCATTGCGCCATAGCGCCGTCGCGGTATTGTCGTCCCGGTCAAATCCGCAATCGACGCCCACGCGGTTGGCAACAATCAGGTCGAGTTTCTTTTTTTCCAGCTTGCCGCGCGCATACTCAATGACATTGTTGGTCTCTGCAGCAAACCCTACGGTAAACGGTGCGGTTTCCAGCGCGGCTATTGATGCGAGGATATCTGGGCAGCGTACCAGCTCCAGGCTCATCGACTCGTCGTTCTTTTTTATTTTGCGATCTACGGCGTTCGCCGGTCGATAATCTGCAACTGCCGCGGCAGCAATAAAAATATCGGCGTCACCGATTATCTCATGCGTCGCGGCATACATTTGCTCGGCCGACTCAACATCGATTACGTCAATGCCGGCCGGATTCGCAATACTCACCGGACCGCTGATCAGGACAACGTCTGCGCCTTGCGCCGCGGCTGCACTGGCAAGGGCATATCCCATTTTTCCCGAGCTGCGATTCGTAATGTAGCGAACCGGGTCGATGGCCTCGCGAGTAGGGCCTGCCGTTATCACGACTTTGCGTCCTTCCAGGCGTCCATCTCCCTTGCCCCCGGTGAGACTGAATACCGCAGCTGCAATTGCAGCGGGTTCCAGCATACGTCCGGCGCCGGTTTCGCCACAGGCCTGTGAGCCGATACCGGGACCGAGAATATGAATGCCGCGCTCTTCCAGCACTTCACGATTCGCTTGCGTGGCCGGGTTACTCCACATCACGTGATTCATCGCGGGCGCCAGCGCGATCGGCGCCTCGGTAGCGAGGCAAATCGTGGTCAGCAGATCCGGCGCTCCGCCGCTGACAATGCGCGCCATGACCTCGGCTGTCGCGGGCGCAATCAATACAACATCCGCCCAACGGGCGAGTTCGATGTGACTCATTGCCGCTTCGGCTTCCTTGTCCCAGAGATTGGAACGAATTGGCCGGCCCGATACGGCCTGCAATGCAGTCGCGGTAACAAATTCCTCGGCTGAGGCCGTCATGACAATCTGTACTTCAGCGCCGCGCTCACGCAAACGCCGCACCAGGTCCGGTGATTTATAAGCAGCGATACCGCCGCTGATGCCGAGCACTACGTTCAATGGATTACCCGCTTGTTATGCTGCACTAGAGCTTATCCCGGAGATATCGGCCAATTCCAGTGGATCAAGGCAGTAATCGAGAACGAATACTTCTATCGAAAGAACACGCAGGGAGCACAGCGGCGCCGGTATTTCGGACAATCTGGCGGCATTTCCGGCCAATCCTTCAGGGAGGTATTACGCCCTGGAAAGCCGGGTGCTATACCGGGTTCTGAATCATTTGAGGCCGGAGTCATGCAAAAATTGATTGTTTTCCTGTTGGCTGCTGTTCTGATACTGGCGGCGCTGTTTGCTGACGCCAAAGACGATGCGCGTATCGAAGTAGCGCGGTTCGACGCCGCCGGGAACATCCTGGTGCCGGAGGACCTCGACGAGTGGGTATTCATAGGCAGCTCGCTCGGCATGGGTTACTCGCAGCAAGCCTTCGATCCAGACAGCCCCGGGATGTTCCAGATCGTGCGCATGGAACCGCGGGCATTCGAAGCCTTCAAGAAAACGGGCACATTCGTTGACGGCACTATGTTCTCATTGCATTTTTATGGTTCGCAAAATGAGATCTCCATCAATCGTGCTGGCTACGTTATGGATGACCTGCATTTTGCCGAGATACATTACAAGGACAACGAGCGTTTTCCGGATGGGTCCAACTTCTATAATCTTGTCAATGGCGAGCCGATCGGCACCGCAATACCCCTGCCGAACGATTGTGTTACCTGTCACGAACGGGACGGTGCCTATGACGGTGTATTCGTACAATTTTACCCGACGATTTTTGAGTATCTGCCGAAATCGGTGCGTGAGCGTCTTGTCGCTACCCGGGCGTCCGGGCACCACTGAAACCGGCAGTCGCCCGCATGCCTGAGCAACGTGTTATCGCAGCACTGGTCTACCCGGGGCTGCAACTCCTCGATGTCGTCGGTCCGCTCGAGACATTTAACCTGGCTGCGCAACAGCTCATTGATGACGGTGAGCGGGAAAGCCCTGCGTACAAAGTTGTTGTTGTCGCGCGGGACAAGACCGCCGAGAGTTCCATGTCCGGACTTTCAATCAACGCGACCCGGAGTCTGCAGGATGATCTCGCCGACATCGATACGCTCATCGTACCGGGCGCGCTGAGCGGCGATGAACATTTTTTTACTGACGCCGACTACATTGACTTCGTGCAGCGCGCACGACGTTCCGTGCGTCGAACCTGTTCAGTGTGTTCTGGTGCACTGTTGCTGGCTGCCGCCGGCATACTCGATGGCCGGCGCGCGACTACGCACTGGATGGATGCAGAGGAGCTGCGGTCGACCTTTCCTCGCGTACGCGTCGAAGCGAACCAGATTTTCATCCGTGACGGTGACGTCTATACGTCCGGGGGAATAACGGCGGGGATTGACCTGGCATTGTCGCTGGTCGAGCAGGATCACTCGCGCCGCACTGCACTGAAGGTGGCGAAACGCTTGCTGGTATTCCTCAAGCGCCCTGGCGATCAATTGCAGTTCAACACCTTCATCGCCGCACAGAGCCAGCCAACGCGGTTCGCCAGCTTGCTTGACTGGATGACCGATAATCTCGAACAGGACCTCAGCGTTGCTGCCCTGGCCACGCGAGCATGTATGAGCGAACGTACGTTTCGCAGGCGCTTCGAACATGAAGTCGGGATGCCTGTAAAACGCTACCTCACGCGGGCACGAATTACCAAAGCACAATCCTTGCTCGAGACAACAAGTTTACCGGTCGCAACTATCGCCAGCCGCTGCGGCTTCGGCTCCGCCGATGCATTGCGCTATGCCTTCGCTGCTCTGCTGGACGTGACGCCCACCGACTACCGGCGTCGCTTCGGCTGAATCACCGACTTGCCGGCAATTAAGCGGGTTGCCGGCAATTTGCGCTTGCCGCAGGATTGCAGCGTGAAAAACGTCTCCGACAAGGAATGTTGTGACGTTGACTTGCTGGCGTCCCTCGTGGCGGGTGGCAATTCAACCGGGCGGCAGGCCGCCGTTGAGCTCCTGCAGCGCTTCGGCAATTTTCGTTCTTTATTGCGGGCCACCGACCACGAGCTACTCGCCTGCCGTGGCATTGGAAGGGCGCGGCTGCAAGCACTCCGGGCGCTGCCCTTGTTCGCACGCCGCTATTTTGAGGAGTCGCTCCCCGCCGGCATTGCCATCCGCAGCCCGACGGACACAGAAGGCTTTCTGAAGGCCCGTATGCAGCACCTCGATCATGAATTGTTCTGCTGCCTTTACCTTGATAACCGCCACCGCGTGCTGCGCTTTGACGAACTGTTTCGCGGCACAATAGACGGCACCTCGGTATATCCGCGTGAAGTGGTCAAAGAAGCATTGAGCGTCAATGCGGCGGCCGTCATCCTCGCACACAACCACCCATCCGGCGTCGCGGAACCCAGCCAGGCCGACGAACGGATCACCCAACGTCTGAAAGCGGCTTTGGAGCTGGTCGATATCCGCTTGCTCGACCACCTGATCGTCGGCCACGGAGCCGCGACCTCGCTCGCCAGTCGCGGGCTATTGTAAAGTCGCCCCGGATTGGCCGCGTCGCCCTTGTAAAGCAATGCCTACGCTGGTATAAAGTTCCGCTCTTTGCTCGTCAGCCGCGGGCAACTTTTAATAAAATCAGAGACTTACCCATGTCCAAGGTATGCCAAGTGACGGGGAAACGGCCGCAAACGGGCAATAACGTTTCTCACGCACACAATAAAACTCGCCGCCGCTTTCTGCCGAACCTGCAAAGCAAGCGTTTTTGGGTCGAATCCGAGAAGCGTTTCGTACGTCTGCGCATCTCTCATAAGGGTCTGCGCATCATCGACAAGCACGGTATCGAGAAGGTTGTTGCCGATCTGCGTGCCGCCGGCCAACGTATTTAATCGCGGGAGCACAAGCCATGCGTGACAAAATCAAACTCGTCTCCAGCGCCGGAACAGGCCACTACTACACAGTGACCAAGAACAAGCGCCTGCACCCTGAAAAAATGGAGACCAAGAAGTACGATCCGACCATTCGGAAACACGTGCTTTATAAGGAAGCCAAGATCAAATAAATAAGGTGACAGTGACCATATTCTTGCAAGAATATGGTCACTGTCACCTTATTTATTGAGCGAAAGCCCGGGTGTACCGGGCTTTTTTTTGCGCCACAATGCAGCATGCCTGAGCTACCCGAAGTTGAGACAAGCCGACGTGGCATTGCACCGCATATCATCGATAGAGCAGTGCAAAACGTCATTGTACGTAATCGAAATCTGCGCTGGCCGGTGTCCCGGTCAGTTGATCGAAACCTGTGCGGCGCGGTAATCACAGCGGTCGAACGACGCGCAAAATATCTGCTCATCAAAACCAGCGCCGGTGCAGCCATTTTGCACCTTGGCATGTCCGGCAGTGTCTACATCGTCGATCAGGGTACCCCTGCCGGGATACATGACCATGTCGATATTGAGCTGAACTCCGGCAAGCTGTTGCGTTTTCGCGATCCGCGTCGCTTCGGTTCCCTGCACTGGAGCCGCAACCCGCTGCAACACAAGCTGCTTAAATCACTGGGGCCGGAACCGCTCGGAGATGAATTCGACGGTGAGTATTTGTGGAAACGATCCAGAAGTCGGCGTGTCAGCGTCAAGCAGTTCATTATGAACGCGCAGGTCGTTGTCGGCGTTGGCAACATCTACGCCAGTGAGGCCTTGTTTCTCGCAGGCATTCACCCGCGACGGGCCGCCGGACGCATCAGTCAGACTCGTTACGAAACTTTGTCTGCAGCGATTCAAGATGTGCTGACCGAGGCGATCGATGCCGGCGGCACAACGCTCAGAGATTTTTACGGTGGCGATGGCGAGTCCGGCTATTTTCAGCAGCAACTGGAAGTCTACGGTCGTGACGGAGAAGCCTGTCGCTACTGCGGTACGCCGATTACTGCGATTGTCCAGGGGCAGCGGTCAACGTTTTACTGCAAGCACTGCCAAACCTGATCAGGCTCGGCCACATCGCTTCAGAAGTGCTACTTTGACTTTCGGTGACACAAACTCGCTAATGTCGCCACCCAGTTCCGCCACTTCACGCACCAGGCTGGACGAGATAAAAGTGTATTTCTCTGTTGGCGTCAGAAAAACCGTTTCAACCTCGTCAGTCAGGTGACGGTTCATGTTGGCGAGTTGGAACTCGTACTCGAAATCCGAGACAGCGCGCAAACCACGAATGATGACAGCGAGATCATTCTCCCTCGCGAAATCCACGGTCAGGCCTTCGTAGCCGGTGACCTCTACGTTCTCAAGATCGCTCAACGCCTCGCTCGCGAGACTGACTCTCTCATCGAAGCTGAACATTGGAGCCTTGCTACCCGGATTAGCTGCAATTGCCACGACAACCTTGCCATACAATCGTGCCGCCCGACGCACAAGGTCCTCGTGACCCAGCGTAACCGGATCGAACGTGCCGGGATACATTGCAGAAACAGTCATGTTGGAGCCCCTCATTCAGCTGCGCTTGCGAGCATATAGCGCACGTTCCCAGCCTTTTTGTTTTTAAGTACACGCCACGCCTGCGGCAGGCGCGGCTCTGATCGGTCTTTGCCGAACTCAATATAGATTCTGGCATTCTTTGCCAGCCAGCCCTTTTCGACCAATAGTCTACACAATTCATCGTGCAGACCGGCAGCAAACGGCGGGTCGATGAATACGATATCAAATTGCGTCGCTGGGGACTCTGTCAAGAAATCGCGGGCATCCGCGACGTCAACGCGGGCGTTGCAGGTATCCAGTATGGCGAGATTGTCGAGCAGCACCCGTGCAGCAGCGCGCGATTTTTCAACGAACACCACGCTCGCGGCGCCGCGTGACAATGCTTCGATACCGAGTGCGCCGGTCCCGGCACACAAATCAAGACAGCGACTTCCGTGTACTTGCGGCGCCAACCAGTTAAAAAGCGTCTCGCGAATTCGCGACGAGGTGGGGCGCAGACCGGGCAGCTCCGCAATTTGCAAAAGGCGACTACGCCAGATTCCGGCTACAATACGCAACTGTCCCGACTGGGATTTTTTCTTGCCTGCAGATCTATGAACAGTCATTTTAATTGGCTCCCAATGAACGTATAGCGATGTTTGGAAAAAAAGAAAAGCCTGCCAAACCTGAAGGCTTCATAAAGCGGCTGCGTGCCCGCCTTAATCGAGGTGACAGCTGGCTGAGCTATGACCTCGCAAACCTCGTCCCGGGCGGCACCATTGACGATGATGTCCTCGAAGAACTGGAGGCTTTGCTGGTCATGGCCGACGTCGGCGTCGAAACGACGGAGGTGATCATCGCGGACCTCCGCAAGCGCCTCGCGCGCAAGGAGTTACAGGACCTGCAGTCGCTGCGCCAAGGGCTGCACCAGTCGATCCTGAGTATTCTCGAACCCGTTCAACAGGAGCTCGTCATCGAGAAAGGCGACGGACCGTTTGTCATTCTGATGATTGGCGTCAATGGTGCCGGGAAAACGACGACTATCGGCAAGCTCGCAAGTCGCTTCAAAAGCCAGGGGCACTCCGTCATGCTGGCTGCGGGAGATACGTTCCGCGCGGCAGCTGTCGAACAATTGCAGGCCTGGGGTCAACGAAATGACGTGACGGTGGTTGCACAACAGTCCGGTGCAGATCCTGCGGCAGTAATTTTTGATGCCTGGCAGGCGGCGAAGGCGCGCAATATTGATATCCTGCTTGCCGATACAGCTGGCCGATTGCAAAGCCAGGCCGGTTTGATGGACGAACTGGCTAAAATAAAGCGCGTCGTTGCAAGGCACGACGATTCGGCTCCGCACGAAACCATGCTGGTCCTGGATGCGAGCCAGGGACAGAACGCCCTGGTACAAGCTGAAAAGTTCAACGAAACGCTCGGCATCAGTGGCATTACAGTGACCAAGTTGGACGGCAGCGCAAAGGGTGGCATTCTGCTGGCCATAGCAAATCGATTGCGCGTCCCGGTGCGCTTTATCGGCATTGGCGAAGCCGTGGACGACTTGCAGGCTTTCGACGCCGAGGAATTTGCTTCGGCCTTGCTGGCGTCCGGTGACGGGAATTCCGACTAGATGATTCAACTCGACAACGTGACGAAACGCTATCCCGGCGGACAGGAAGCGCTTTCCGGTCTGAGCCTGTCCATCGACAAGGGCGAGATGGTATTTGTAACCGGACATTCGGGTGCCGGCAAAAGCACGTTGCTGCGCCTGATTGCACTGATCGAACGACCGACCAACGGGCAAGTGCTGGTCGACAAACAGAACACGCGGCGGGTCAAGCGACGCAGAATTCCGGCGTATCGCAGGCAGATCGGCATGGTGTTCCAGGATCACAAGCTGCTTTACGACCGTCCCGTCTATGACAATGTCGCGCTGCCGCTGATCATTGCCGGCGTCAGCCATCGCGATGCGGGACGACGTGTTCGGGCAGCGCTGGACCAGGTCGGCCTGTTGCACAAGGAAAAACAAAATCCGCAGACGCTGTCGGCTGGCGAGCAACAGCGTGTCGGTATCGCCCGTGCGATTGTTACCCGACCCAAACTGCTGATTGCCGACGAGCCAACCGGAAACCTCGACCCGGACCTGTCGCTGGAAGTCATGCGCATTTTCAGGCGTTTCAATGAAGTCGGCGTTACTCTGCTGATAGCCAGCCATGACATTGCTTTGATTGACCGGCTCGGGTGCCGGCGCATTGCGCTGGAGGACGGCAAATTGCAGCAACAGGAGGCCGATCCGTGGCAGTGACACGCAATGCCGACGCGGTCGCACCAGTGCGCTCCTCGGGTCCGGTTGTTACCTGGCTGACGCGGCATGCCAGTACCGCCATCGGTGCGCTGGGCAGACTGTCGCGACAACCGTTTGCCAGCCTGATGATTATCCTGGTTATCGGCGTAACGCTGGCGCTGCCTGCCGCGATCAATGTTGTGGTCAAGAATGCGCAATCGGTCAGTGGCAGCTGGGACAATGCGCTGGATTTTTCGGTTTATTTGCAGCGCGAGCTGTCGGAGCGCGACGCACAAGCGCTTGCGAGCCTTATCGGCCAACGCGCGGATGTCGAGTCGGTCCGCCTCGTTACCGCTGACCAGGCGCTGGCCGACTTCAAACTGCAATCGGGGTTTGGCGAAGCACTGGATCAGCTTGGCGACAACCCGTTGCCGCATGCGTTAATCGTCCGCCCCAGCGCCGGAAACACGACAGCATCAATGACGTTGCTGCAGGAAGAAATTGGCAATCTTCCCGAGACGGATCTCGTGCAGGCGGATACCGAATGGGTACAACGCTTTCACGCGATTCTCGACATCGTCCGAAAAGCCATTGCGATATTCGCCGCCTTGCTCGGTATCGCGATCGTGGTTGTCATCGGCAACACTATCCGGCTCGACATTGAAAACCGTCGCGAGGAAATTGAAGTCACCAAGCTGATTGGCGCCAGCAACGCGTTCGTGCGCCGGCCGTTTCTCTGGACCGGCTTCTGGTATGGGCTGAGCGGCGGCATCGTTGCGCTGCTGCTGGTCGAGTACGGGTTGTTCCTGCTCAAAGGCCCGGTGACCCGCCTTGCCGGCCTGTACCAGGGCAAAATCACGGTCGTGTCACTGGACCTCGCTGAAAGTGCCGCTATTGTTGGCGTTGCCTGTTTTCTCGGCCTGTTTGCCTCCTGGGTCACAGCAGCCCGGCACATGTACCGCATCGAGCCCCGCTAGTCTTACATAATCTTGCTGTAAAGACGATTAAATAGCTGTTTTTTATAAGGTTATTTCTCTTGCGTGTTGGGAACTTCACGGTATTGTTAGCACTCTAATCTCGTGAGTGCTAAAATGATCTCCCAGACACGGAGGGAACCTATGAAAAGCCCTGTTTTGAAATCGAACTACGAAATTGCGCTGGCAGGACCGGTAGGCAGTCTCGATGGCTATATCCAGGCCGTCGGCGGTATTCCTGTGCTCAGCAAAGCGGACGAGCAGTCCCTTGCACGACGTCTTCGCGACCACGAAGATCTCGAAGCAGCCCGCGAGCTGGTCATGGCGCACCTGCGATTCGTTGTTCATATTGCGAAGGGCTACACTGGCTACGGATTGCCATTGAGTGACCTTATCCAGGAAGGCAATGTTGGCCTGATGAAGGCCGTCAAACGATTCGACCCGGACTACGACGTACGACTGGTATCGTTCGCCGTGCACTGGATCCGAGCCGAAATTCATGAGTTCGTCCTGAAGAACTGGCGCATCGTCAAGGTTGCAACGACGAAGGCGCAGCGCAAGCTGTTTTTCAATCTCCGCAAAAACAAGAAATCACTTGCATGGTTATCGGACGCCGAAACCCGGGCGGTCGCCAAGGACCTTGGCGTCAAGCCAGCCGAAGTCACCGAAATGGAAAAGCGCCTGCACTCGCGTGACGCAGTCTTTGACCCGACACCCGACGCCGACGACGAACGAAACTTCACACCGGCCGCTTATTTGCCAAGTCCGGATGCCGACCCGGCCGCGCAGGTTGAGGCCAGTGACTGGAACAATGATGCAACGACTCGCATGCACGCAGCGCTGGACATTCTCGATGACCGCAGCCGACGGATTCTCGAA
>TARA_R110002096_G_scaffold84719_2_pt1 | contig 11918 bp, 8 predicted proteins | sample TARA_R110002096 | Tara Oceans TARA_R110002096 (sample SAMEA4397295) | marine metagenome | biome: Polar Biome; feature: [DCM] deep chlorophyll maximum layer (ENVO:01000326); material: water (ENVO:00002006), including particulate matter (ENVO:01000060) such as... | depth 35 m | reverse complement strand
TACCAAGTGATGCGCCGATTGGAACTGATATTCGGGACTATTTACAACTTGACGACACGATTATCGAAGTAGATTTAACGCCAAATCGTGCCGATTGCTTAAGCGTGGAAGGTGTTGCGCGTGAAATTTCTTGTTTTGCTAAACAGCCTGTCAAAAACAAACTAGCACCAAAAATAGAAACTTCAATAAACGACCATAAAAATGTAAACGTTGAGGCTACTATAGATTGCCCTCGTTACCTAGGTCGTGTGATTAAAGGCTTAGATCGTTCAGCACAAACGCCTATCTGGATGCAGGAAAAATTGCGTCGATGTGGTCAGCGTAGTTTAGGTCCGTTAGTGGATGTGACAAATTATGTTCTATTGGAATTAGGGCAACCGCTTCACGCATTTGATTTAGCTAAAATCGATGGTGACATTGTTGTTAGACATGCGAGAGAAAAGGAATCTCTAACGCTATTAAACGAACAACAAGTTGAGTTAGATGAGAGTGTGCTGGTTATTGCAGACCAACATAAAGCCTTGGCTTTTGCTGGTGTGATGGGTGGTGAAGCGTCAGCAGTTAATGACGAAACAACAGATATATTCTTAGAATGTGCATTTTTTAGTCCTCTGTCAATTGCGGGTAAATCTAGAAAGTTTGGCTTACATACAGATTCATCACACCGGTTTGAGCGTGGTGTAGACCCAGAGCTTTGTTACCGTGCATTAGATCGGGCGATTGAATTGTTGACCGATATTGCTGGCGGGCAAGTAGGGCCATTAACGGACGCATCGTCAACCAAAACGCTTCCAGTTAATAAAGCAGTGCCTTTTAGGTTTCAAAGAGTGCAGCGTGTGCTGGGTATAGAACTTGATGAAAATACAGTCGAAGCATATTTTGATAGCTTGGGAATGATTGTTAATAAGACGGCAAGTGAGTGGTTCGTTACAGCACCAAGTTATCGATTTGATATTGCAATTGAAGCAGACTTGATAGAAGAGGTGGCACGCTTATATGGCTACGATAATCTGCCACAAAATGAATTAACCGTTTCGGGTACTTTAACAGCCATTGAAGAGCAGTTGCAGCCCCTAGACAGGATTAAAGACTTACTGGTTGATTTAGGGTATCAAGAAGCGGTTACATACAGTTTTACAGATGACTCGTCGCTCAAGCTGTTGACCCCTCAGGATGATGTGTACCGATTACAGAATCCAATATCGGCTGATTTGTCTGTTATGCGTACAACCTTATGGGCTGGCTTATTAAAAGCAATGGATGCAAACATTAAACGTAATGAAGAAACAATACGTTTTTTTGAAACAGGCTTAAAATTCACGGTTAAAGATGGGCAGCTAGTGCAAGAGCAAATGTTGTCTATATTAGCGACAGGACTCGCTCAGCCAGAACAGTGGGGTGAGTCATCTAGAAGCATTGATTTTTATGATGTTAAACACGATATAGAAGCTATTTTATCGTTGAATGGCAGTTTGTCAGACTACCAGTTTAAACCGGCTAAGCACGAAGCTTTACACCCGGGACAAACAGCAGAGCTGCTTAATAATTCAGGGGAGCATGTTGGTTATATTGGTTTATTACACCCAGCTTTGGAAGGTGAGTTTAATATTAAGAAACCAGTGTATTTAGTAGAACTAAAACAATCTCTGATTCAGACAAAACAGATACCAGAATTTCAAGCAGTGTCAAAATATCCAGCGGTAAGACGTGACCTAGCACTCATTGTGGATGAAAAGTTCCACGTAAATGAAATGGTCGGCTATATTACTAAGCAATACACGCTTGTTAATGAGGTTATTGTGTTTGATATTTACCAAGGCAAGGGAGTAGAAACTGGTAGAAAAAGTGTTGCTTTGGGCTTGATTTTACAGGATAAATCTAAGACACTAGTTGAGCAAGATGTTGAGGAACTCATTAATGAATTGCTCGCTAATCTTAATAATTTATTTAATGCTCAGCTAAGGGAATAAAAAAATGTCATTAACGAAAGCTGATTTAACAGAGCAATTATTTGACGAGTTAGGTCTCAATAAACGAGAAGCTAAAGAGATCGTTGAGCAAATGTTTGAAGCAATAAAGGAATCGTTAGAAAAAGGTGAGCAAGTTAAAATTTCAGGATTTGGAAATTTTGAACTTAAAGACAAAGAGGCTCGACCTGGACGAAATCCAAAAACAGGCGAAGATGTATCTATTTCTGCAAGAAGGGTGGTTACTCTTAGAGCAGGTCAAAAACTTAAAGACAGAGTAGAAGCATATGCTGGAACCCAGTCATAACAATGAGTTGCCGGCGATACCGGCGAAACGTTATTTCACTATTGGTGAAGTGAGTGAGTTATGTGCTGTAAAACCCCATGTACTAAGGTATTGGGAGCAAGAGTTCTCACAACTTGAGCCGGTAAAACGCCGTGGTAATCGTCGTTATTATCAACGTAAAGATGTTGTGCTGATAAGGCAAATTCGTGGGCTGCTTTATGAGGATGGTTACACTATTGGTGGCGCTCGTTCACACCTTTCAGGTGAAAGTTCACAAAAAGACACCTCACAGACAAAAATAGAAATTCAGCAAATAAAAGCTGAATTAGAAGAAATTTTAGACATACTCAAGTAATTTTAATTCCATCGGGGCGTAGCGCAGCCTGGTAGCGCACCAGTATGGGGTACTGGTGGTCGGAGGTTCAAATCCTCTCGCCCCGACCAAATTTACTATCTTATTCAATAAGTTACGTCTATACTACAATCTTGATAATACAAGATTGTCTAAGCTTTCACCTAGAATAAGTCACTTTTGCAACAGCACTAGCAAAGCCACTAAGGTAATTAGCTTTTCCAGTTCCAACGTTGAAGCTTTTATTATCAGCATGTTTCTTAGCGTAAGAGGCAGAATATGTTCCCATGTGCCATCCATCAGCAAGTAGAGCCATTGAGCCAGATATAGTACCAACGGTAATTTCAAATGATGGTAGTAAGCCAAAATGCTATCTTTACTTTTTTATCACTATGATTATTATCAATACCGAAATCATGTGAATGATTCCACTGAATACTGTTATCGTCTTGAACTGTTGCTCCTAACTATAATTTTATTGCGTATTAATACATTGTACCCTCAGGATAATATCTAAAGTAAGCGTAATATGTCTCATGCAACCATTGGTAAAAAAGTTACTAACTCGTGCCCAGAAGGTTAAAGGGCTGGCATTAGCTCTAGAAAACAGCTTAGAGGGAGAGCCTGACTGCATGAAAGTTTGCTTCAGATTGAGGCTATATAAGGTGCAGTTAATGGACTAATGAAATAAGTACTGGAAGATGATTTGTGATAACTTTTGGGTGGGGAAGATATGTCACAGGAGCAGCGAACGGAAGAAGTAGAGCAGGTAACCTCAGTTTTAAAAAGTTATTTGAAGTAAATCTCTTAATACCTTTTTAAAAAACCGATTGTTAATCGGTTTTTGTGCTACAATTTTATAAATTATCTTCATAGGCTTGGTTAAATAAAAAATGTTTCTTGGCGAATTGGAAAAATTAGTTCTTCAGTACCTATGGGAAACAGAATCTGCTGATGCGAAACAGGTCTTTGCCTACTTTGAGAAAAGTCGTGGTGGCACACTCAATACAATTCAGAGCACCCTAGATCGCCTGTTTAAAAAAGGATTGTTGGCGCGAGAGAAGCATGGGCACGCATTTCAATACCGTGCGGCAGTCGATCGTGACGTTTTCATTGGGCGATTAATTACTAATATTTCGAGTGACTTCGGTTCAAGTGGCGAGAATATGTTGCTCGCGGCATTTAATTCGCTGTCGAATGGGATGGATGAGAAACAATTAGATGAGCTAGAGCGGTTAATAGATGAGCGGCGTTTAAAAGCAAATTCGGATAGACATATATGATACTAGGTGATTGGGGGCTAGCACTTAATATACTCACGATTGCTATTCTAAGCGTTTGTTTTACAGTGTTCTTAATGTCATTATTTATTAATAGGTTAGAAGGTTTATTGTTGCGGTTTGATGCCTCAAGTCGATCACTTTTACTTTGGTTTATTGTTATTTTGCCTTGGTTTGTAAGTTGTGCCTGTGTAGCTGTATTAGTATTTCCAGAATTATTTATATGGAAAACTCTACCATTCACATCGTCTTTACATTGGCATCATATTTACACCTTTCCTCTTGTGAGCTGGCATGGAGCTACTTTAGTGCTATTTAGCTTTTTATGTCTATTTTTGATGCTAACGAAGTTGCTTAAAGCCTTAAAGATTACATCGCATTTAAATCAACTCAAGGATTTTTTAAATCCGGCTACTTTGCCTAATGGGTGTGTACTCATTGAATCTCAAGAAATTAGTGCATTCACCTCGGGGTTTTTTAGGCCACAGGCTTATATTACACGTGGGCTGTGCGACCTCCTAAGTAAAGAAGAGAGTTTTATTGTTCAACAACATGAGCTTGCGCATGCTAAGTATGCGCACCCCCTTAAAAAATATATCTTTTCACTTTTTGCATTGTTTTTCCCACAGCGTGTCGAAAATAAACTGAATGATTCTTACGCACTTTCGCTTGAACAGTTAGCTGATGATACTGTGTTAAAACAGACGCTTGATGTCACTTTAATTTCAAAAACCATTCTAAGGGTTGTTCGCTTGCAAGGGGGTATCCGTGTTAATCAAAGAGAGTTTATCGCAGATTGCGCCTTCACTGCGCACCCATCGGCGCTGAGAATTAAATATTTATTAAATGATAATAAAGGCCGTTCTTTCCCATATCTATTTGTATTTATATCAACACTAACTGTTTTAGCTATTAACTCATTTTCAGTTGATTATATTCATCATTCTTTCGAACACTTATTTAGCCATTAAGGAAACATAATGCTTCTTATCCAATATAAACATGTGCCCAAAAAACCGACCTTTAATCGGTTTTTTGGGCATCGGTTATCTGTCCATGTAGGACTATTGTTTGCAATATATATAGCCGTATCCACTCCTGTATATGCGGTTGATTATTTAGAAAAGTCGCTTTCAATGCAAGAAGCGATTTCACGAAGTCTTAGCCTACATCCAGAGCTTGCAAGCATTGGTTATCGGATAAAAAGCGCAGAAGGTGATATTAAGTACGCCGCCGTTGGCCAAAAACCAGAATTGTCCCTGGCAGTAGAAGATGCTTTAGGTACCGGTGATTATTCAGGCTTAGATAATGCTCAATCTACGTTAAGTATTGGTTGGATTTTAGATGAGGGGTTATCAGGTAGTCGAGTTGGGAAATACCAAGTAAGAAAAACGCTTATAGAGATAGAGAGGGATATCAAACGATTTGATATTGCTGCACAAACTGCGCACCAATTTTCAACCGTGCTTGCTCTTCAGGAAAATTTATCTATTGCTAAGAGAGCGCAGCAACATACAAAAGTGATTCTTTTCGATATTGTGAAACGTGTTAAAGCAGGAAAAGCCCCTGTTGCAGATCAACTTCGTGCGGAGGTTGATCAGGAGCGCCGCGAGCTTGAGGTCGAAGACATCACACATGAATTATTATCTGCAAAAAAAATCTTGGTATCTAAGTGGGGAGAGACTGACATAGATTTCATATCAGCAGTGGGTTCATTGGATACTTCAAGGGCATTAGTTGATTTTGCAAAGTTAGAAAAATCTATAAAAACCACACCAAAAATGCGGTACTTCTTAACGCAACAACGACTTGTTGATAGTGAGATTATTTTGGCAAAAGAAGAGGCTAAAAATAGATTACGTTTCGATGCTGGGATCAGGCGTTATGAGCGAGAAGAGGATTACAGCCTAACGTTCGGGGTGTCGTTACCGATTGGAAAACCTAGTCGAAATCAAGGGAAAATTTCAGCATTAACTGCGGATAAAGACAGTTATCAAGCGGATGCTAATGCTACCAAAACTCAACTTCTCACTAAAATATTTGTGCTCTATGAGGAGCTGAAACACGGGCATCACATTATAGAGTCTATTGAAAACAAAATTATGCCACGCCTTGAGCGGGCATTAAAAGAAACCCAAAAGGCTTATCAAATTGGAAAATACAGCTATCAGGAGTGGTCAGTAGTTCAGCAAGAAGTACTCGATACGCAGCTAGCACTTGTTGATGCTCGTTTGAAAGCGCATAACAATATGGTTGAGCTGGAGCGCTTAACGGGGTTGTCGCTCTTAAGCCGTAAAGTAGCTCAATAATAAATCAGGTTCTTCCGTACTACGCACTTAAAACATTAATTAATAGAGGAAAGAAATGAAGAAGAAATCACTATTGCGCCCTGTAACTTTTGGGCTTGTATTGTGGACAGTTGTAATGCTCTTAGTGACGACCTCAATATCGGCAGTTGCCGCTAAAAATACTGTAGAAGAGGCGGAGCCAGAAAAAGGCCCACATGGAGGGCGTCTATTAAAACAAGAGGGGTTTGTTATTGAACTATCTATTTTTGAAACAGGTGTGCCGCCAGAGTTTCGTGTTTGGATAACAAATAACGAAAAAGCAGTACCCCCCGAGGCTGTTTCCTTAACCGTGGAACTCATTCGTTTAGGCGATGTTGTGGATGTAATTAATTTTAAACCACAGGGTGATTTTTTACGTGGTGATCTGGAAATTTACGAACCCCACTCTTTTGTTGTAAGGATTAATGCGAGCTATCAAGACAAGAGTTATCAATGGCAGTACGATAATTTTGAAGGACGCACGTCAATTGAGGCACAAGTCGCAAAAGCCATGAATATACAAACAGAGGTTGCAGGCCAAGCAACGCTTTCTGAGGTAATACATGTATTTGGTCGTATAGAGCCAGCACAGAATGCTCAGCGTCAAATTATGGCGCGTTTTGATGGGCAGATAAAATCGATGCCTGTGAGCCTTGGGCAACCAGTAAAAACGGGCGATGTGCTCGTTAGAGTTGAAAGTAATGAGAGTTTGAAACCCTACTCGATTACGTCGCCCATAGATGGTGTTGTTGCGATAAAAAATGCGAATGTTGGCGAACAAACTGCTGGGCGTGTCCTGTTGTCCGTTACTAATTTACAAGATTTAACGGCAGAATTTTCGGTGTTCTCATTGGATCGTGGGAAAGTTCTCCTTGGTGCTCCTGTGACCATTAGTGTAAACGGAGTTGAAAAGAACTTAATAGGAGAGGTGGTATCTTTTGGTAGCACTGTTCAAAGCAACCAATCCACGATCGTGCGTGTCTCAATAGATAATACTTCTGGCCGTTATTTACCAGGTCAATATGCGACGGGGAGTATAGAGGTGGATCGATACTCTGTTCCTTTGGCGGTTAAACGAGCCGGGCTTCAGGCCTTTCGAGATTTTACTGTTGTTTATGCCAAAGTTGGCGAGCAGTATGAAGTGAGAATGCTCGAGTTAGGGCGAGAAGCAGGGGAATGGGTTGAGGTTTTAGGTGGCTTAGATGTGGGTACTGAATACGTGACACAAAACAGCTTTATCATTAAAGCTGATATTGAAAAGTCCGGCGCGTCTCACGACCACTAACGATAACCACATTTTAGGGGATTCCCATGCTCGAATATCTTATTAAGTTTTCTATTCAGCGGCGCGCCTTAATTATGGTTGCCGTTGTTGTTTTAAGCGCACTTGGTTTATGGAACTTTACGAAGTTACCTATTGATGCCGTTCCTGATATAACAAACGTTCAGGTTATGATTAATACTGAGGCTGCAGGTTATACGCCGTTAGAGGTTGAGCAGCGTGTGACTTTTCCTATCGAAACGGCTATGGCTGGGTTGCCGAACCTCCAATATACGCGTTCAGTCTCTCGTTATGGGTTATCACAAGTCACAGTTATTTTTAGCGACGAGACAGATATTTATTTTGCTCGCCAGTTAGTTGGTGAACGTTTGTCGAGTGTGAAATCTAATTTACCTCGTTTACTTGAGCCAGAACTTGGGCCTCTATCTACAGGCTTAGGTGAAATTTTTATGTTTACGGTAGATGCTGAGCCAGGTGCATTAAATCAAGATGGGTCATTGGTTTCACCTACAGACTTACGTTCCGTCCATGATTGGATTATCCGTCCGCAATTGTTGCGCGTGCCTGGTGTTGTTGAGGTTAACCCAATTGGTGGTTATAAGCGGGAGGTATTGGTCGCTATTGAGCCAGAAAAGCTTCTAGCGTTTCAACTTACACAAGCGGATGTTATTGGTGCAATTCAAAATAACAATCAAAATCGCGGTGTTGGTTTCGTCGAGCACAACGGTTCACAGTGGTTGCTACGTGTTCCTGGTCAGCGTGCAAAGGTGGCGGAGTTAGGTGAATTACTAATACGCAGTGATAACGGTATTCCTATTAGGATAAAAGATGTAGCTAGCATCGAAGAAGGCAAGGAGCTGCGAACAGGCGCCGCGACGCAAAATGGTAGAGAAGTTGTCATGAGTACAGTGTTTATGTTGATGGGTGAAAACAGTCGCACAGTGGCTGAAGCCGTTGCTAAAAAACTCGAGGAAATTAAGAAAGGCCTGCCGGAAGGTATTTCGGCTACAGCCGTATACGACCGTACAGGGTTAGTTGATAAAACACTAAAAACCGTGCAAACAAACTTACTTGAAGGGGCATTGCTAGTTATTGTTATTTTATTTTTTCTGCTGGGTAATGTTCGAGCTGCTTTACTTACTGCAGCTGTTATCCCCATTGCTATGTTAATGACAATAACAGGTATGGTACACGCAGGTGTAAGCGCAAATTTAATGAGCTTAGGTGCATTGGATTTTGGGTTGCTTGTAGACGGTGCGATCATTATTGTTGAAAACTGCTTACGTCGATTAAGTCATGCTTCATCTGATAATAAGAGGATGGCTATCGGGGAGCGTTTTGATATTGTATTTAATGCTACTGGCGAAGTTATTCGCCCTGCCTTATTTGGTGTGTTTATTATTACAGCAGTTTATTTGCCAATATTCGCACTAAGCGGTGTTGAGGGAAAAATGTTTCACCCTATGGCATTAACGGTGGTGATTGCACTGGGGTGCGCAATTGTGCTTTCAATTACGTTCGTTCCCGCCTGTGTAGCATTATTTTTTCGCAAGCCTATTGAAGAGAAAGACAGTGCAATTATTCGAGTTACACGATCAGTATATGAGCCTTTATTAACACTAGCGCTAAAGGCTCGCTGGTTAGTTGTTGGGTGTGCTGTGGTTTTAGTGTTGGCTTCTGCTTTACAGGCAACGCGGCTAGGTAGTGAGTTTGTTCCGAATCTAGATGAGGGCGATATTGCTATGCATGCGTTACGCATACCAGGTACCTCTTTAACTCAATCAATAGAATTACAAAAAGTGCTAGAAGAAAAGATTACAGAACTGCCCGAAGTTGCTCGCATTTTTTCGAAAATAGGCACGCCTGATGTAGCCACGGACCCGATGCCGCCGAGTGTCGCCGATACATTTATTATGCTAAAACCGAGAGGTGAATGGCCGGATCCGAATAAGATGAAAGCACAAGTAGTAGAAGAATTAGCTGCATTGGTTGAGCCCATACCTGGTAATCGCTACGAATTTCTTCAGCCTATTCAAATGCGCTTTAATGAATTGCTATCAGGTGTACGGGCAGAGCTAGCCATTAAGGTATATGGTGATGACTTTGAACAGCTGCAGGCTTTGGGGGGTGAGATTGAGAGGGCTATTGCGAAAGTAGAGGGTATTGCCGATATTCAAATGGAAAAAATTACAGGCTTACCTATCATGACCATGCAACCAAAGCTGGATGTACTTGCACAATACGGGGTATCACTAAGTGATTTACAAGATCAGTTGGCCATTGCATTGGGCGGTGAAGTTGCCGGGCAGTTTTATGAAGGTGATCGGCGGAGCGATATTGTTGTACGTCTACCTGAGCAGCGTCGTACTGATATGGATCGTTTACGGTACTTACCCATTCATCTGTCCAGTACGGAAGCGTTGCCCCTACAGGAGCTTGCAACATTAGAGTTAGTGGAGGGATTCAATCAGGTAAATCGTGAAAATGGAAAACGACGAATAGTTGTTACAGCTAATGTACGGGGGCGTGATTTGGGATCATTTGTTTTAGATGTCCAGTCAGCCATTAATGAATCAGTGGAAGTGCCTTCAGGTTATTGGGTGGAGTATGGTGGTACTTATCAAAAGCTTCAGTCTGCATCGAAACGTTTAACATTGGTTGTACCTATTACATTGATCATGATTATTGGCTTGTTGTTTCTAGCTTTAGGTTCCTTTAAAGATGCCATGATTATTTTTACTGGCGTACCTTTAGCACTAACGGGTGGCGTTTTATTTCTTGTAATGCGTGATATTCCATTTTCTATCTCGGCCGCAGTAGGCTTTATTGCTTTGTCTGGTATTGCTATCCTCAATGGCTTGGTCATGGTGTCATTCATTCGAGAGTTAATACAGGAAGGGTTTACTGTAGAAAAAGCGGTGATTGAAGGTGCATTAACACGTTTGCGACCAGTTATAACCACAGCACTTGTGGCTTCTCTTGGCTTTGTTCCTATGGCGTTAAATACGGGGATTGGTTCAGAGGTTCAGCGACCTTTAGCGACGGTTGTTATCGGTGGCATAATATCCTCGACTTTACTTACTCTGTTTGTATTACCGGTGCTTTATCGCTTATTACATAAAGATGTACCGTTAACGGAAAACGTTTAGATTTAAAATATTCACGTGGTTATCAATATTGATAACCACGTGAAAAAATCGTGTTAGGGTTTTAGTCGTTGTGTTCAATTCGCAATGTAATTAGACTATTTGAAATGTTTTTTTTTCATAAAACAAATAAACGTACGCAATTGCTGTGGTTAGTTTTTCTTTCCATTGCATTACTATGTAGCCAAGGAATGAAGCTTCGTTTGCATGGCATTGATAAACCACATCATGCTCATCAATCAATTCCCGCAGAACACGAGCATATAACGCTATCTAACTTAGACTCTTTAAATGCTCTGTCTCACTAGACCACTAGGACCAGAAGGTTGCTAAATTGATCTGAGCCAAAATGGTTTCTTGAAAAATCTTACAAGCAAAGTGCCTGTACTGGCTTTCTTGGTTTTTATAACATTATTACTTCGTAAGGGGCAGAGGGTGTGCAAAGCCCGTTAAGCAATTTATAGACACTGCAGCAGTGTTAGCATATCTAGTTAACTAATTGTCGGTACAAATGAGGAAGCGGGTTGTAGTTGAAGTGTCTTATCATGTGCTTAAGTTTTTTGGTACAGCCAAATTCTTTTTAATATCAACTGCTAAATAAGTTATCTACGATTGTAGGTCTGATTTTTAGTTAAGCATGAATCGTGGCTAGACCATTTTAGTTGGTGCTTAACAAATTCAAATAATTATGGCTATAAGATGCTAGTTATTAAGACTGGTGCTCTAAGTGGTTCGTTATTCCTCTGTAGTTACGTTATTGGGCTTTTTGGCTAGGAAAGCCTTTATTAAGAATATCAGGTAGTCTATTTGCAAGGGCCATTAATAGTATTTCCACCATAGAGGCAGGAGGATGGGTTAGTTGTAGCGTAATAAATTTTATACAGGACTTGAACTGTGTTGTGTCACAATGTTATTAGATTTATTGTCTTTTTTGGTTAAAAAGGGGTGGGTCTTAGGCAATAGAGGCTGTTCACTAAACAACAGTAGGGTAGATAAATGGATTTGAAAGGAAAAGCAGCGATAATAACCGGTTCAACATCGGGAATTGGTTTAGGCATTGCGCAGGGGTTTGCAGCGCAAGGCATTAATATTATGTTGAATGGGTTTGGTGATTCGGTTGAGATTGAAAAAGAACGGCAGGCGATTGAAAACCAAGGGGTTAAGTGTATCTATAATGATGCTGATATGACCCAACCGGATGAAATAACAGCCATGGTCGAAGAGGCTGTGAAGGTTTTTGGTTCTATTGACATTGTTGTTAATAATGCGGGCATTCAG
>TARA_R110002096_G_scaffold147671_26_pt1 | contig 11942 bp, 11 predicted proteins | sample TARA_R110002096 | Tara Oceans TARA_R110002096 (sample SAMEA4397295) | marine metagenome | biome: Polar Biome; feature: [DCM] deep chlorophyll maximum layer (ENVO:01000326); material: water (ENVO:00002006), including particulate matter (ENVO:01000060) such as... | depth 35 m | reverse complement strand
CTTCCCACGGATCGGATCGGGCTCATTGCCTTTGCAGGGAGAGCGTTTGCCCAAGCCCCCCTCACTGTGGATCACGAAGCCGTCTTGGAGTCGATCGAACAAATGGATACCGAAGTCGTCACGAGAGGCGGCACGAATCTGATCGAACCAGCTGTCCTGGCGCTGGAAACCATGAAAGAGGCCGAGGCGACTCTCGCCGCTCTGGTTATTTTCAGTGATGGCGAAGATCTGGAGGGGCAACAACAGCTGCAGGAGCTTCAAGAGGGCGCTTCCAGTTCCACACTCCTGATTGTGGCGGTCGGTGTCGGAACAGAGAGTGGCGGAATCATTCCGGATCCGCTTGCCAAGCAACCCGGCGTGTTCATCAAAGATGAGGCCGGAAACATTGTCCGCTCGCGGCTGGATCCCGTCGCCCTGCGCCAACTTGCTGATATGACAGACGGCGTTTATCTCAACATGGGAAGCCAATCATCAGTCAGTGACGTGGTTCGCCAGGCGCTTCGCAAACTCGAAGCCCAGCAGCTTGAGGCCGATGCGGCCCGAATCCCTATTGAACGCTACGCGATTCCTTTGGTCATCGGCATGTTGCTGCTCATTCTTTCCTATGCTTGGCCCCAAGTGCCGATCCGTGCTTCAATGACACGAACTGTTTCGACCGAGTAATCTTCCCCATCCCAGTGGCATCACTACGTATCATTCTTTTATCGCTGACCTGCTTCCCCGTTCTGTGCTTCGCAGACAAGGGATTCGATGCGTATCGGAAGGGCAATTTCGAAGAGGCACAGGCGGCCTACATGGAGAAATTGGCCAAAGGCGGAATTGATTTGGATCGCGGCCAGCTTCATCTCAACCTCGGTGCGGCAGCCTATCGTGGGAACGACTACGAAGGCGCCAAGCACGCATTTGGTCAGGCGCTTCTCAGCAACAAGCCGAGCATCCAGGAGAAGGCGCACTACAATCTCGGGAATGCACTTTTTCAAACCGGACGTGAACTGGCAACCGAGGATGTGGAAGAAACCCGCACGCAATGGGATTCCGCCATCAAACACTACCAATCCGCTCTCGAACTGAATGCGCAGAATTCCCAGGCGCAAAAGAATCTGGAATTCGTCAAAGTGCAGTTGGAGAACCTGAAGCCGCCGGAGCAAGAGCAAAACGAAGACGAACAACAGGAGCAGGACGATCAGGAGAATCCGGACAACAACGACCAACAGGATGATCAAAACGAGCCTCCACCGCCACCGGAGCAAGAGGAAGACGATCCTCCTTCATCTCCACCACCGCCCGACGATCCGCAAAATTCGCCGGATCAGGAGCAACCGCAGCCGCCTCCTCCAACCAAGCCCGAGGAACGGGATTGGTCGCCGGACGATGCACGCCGGATCCTGGAAAATAATGCGGACGAAGACAAAGATGTGAAACCTGAAACGATGGAACAATTCTCCAGCGAACCTTTTCGGAATTGGTAACATGGGAATCATCACGGCCTTTTCACCAACAGCATTCATCTCGAGAACAATCGTCGGATTCATTCCGCTCGTGTTGCTCATTGGACCAGCCCTTGCGCAACAGCAGCCGGTTCGAGTTCGCGCCAGCCTTGAGGAAAAGCAAATTGCCCAGGGAGTCTATACCTACCTGACCATTCTGATAGAGGGCGGCCAGCCTGACAACATCCCGGAGGTAATCGAGGTCGAGGGTCTCGAGATCGTTCGGAAAGTCTACAGTCCCCGCATGACGAGTATTAACGGGGTTTTGAAAACCGAGGTGACCGTCATGTATGGCGTGGTTGGACGCAAACCCGGGAAATACGAGATCCCAGGTCTTTCCTTCGTCATCAACGGCATCCCCTATCAAACCGAGCCCCAAAGCTTGGAGATTGTCGAGATGGCAGGTGACCAGGAGCTATCCGCGGAGCGCCCCTATTTCCTGACGTTCAAGGCCGCGAAAACCGAGGCCTACGTCAATGAGCTCGTCCCGATTGAACTCCATCTCTTTGTTCGAGGGAGCGGCACGATTGGAAGTGCGGGACGCCCCAAATTCGAGAGCGGAGAGAAGTTCGTCATCAAACCTTTTCCCCACCAATATCACGTCGAATTGAAACAGATCGACGGCATCCCGTTCACCACGGTACGATTCCCGACACGCATCGCGGCACTCTCCGCCGGCACGCATCAACTCGGTCCCGCCTCAACCGAGGCCAACGTGACGCGCCCGATGAACACTCTCTTCCCGAGAAACTTTCTTCAGTTCTCCGAGCCACGCACCATCTCAAGTCGTGGGCTTGAGTTTACCATCAAGCCGCTTCCGGAAGAAGGGAAGCCTACCAGCTTTCAGAATACGGTGGGCCGGTTCGAAATGGCAGTTACGGCAACCCCAACCGAACTACGAGTAGGCGACCCGATCTTCATCGACATTCAGGTCAAAGGTAAGGGCAATTTTGATAGCCTTGTTGCTCCTCAGTTGGCTGAGGAAACAGGCTGGAAAGCTTATCAGCCCAATCGCATTGATGATGAAGATCGCGATGACATTGAACAAACGGTGAGCTTCAACCAGGTTGTCATTCCGACTACCGAACACAGTGAGCTGCCACCTCTTGAGTTGTCCTTTTTTGACCCGGAAGCGGAGCAATATGTGGTGTTACGTTCCGACTCGATTCCCCTCATCATTCAACCCGATTCCGTAACCGCGCAGAGAACGGCCTCCGGAGGACTGGCATCTGTGGGCATCCCAAGCGGCCAGTTGGACGATATCCTGTTCATCCACAGCGGAAATGCTACCTGGATCCCAATGAACGCCTCCCTGGTTTCACGCCCATCGTTCTGGTTGTGGCAACTTCTTCCTGCCTTGGCGTTTTCAGCCCTGGTCGGCGTCTGGGGCCAAAAACGACTTGCCGCCTGGCTGAGCAACCGAGGAAAGACTGATGATGCGAGTCTGGAGGCCGTGAGGCTTCGCATTCAGGGCAACGTTTCACGAAGCGATTTTTACGAAGCGATCTTGGAATACGTTGAACGCCACAAGCATCGCCTGGCCCAACTTCCCAATGACACCCGGGCAAAGCTGGATTCCATTTACAAGACCGGAAACCACTTTCTCTATTCAGGGATGAAAACGGCTCAGACCAAAGTCAATGAGAAGGAGAAACAACAAGCCATCAAGACTCTTGGAGAACTGGAGCAATTACGCTTAAAAACGACATGATGCGCTGGATTAGTTCACTCTCCGCCTGCCTTCTCCTCCTCAGCCCTTGCCTCCAGGCCAGTGACCGGGATGATATTTTCTCGGAAGCCAATCGTCTCTATGAGGTCGAAGAATTTGAGCAAGCTCGGGATCTCTACCGTGAGTTGACGGAAGAGAATTTGTCCCAGGAAGTGTACTTCAACCTGGGAAACACCCTCTTCCGTCTCGGCAAGCTTGGCGAAGCCTGTTTGTGGTATCGAAGAGCTCTGCTTTTGGACCCGGGAATGGCCGAAGCAACCGTTAACCTGCGACTCCTACACCGCAAACTTGGCTTCCTCCGCTTCAAACCCACGGGAATCGAACGATTCGTCGGCTCCCTTACCGGGAGCACCTGGAACCTCATCATGGTTCTCGGACTTTGGCTGTTTGCGCTTGGTCTCGCAGCCCTTCTAATTCTCCGCCCGAAACAGCCCCTTGGTGGAGTTTTTCTGGCACTGACCATCAGTGGCGGCCTCGTCGCAGTTCTTGCAGGAACCGCGAGACACATTCATCAGGAGACCCTCAATCCTTCCACGTTGGGAATCATCGTCCAAAACGATGTTGTTGCCATCGACGGCCCCTTCCCAGACGGCAATGCCGTCATTGCGCTTCCCCCTGGAAGTGAAGTTCGAGTCAAGGCGACCCGCGACGAATGGGTCTTTGTCCATCTTCCCGGCGAGAACGCCGGTTGGATTCCAAAAGAATCCGTGGAACCGTTTTGGCCGTATCCTGCCATGCCCTAGGTCGCGACCCGGGTCACCAAATCGTAGAGCGCTTGAATCCCAAACCGGAATCCCTCTACCGGAATTCGCTCGTCAATGCCGTGAAAGAGTTTCGAGAACTCGACATCATCTGGCATCTGAACCGGGTAAAACCCGTAGCAAATGGCGCCTAGCTTCGCGTAATTCCGGGAATCCGTAGACCCATAGATCTGATAGGGTACGACTTCGCTTTCGGGATCGTGCTCGTTCATCACCTTCACAATTTCGCGATAGACATACGTGTCCGTCGGGAATTCCGCAGCCGGTTCTTCATGGAGCAACTCCATCTCATGCTCCTCCCCGATGAGATCTCTGATCTCCCGAAGCAATTCTTCCTGGTTACTCCCTGGAGAAACCCTTCCATCAACATCGATCACCACCTCCTCCGGCACGACATTCACTTTGGACCCGGCCCGAACAATCGTCGGGTTCACCGTGTTGGAAAGATTCGCCTGCATCGTCGTTCGGCTCTGCCCCACCGGCACCAGATTGTGAAGCAGAAACTGGCCCAGTTTCGGCTTGGTCAGTCCTTTGAGAACCAGCTTTTCAACTGGGTTCCGCGCCCGGGCGGCCAAGGCGAGCATGAAATTCCGGGCTGAATCGCTCAGATGATGCGGAAGCCTGGAGCGGCTCAGTTTCTGAATGAGTTCGGACGCGACCACCAACGCACTGTCGGGGCAAGGCAGCGCGCTGTGCCCCGGTTCGCCACGCACCCGAATTCGCACTCGCACAATCCCCCGCTCTGCAACCTGAATCAAACATAGCCGCATCCCCTGAACGTTAGCATTGAATCCACCCACCTCGTTCAAGACATACTCGGCATTGACCAACTCAGGATGATTGTTCACCAAATACTCGGAACCAAATTCACAGGCTTCCTCTTCATCAGCTACAGCCGCGAAGATAATATCCCGTTTCAACGGAACCTCGTTGCGTTTGAGGAGGCGAAAAACGGTTAGCGCCATGGTCGCGAACCCTTTCATATCAATGGCTCCTCTTCCCCAGATGTAGCCGTCGGCCTCCACGCCTCCAAACGGTGGATGGGTCCACGCCTTTGGATCAGCACCGACCACATCGAGGTGACAGTTCAACAAGAGCGGCTTTTGCGATCCGTCCCCCGTCAGCCGCGTGATCAAATTCGCACGGCCTGTTGCAGGCTCCAGTATTTGGGTGGCAAACCCGTCCTTTGCCAGAATACCGTTAAGATAGTTGGCCGCCTCGACCTCGTTGCCCGGTGGGTTGGTGGTGTCGATCCGGATGAGATCCTTCAGAATCTCCTTCGACTCTTCAAACGTCTCGTCATCGAGTCGAAACATGCCGCTAACGCCTTGGTTGCCTGATGAGATTCCGGTGGAATCTGATCACATTGCTTTGCGATCGAAAGTCGAGTCCGGGAAACCACCAGGGTAAATCTTGTACTCCGAAAAGCTAAGCAACGTGGATCTGGAAGAACCAATCATCTCAGTCACCACCAATCCAGAAAGGAACGGAATCACGTTCCCACCGGCCTTGATCTTGGCCTTATGCTCAAATGTAGCGCTCCGAATATGTTTTCCCGTGATCGTATAAAAATGTGCCTGGCGGCTGACCCGCTCCTCATTGGAAACCCAGAGAAGCACCTTGGCATAGGTTGCTCCCGGCTTTTTTTCCAGTTCATAAAGCGTGCAAGCTTCTCCCTCCAAGGTGGTTTGTGTCGTCTCGGCGATGTTGTATTCCGACATGAAACTGGAGGAAGCGATCTCACCGATTGCCGCCCTTCCAGCCAACTGCATGCGTTTATTGATCGGAACGGCGCGGGTTCCCGGCTTGGAAAACCACATGTCACCGTCTGCAACGAGGTATTTTTTCCCGGCAGAAGTATCCGGCTCCAAAATCTCAGCCAAGGCAAAAGGGCCTTGAGTCTTCACAACCAACTTCGCTTCGTCAGTTTCGGAATCTTCCTGGCTTACGACATCGACTGTCCACTGAAGCCCATTGGCAGCCAAAACGCCTCTCGAAGCCTCCGCGTCATGAAGGAGTTTAACAGCATCCGGAGCCTCTTGAGCAAACGACGAAGAAACCAACAGAGAAACAAACAGAGTAAGAAATCGCATTAGGTAATTTGAGTTGTGCTTTTTAGACGTGGCCAAGGGCTTCAACAATTCCGGTTTTTGACGCTTTTCTCGCGGGAATAATTGCGGCCGCAAGAGTCAAAACCACCAAGAATACGGTTGTTATGAGTAAATAACTGGGCTCAAGCCGGATTTCAAGCGGCACCTCACGCGCGATGGTCGGCGGGGTCCACATTGGCTGCTGTATTTTCACGAGCAACCAAACGGCGATCGTTGCGATCATCCCGGTAATCGAACCCAGAACGCCAAGGAGAGCGCCCTCAATCCCGAAAAGAAAGATGACGCCGACCTGCTTCAATCCCAAGGCGCGAAGTGTCCCGATTTCGGTCGTCCTCTCCAGAATGGCCATGCCCATCGTATTCATGACGCTCATGGTTACGATCACGATCAGAATGATAAAAACGATCCCGAAAATCATGTTAAACATCTTTCGGGTCAGCTTGTACATTTCCGACTGCTGATCCCACGGAGTGATCTCCAACTCCTCGGGCGCATCGGCCAACACCGCTTCGATCTTCTCCCGAACCGAATCCAAATCGCCCTGATGATTGAGCAAAATCCCCACCGTCCCGACTCCATCCGTTTGATAAAGCTCCTGAGCAAGCTGGAGCGGCATAAAGATGAGTTTGTCCGCCAAGTTTGCTGAAGCATTTCCAAACACATGCTTCACGGCAGCATCAACCACGTTGAGCTGGCCATCGAGGGTTCTCGCCATGAGAACCACTTCGTCCTCCAAGTTCAACCCCAGCGTCTCTTCGACTCCGAAGGCCACACCAATGGCGTAGGGATTGTCATCGGTGATCTTTTCGCCTTTCGCGAGAAAGCTGAATCCTCGCTTGAGAGTCTTTGAATGTTTGAAGAACTCTTCATGCTCAGATGGAGTCACGGCTCTTCCGATGAAGATGTTTGAGGCATTTCCAGAATCGATTTGCCCGCTTACATCCAATTTGCCAGCAGCCAGAATGATTCGATCATCTTCCTCCGCAAGTTTGCGCAGCTTTTGATAGGTTTCTGCGGATAGAAGGTAGTTCGCCGGATCAGTAGCCCCGTGCTGATGATAGCCTTTCTTGCAGACTTGCAGATGCCCGTTGCCGCCAGCGTAAATGAAGGCGTCGCGAAGATTCACGAACATGTAGGTCGTGAAGCCGCCGAAGAGATTGACCGCAGCAAAGCCCAGAGTCGCCGCCAAGATGGTTACGACTGATCGACGCTTGTTGCGCGCAAGATTCCGGAAGGCGAGTTTGATCCAGGATGTCATCTTAGTTCAGGCGAATGTCTTCAGTAATGAGTCCATCCTGAAGATGCACTTTCCGGTCCACCCGTTCCAAAAGCCGTTCATCGTGGGTTGAGAAGATAAAGGATGTGCCGATGGATCGATCGAGTTTGCGCATGAGTTCAATGATCAAAAGCGCATTCTCCGAATCCAGATTCGCAGTTGGCTCGTCAGCTACGACCACTTTGGGGTCCGTCACGAGTGCTCGTGCAATCGCAACCCTTTGCCGTTGACCACCTGAAAGCTTTTTCGGCCAATGATCCACAAAATCCGCCAAGCCAACCTTGTCCAACATTTCCAAGGCCCTCTCCCTCACTTCGCCGGCTTCCAGGTTTTGCATCTGCAAGGGGAGCATGACGTTCTCGAGACTGGAAAGAACCGGGACGAGGTTGAAGCTTTGAAAAACGAAACCGATTTTTCGATTCCGCAGTTCACTCTGTTCATTGTCTCCCAGCTTCGAGACATTCTCCCCATCGAAAAGGATCGTCCCCGACGTGGGTTCATCAATCACCCCCATAAGGTGGCAGAGAGTGGATTTGCCGGAGCCTGAAGGCCCCCAAACGGCAACGAAATCACCTGCATCGATGGAAAGATCCACGCCGCGAAGCGCCTCAATCTGCGTTTCGCCAAGTTGGTAAATCTTCTTGGCCTTCTGAACTTCAATCAATGCCACGTTTCTCGTCGATGCCGATTAGGTTGCCGTAAAAGGTTGGGTTTGCTTTTCAGTGCAAACTTGTAAGCCCTTACTTTGGAGAAAGCAGGCGGGATTCCGATAAATCAACAGTGATGGGATGAGTCGTGGCATTGGGACCAGCCTCCTCGCGAACTTCATCGCGATTTACTTCGAAAACGATCGAAATGGCATCAGCCAAACTCTCCAAAGCTGCTTGAGGAGTGTCGGCTTCGACTTCGGTTCCAGGAACTTCTGCACAACGTGCTACAAACACGTTCCCCTCGCCTGGTTCGAGGATAGCGGTGAATTGGCCTCGCATAACTTAAAGATCTGGGTGTTGAGATTCGTTTTGTAAACCGAACGCATGGCCTACAAAACTGAGTTGGGTGGGTCAAGATTCAGCATCACCCGGAGACTCCACCGTGGTGGGTTCCTCCGGCTTAGCTTCTTCCTTAGGAGTCTCCGCGGGCTCATCAACTGGAGGAGTGGCTCCGGTTGAGGCTTCTTCCGCGTCTCCATCGCTTTTCAAAGTCTCTTCATCGGGAACAAGTCGTTTCAAACTGTTGATTCGCTGCTGCCACATTCCCATCCAGGCATTCATGGGATATTCCTGCTGAATAGGCTCGTAGATATTGCGCGCCTTCTCATAATCGCCTTCCTGCATGGCCAGATCTCCCAAGTGGATTTTGGCAAGTGGAGCGACATCTGAATTTGGAGAGACCTCGTTCAAAAAGGTCTCGGCTTGAGCCAAGTTCCCGGCATCCTCAGCCATGCGCCCAAGAACAACCAACGCCTGATCGAACCGTGGATGCTCCCTGAACTGGTCGCGAAATTTGAGCAATGTGGCTTTGGCGCCATCGAGATCCCCCTCGTCCTCCAAGAGCTCAGCCTTTCTCAGCAGGGCATTCCCCGCAATCACCGTTCCCGGAAACTGCTCCTGCACCTTGTCCAAATCAGCAACGGTCTTGGCTTCGGAATAGGCATTGCCTGCTTCCACCAATTTCTCCGAGTTTAAGCCACTGAAAAGAATCCATGCACTGGCAAGTGCGACGACACCGGCAATGGCGAGAATTACCCCTGCGCGGTTCTCTTCCAAATATTTTTCAATCGGAGAGGGCCCCAAAGCTTGCGCCAAGGGTGAAGGGTCGGGTTGGGGATGCTGCGTTTCCTCGGAAGTTGCCATTGCTGGATAGACTTTGTCTTAGTGCTCTCGTGTCGAGCGAGCGGGGGTGGACTGTTGCCCAGTTTCCACTGTCGTCAACCTCCCACCGCATTTCGTGCCTCTTCGGCGAGCGGTGTGCTCAAATACCGCTCTCCGGTGGAGCAAGCGATCGTGACGATGAGCTTTCCCTTGTTTTCGGGACGTTTCGCGACCTCCAGCGAAGCGACAACATTCGCTCCCGTGCTGATTCCGACCAAAAGCCCTTCTTCCTTTGCCAATCTCCGAGCCATCGCAAAAGCATCATCATTCGATACTTTCACGCATTCCGTCACCTGATCGATATGAAGGTTGTTTGGGATGAATCCGGCTCCCGTCCCCTGAATTTTATGCGGTCCCGGCGTCAATTCTTCGCCAGCCAAGGTCTGCGAAATGACCGGTGAATCTTCAGGCTCCACCGCGATTGCGACAAAACTCTCTTTGCGAGGTTTGATGAACTCGGAACATCCCGTGATCGTTCCTCCGGTCCCGACACCAGCAACGAGAATATCAATCTCTCCATCGGTGTCGTTCCAAATTTCCTCCGCCGTAGTCTTGCGGTGAATTTCCGGATTAGCAGGGTTGTTAAACTGCTGAGGCATCCAGGCGTTTGGAGTTTCGGCAAGAATTTCCTCCGCTTTGGCAATGGCTCCCTTCATCCCTTTTGGTCCAGGTGTGAGAATGAGTTCCGCACCGAGCATGGAGAGCAGGGTTCGCCGCTCCAAACTCATCGTTTCCGGCATCGTCAAAATCAGCTTGTAACCCTTGGCTGCAGCGACAAATGCCAAGGCGATTCCGGTGTTCCCGCTTGTCGGCTCGACGATCACCGTGTCCTTGGTCAATTCTCCGCTTTTTTCCGCCGCCTCAATCATCGCCATCCCAATCCGATCCTTGACGCTGCCCAGCGGGTTGAAGAACTCGCATTTCAACGCAATCGTGGCATCAATCCCCTCGGTGACTTTGTTCAGACGAACGAGTGGGGTACGACCGACGGTCTCGACAATGTTATTATAGATTGGCATGATGGTCTGGGTTTGGGTCTAGCAGTTTCCGTAGCCTCGAACTTTGGCAGTGACAAGCTAGTTTTGGAAAGTTCGTGGAGCTGGAATTTGATTGATTCCAGCACCAGAAACGGGTTTCCTATCCCTATGCCCAAAGTTCTCGATAAGTCCTCGATTGAGACATCCCTCACCCAGGTTCCAAACTGGAGAAAGGAGGGCAATGAGATCAGACGAACTTTTGAGTTCTCCGCCTATCTGGATGGGATCTCCTTTGTGGATGAAATCGCAAAACTCGCCGAACAAGCAAACCATCATCCCGATATCGACATCCGCTGGCGAAAGGTTCACCTCGCGTTGACCACCCATTCTGCAGGTGGGTTGACTCACCTGGATTTTGATCTCGCGGCAAAAATTGACACGGTTTACGGGTAGGTTCGCAGAAACGTCTCGTTGGCAACGAGGCGAAAAATCGCGATGAAAACCATCGCCGCGACGAAAAACTGGAAATACTCCGTCGGATCAATCCGCACCTTGGCTTCGCGCTCCGTAGTTTCCAATTGGTCGATATAGGTGAAAATCTGTTCCAGGTTTTCGGTGTCTTCGGCCATGAAAAACTTCCCTCCCGCAGCATCGGCAATCTTTTGAAGCGTCTCCCGATCAAACTCCTGCCTGAGCGCCTGAGGTCCATTGGGAGTCGGAATCGTATGCTGCCCGGGGGTTCCAACGGCGATACTGTAAATCTTTACGCCAAGCGTATTTGCAAGTTCCGCAGCCGTAACCGGAGCGAGGTTCCCGGCATTGTTTGACCCATCCGTAAGCAGGACCACGACCTTGCTTTTCGCTTCGCGCTTGTCGAGACGTCGCGCAGACGCCGCAATCGCCGATCCAATGGCCGTTCCGTCCTCAACCAATCCCACTCGCACTCGCCCCAGACTCTTCTGAACCCATTCATGGTCCAACGTGATGGGACTCGCCAAATACGGTCGTCCGGCAAACGCCACCAACCCGATTCGGTCCATGGGCCTACGCCTTACAAAGTTGCGAATCACGGCCCTGGCCGCAGTCAATCGATCGACCCTGGTGTTGGCCAGCATCATGTCCTGGACGAGCATGGATCGCGAAACGTCAATGGCGAGGATCATCTCGATGCCGCTTTCCTTCACCACCTTGTATTTTCTGATGAACTGAGGCCGAGCCAGGGCCAGCAGGCCAAGCGCCAGCGTCAGCATAAGGAGAAGAGGAAGCTTAAACCCGCCAAACTTGGTTTTGACACTGGGTCCGAGACGCTTCAAGACGTGCAATGATCCAAAGGAAATCGCCGAATGCGTTCCCCGTTTCCCGCGGAGAATGGCGAGCAGCGGCAACAGCAGAATGAGCGGCAGCAACCACCAATACTGAAATGCGAAACTCTGGTCTTGGGGATCTAGCTGCACGGGTTCAGGTCTTGGTCAGCGCTTTTTGCGCCTCGGTTTGGAGATCCCAGCTTCCATCGGGAGCGAGATCCCCCAATTGGGCCGATTCGAAAAGCTGCGATTTGATTTCGTCTCCCAGTTCCAAGGAATCGAACTTCACCGCATCGCAAAGATCCAACAAAGCGGCCAACCCTTCCATGAGTTGCCTCGGAACCTTCCCCTCCCAGGCCGATTGGTTGGCCCACAGTTCCGACGTCGTCAGACTGGTGATCTGAAGGCCGTATTTGGCGTCCAGAT
>TARA_R110002096_G_scaffold362410_6_pt1 | contig 11948 bp, 5 predicted proteins | sample TARA_R110002096 | Tara Oceans TARA_R110002096 (sample SAMEA4397295) | marine metagenome | biome: Polar Biome; feature: [DCM] deep chlorophyll maximum layer (ENVO:01000326); material: water (ENVO:00002006), including particulate matter (ENVO:01000060) such as... | depth 35 m | reverse complement strand
CCGATTCGTGGAGACGGATTTACACCACGCACGGGGACGCTACCTTCAGCAACGGTGAGTTTTCCGAGGTGACCATCGAAAACTACCATCGAGGATAGACATGATTGAAAATCCATTGCCGCTTCATCCAGGAAAAGTTCTTGCACAAATTTACATGGCTGAGATGGGGTTAAATCAAACGGATTTGGCCAAACGGTGCGGGTGTTCGCCGCGTAAAATCAACGAGATCGTTAACGGGAAGCGGGGTATTTCACCTTCGTTTGCCATAACGCTTGAAGCGGTGATCGGCACGAGCGCGGAGATGTGGGTTCGCATGCAAGCAGAATATGATTTGTGGCAGGCGCGCCAAGAAGTCGCCTAACGTTGACATCTAAGCGCGAAATCTGATGGACCAGCCAAAACGAGAATTAACGATCACATAGCGTGTCTTCGGGTAACGGCGGACCATGCTGGATTTCGTTCGTGCAGTGAGATGGCGTGACAAGGAAAATGCAAATCTAAGTCGCGCGAAAAGTCTCTGCATCTCAGATTGATACTGATCGATCCCTCCAAGTATCGGCCCGCAAGAGTGGCGCGCCGCATGGTTTAATGATACAAAATCTCGGAATATAGGATCTATATATAAAGTATTTGTATCAATGGAAAAGCCGCGTACACAGCGTGAATTGGCAGAAGCCCTTCTGAGGGACAAGGGAATGCTGCGTCTGGTCGAGCTACGCAAGGCCGGGGTGACCGCCGCGACGATGAGTCGAATGGTGCGAACTGGCGAGGTGATCCGTCTATCGCGGGGCGTCTATCAGCTGACCGACGCCGACCTCGATCCGAACCATAGTCTGGCGCAAGCCGCGAAGCAGGTGCCAAAGGGAATCGTCTGTCTCGTCTCGGCGCTGGCGTTTCACGGTCTGACGGATCAACTGCCATCTAAAGTCTGGATAGCGATCGGGTCGAAGCAATGGGCGCCGCAGCGCAACCAAATGCCCATTCGTATCGTCCGTTTCACCGATACTCTGCTGAGTGAGGGCTATGAAACGCATGTGATCGAAGGGGTTGCGGTGAAAGTCTTCGGGGTCGCCAAGACAGTGGCGGATTGCTTCCGGCATCGCGGAAAGGTCGGTCTGTCGGTCGCCATCGAAGGGCTTCAGCAAGCGCTGCGGCAACGCAAGGCAACACCCGCGGAAATCGTTCGCGAAGCCGGCAAGGGTGGGGTGTCGACGGTGATAAGGCCGTATCTGGAGGCGCTGACCGCCAATGGCTAAAGAACTCAGGAATATAGGCGCCTCCGTACGCGCCCGCCTGCAAAACCTGTCCCGGGAAACGGGCCAAAGCTTCGAACTCGTACTCACCCGTTACGCCCTGGAGCGTCTCCTTTATCGCATCAGCACGTCTGCCCATGCCGAGCGCTTCGTGCTGAAGGGCGCCATGCTGTTGACAAGCTGGTCCGCGGATCCGCACCGCGCCACACGCGATGTGGACCTGTTGGGATTTGGCGATCCAGATCCCGACGCCTTGCTCGATGTGTTCAGGGAAATCTTTGCAGTGGATGTCGCCGACGGCGTCGAGTTCGATTCGGACGCAGTTCGTATCGAGCAAATCCGGGAGGATCTTGAATACGGCGGACTACGGTTGCGCACGACAGCGTCGATCAGCGGCGCCCGAATCGCGGTGATGGTCGATGTTGGATTTGGAGATGCGCTGGAGCCAGGCGCCGAGCTTATCGACTATCCGACACTGCTCGACCTGCCGACTCCTCGGCTGCGTGCGTACGCCAGGGAAACGGTGATTGCGGAAAAGTTCCAGGCAATGGTTGTTCTGGGCCGCGCCAATAGCCGAATGAAAGACTTCTACGATATTTGGCAGCTCAGCCAATCGTTCGCCTTCGACGACAGCCGATTGGCTCGCGCGATCGCCGCCACATTCGCGCGGCGCGGAACTGAAATACCGACGCACCTCCCGGACGCGCTTACCGTTGCCTTTGCGACCGACGAACAGAAGCAGCGGCAATGGCGCGCATTCGTAGACAACGTTGCTCTCGATCCCGGGACGCTGAGCGAAGTCATTGGTAGCATCGGAGATTTCATGATGCATCACGCGAGGCTGGCGTTGAAGGTGCCGCCATGAGCGTTGATTTACACGCTGAGGTGATCCGGTGATCGCACTAAAAATTGCGCCGGGCAATTCAACTGAATAAGGCCAGAAGTCTATTCTTTTCGTTGAAAAGGTGGATCAGCATTAAATGCAAACCTGTTGGAAATTCGGATCACTTTCAGATGCAACTCGACATGGCAGGGTATCCGTAGCCTCAACGAGTCACCAGGTTCCAATCTCGTTGTCGCGCTTTCGTAATTCGGAAAGGTAATCGATTTCGGTGAAATATGTGCGCTTCCTTATTATCTTCGCCATAGCCTGTCTCTGCTTTGCGATCGTTTGCCTGGGCGCGCTAGCGGCGACTTGTCTGATCGACAAAGTTTCCGAATGCAGTTTCACTACCGAGAAATTGCACTTGGCAATCGTGTTGTTCGCGTCGTATGGCGCAGTAATCGGAGGTGTTTCAGAAGCAATTCGTTTGAGTGTCCCGAACTTGCGCCGTACGTCAGTACTAGCCCTGGCGTTGATTTACGGATCAGTTGGCGGGCTCGCCGTATACGGATATCTGTACCTGGGACTTGGTCACGATGACGGGCAATTCTATTTGTCTGTTGTCGCACCGTTTCAAATCGCGTCGTTAGCGCAAGGCGCCATTCGCGCCGCACTCGCGAGAATATTCATATCCAGGCCCCCGACGGGATCAAACCGGCGGACGGAAACGGTTCTCGCGGTTTTGATTTGCGCCGAAATTCTGTTTTTCGTTCGGTCCGGGTACGACTTTCCAGAATTTTCCTACGTTGAAATGCCACCCCCCGAGTTTGACCCGGAACGCGTAATGCTCAGGGTGGCGCACGTCATCAATCCGCGGCTGGAGCGTTTGTCATCGGTCGAAATCTACCTGCTATTACATTACTTCAAAGTGCAATCAAAGGCTTTGCTGGGAGTGACCGTAGATTTTGAAACCGTCGAAGAAATTGATATTGAAAACCTGTTCGCAGCGATCCCCACAGATATCGCAGAGATAGCAAGACACCAGACATTCGACGTAGAGAAAGCCACTTCGTATGAGTCCGAGATATTCGTGGCTCTAATGCATGACGCATTTGAGGGATCATCCAATCCGATTCGGGAGTTGGTTGAATTCGGCGATGGGTATCTGGAAACGAAGCCGGAAAGAATAAATAGTATTTCGTTTACGGAGGCGGTGTACGAAACGCTGGTTAGCCGGCTCAAAAGTTTGCACCGTATTGTCGCAAAAGATGGAAACCCGGTTATAGACAAGAGCGACTATAACAAGTGGGCAGTATGGGTGGCGGCGGGATACGCGCACAAGCCGTACGATGTCGTCTTGACGAACCAGCTAATCGCGAGCGCAACATACGGAAACGTCGAAATACATTCCGCGATCCGAGGCGCGTTACCCGTCGGTACGGCAGCGTACAGCAGCTCCGGCCGTTACGGCGGATTCGTTTTCTCTTCAACTTTTCCGTTTACGAATAACTCATCGCAGATTCTCGGAATGCGAGGAGGTGAGTCGTACAGCAGAATGGAGGCGGCAAAACTCGCCGGCACGTATCTGGTACACGAACTCGGACATTTGTTATATCGATACGGGCATCCGTTCAACGAAACCGGGTGCGTGATGAATCCAGTGACCTTACTTCACTTTCGTGATTGGTATGAAGGGATTGTCAGTCGTACATGCCCGGTGATCGATACTGGCGCAATGAAGAAAGGCGCCGCAAATTTTTCGAGACTGGAGATCGGGAGCGGCATTACAATCGTCGAATAGTAGCCGGGCAGATTAAGGCAACGCGTGAAGAATCCAGGAATGTCGATGACATTTAACGCCCCAGCAGATAAATGTAAGGAATCGTGTCGAGATCTCACCTACCCCGTCTGCTGACGCGTTCCCGCCATTAACGCAATGATTCAGTCAACGGGCGATGTCAGGATCGAGCACAGCGATACGTGCCGGGTGAAAGTCGAACAAGCCAAAAAATATGACTTTAATTCGTTCAGTTGGCACACTCGGTCTTGTGCGAACTGGACTTGGATGGACAGCACTGGCACTGCAAATGAGCGCCGCACGTCACGATTCGGTCGTGGTCCGAATCGGGCTACTCTCGACTCGAACCGGCGATTGACCGTGCGGGCCGCCGAGGTGCCATCCCAACAACCAGCTTTCGCGCGCTCTCCAGGGTGCCGGCGTGGCTTGACCTCGGGGAGGATTCGCGGTCTCGTATACATCGGTCGCGCATTCTCGCTCCACCGGATTTCGGGATAATCCGGCCGGGCATGGCAACTGATATGGCGTGACGCTTTGGCCGTGGAACGGTGAGGACTGGCAGTATGAACTTCGCGAAGATGCACGCCGAGCCGATTTGGTCCCGCGAAATGCAGATGCGACGCAAGCAATTACTCGGCCACCCGCCACGTCCGGATCGTCGATGGTCCGCGTCTCCTGCCGCACGGGGCTGGTTTCCCGAACCGGCCGCATTGAATCACCGCTCCGCCGTGGTCATCGTTCTGTCCTTTACCTTATGGCTGGTGCCGTTCGCTTCCCCTGCGGAATCCATTTTCGTTGCCGGCGAAAACGGCGACAACGGTGGTTCCGCCGCAGCAGCGGAGAACGGCGAGACGGTCGAGGGGAGTGTAGGTCCTAACGGCGACGCGACGAATACGGCCTACGTCGAGGCCGGCCGTGGCGGTGAAGGGGGCAACGGATCCGCGGTGGAGCCCAACGGCGGGGCAGGCGGATCGGGCGGTAGCGCGACGACGGCAACATCGACGATGGTCAACGGAGAGAGCATTCGCTCCGAAGCGTTTGCCGTCGGTGGGCACGGCGGTGGCGGCGGAGATCCAGCCGGTGGCGGTGTCTTCGGCGCGGGCGGCCATGGCGGCGACGGCGATTCGATGGCGATCGGATCCAGCCCGGATTCCTCGGTCACGGTTCGAAGCGATGCCGATGGCGGTGACGGTGGTTCGTCCGGCGATGCCGAGCCGAGCGGACACGGTGGCGATGCGGTCTCGTTCGCGGAGGGCACGACGGGCGCGGACGGCGCGGCGGTCCGCGTCAGTAATCGCGCTGCCGGCGGCAACGGTGGCGGGCTGCATCGCAATGCCGGCGCTTTCGCGACGGTAGCAGGCCGCGGCGGCGATGGCGACGCGACGGCAGTGGGGGTTGCCACCGGGAACAGCGAGGTTGTGGTCGACAGCTCGGCCGGGGGTGGCACGGGCGGACGCGTCTTCGGTGACGGACCCGGCGCCGGGGGAACCGGCGGCAACAGTCAGGCGCACGCGGAGGGGCGGAATGCGGGCGACCGGGATGTCGAAGTCGATGTCCGGGCCGGCGGCGGCCGCGGCGGCGACGCGCGCGGGGCTGGGGCCGTTGGCGGGGTCGGCGGCGTGGGCCGGGCGACAGCCTTCGGGGAGTCGACCCATGGCGGGGATGTCCAGGTCGAGGTGCTTTCGACGGGCGGTAGCGGTGGCGCGGGAGACGCCGGCGCCGACGGCGGGGACGGCACCGATTCCGTGGCAAATAATGATGCTGCGGGTTCGACGGCGGGATTGCTTCGCCTGATCCAGACGTCGCGCGCCGGCGGCGGTGGTAGGGCATGGGGCGGTGGTGTCGCGGGCGGTGGCGGCGACTCGTCATCGATCCTGGTGGCCGAGAACCCCGGCGGCGGCGCTTTGCACGGCATTGTCAGCTCGTCCGGCGGTACCGGCGGTGATGCCGCTAATGGCAGTGTGCAGGGCGGTGACGGTGGCGACGGCTACGTCGAGGCGCAGCTGACGAATATCGGCGCAGTGACGCTGACAATCTATTCGGCCGGCGGCAGTGGTGGTGACGGGTTGCTCCCCGGGTCACCCGGTGTGGGCACGATTGGACACATATTCGCCGAGTCGACTACCGGTGAACTTGTCGACGTGGACGCGCGCATTGTCGGCGGCAGTGGCGGCTCGCCGCTAACCGGCGAGTTGGCGGGCGGCGCGAACGGAGCCGATCTGAGTCTGTTCGACGCGGTCGACGGATTCACGACGGGTGATCTGATCCTGAGACAGACCGCAGTCGGTGGCGGTGGTGGTTCGGTGTCGCGCTTACCCGATGGCGACGGGGGCGACGGCGGCGATGCGTACAGCAGCCTGAAACGCGAGAAGAACGTGGGCTCACTGACGGTGATCAGTCGGGCCGAGGGCGGCTCTCCCGGTCAGGGCGGTAGTGGTGTCTACGGGGTCGCAGGGGAGTCGACGGCGATCGCATCGGCAACGAACACCGGCGGCGCCGCGTCAGCGGGGGTCGGTGCGATCGGCGCGTTTCGCGGCGACGCGCATGCGAACGCCACCGCGCGAACGACCGGGGACGGCCACGACGTCAACGTCTTTGGCACGCTTAGCGGACCTTTCGAGTTTCAACGCGACGACATCAACGCCATCGGCGGCGGTGCCACTGCCGACGGATTCAGCACTTCGACCGGCATCGCCGAGGGGAACAGCACGGTCACGGTGTCCGATGTTGCGCTCGGCGGCGTCGGCCTGCGCTCCAACGAACGTGTTAACGCGGTTGGTGGTGACGGCGGTTTGGGAAGCTCATCGGCTTCGGGTCGCAACGCGGGCGATGAGGACGTGATCGTTTCCGCGACCGGTCGCGGCGGTGACGGCGGCCAGGCCAGTCATGGACTCGGTGGTCACGGCGGTGAAGGATCCGCTGCTGCTTCCGGCGAATCGACCGGCGGTGGCGCGGTTTACGTCACCGCTACGGAGATAGGCGGCGACGGCGGCTCGGGCATCTTAGGTGGCCGTGGCGCCGATGCGGAAATCCGCGATGCCGTATCCGGCCGAACGTCCGGGATCCTCACGCTCCGCCAGATCGCGCTCGGCGGTGAGGGCGGGTACTCCGGCCAGATCGAAGTCGCGAAAGGGGCACCCGCCGGCGACGCCCAATCGATTCTCGATGTCGTCGACGAGCACAGCATCGGCCTCATCGTCACAAGCGAAGCGGTCGGTGGCGACGGCGGAGCCGTGCAGAACGACGTAATTCCACTCGGCGCCGCCGCTGGTGACGCTGGCGATGCGTTGGCCGAGACGTCCGTTTCCGCAGTCAATTCGGTCAATGCGCTGGCGCACGCTACCGGCGGCACGGGCGGATCGTCGTCCTCCTTGCCGCAATCGACGGGCGGTGCCGCCGGGACCGCACGGGCACATGCTGTAGGGAGCAACTCTGGTGCCGCCGATGTCGTCGTGTCTGCGATCAGCATCGGCGGGCTTGGTGGCAGGGGCGGTGGATTTAGCCCGGGCGGCGGCGCCAGCAACGGAGGCGCTAGTGAAGCCAGCGCCGCCGGGACGTCGAATGGCGGCGGGTCCGTCACGGTATCGGCGACGCAAATTGGCGGGGCCGGCGGAAACGGAACACGGGCTGGCAACGGAGCGTCTTCGATGCTCATTGACGCGGTGACGGGTTCGACGACCGGCGCGCTCACGCTCACTCAGTACGCCGTCGGTGGTGCGGCGGGCGAGGGGTCGAACAATTTTTCGCCTGAGAATGTCGTCGGAGCGGCGGCCGGTGACGCATTGTCGGAATTGTCGTTCATCAATCTCGACGCCAGCTCGCTGAGCGCCAGTAGCGAAGCCCTCGGCGGCCAAGGCGGTATCGTCGTCGCGGGGGACGCAGACGGGTCGGTGGGCGGATCCGCGCTAGCCGCGCTCGATTTGCTCGGCGCGAACGACGTGTCCGCCGAGGCCCGCGCGATCGGTGGCGAGGGTGGCAGCTCGCTCCGTCAGACCGGCGGCGACGGCGGCGTCGCCTCACTGGGTACGGTGTACGCTGCCTCGAATGGTGGCGGCGTTGTTATGGTCAGCGGGCTGGCGCAGGGCGGCGATGGCGGGGATTCACGCGGTCCGGGTTTTTCCGCAGGTAGCGGCGCCGACGCGGTGCTCGTCGATGTCGCCGATGGCGATACCGCCGGCGATCTGCACTTGATCCAGACGGCGTACGGAGGTGACGCGGGCCTTGGATCGAACGGCGCTACCAGCGGTGCGGGGGGCGACGCGACGAACCGCTTGATGCGGGTGAAGGATGTCGCGTCGCTGCGAATCGAAACGTCTGCGACGGGCGGATTCGGCTACGACACAGGCGGCGTGGGCACGGCACACTCCGATGCGACGAACGCGAACGGGCACGTCATCGTTGCCGCGGACGCCGTGGGGGGTGACAGTTTCGGCCGCGGTGACGCCGTGGCCATCGCTGCGGGTGAAGTCACCGGAACGGGCGACGTGGACGCAATGGCTGACGCGCGAGCTGGCAACGTTTCCGTTTCTCTGTTCTCGATCGAAGGCATCGGCGGGAACGCGCACAGCACCGCGTCGTCCGTCACGAACGACGGCAATGCGTCAGCGACCGCGTCGTCGCTCGGTGGCATGGATAATTTTCGCTTCGATCCCCAATACGGCAACGACGTAGGTGGCAACGCGGTTTCGTCGGCGAATGCCCTAACGCAGGCCACAGGCAACGCGATGTCGGTGGCTGAGGCGACGGGCGGGGACGCGGTGCGGCGCGGTGGCGATGCGGCTGCTACGGCTTCGTCATCGGCCGCGACGATCGCGAATGCGACGGCCGATGCGACGGCGCACGCCGCAGCCGGCGAGGGCACGACGGGTGGTCAAGCGGAGGCACACGCCGATTCGACCGCACACAGGGCGAGCGCTACTGCCGTCGCGGCGAGCGGATCGATGGGAGCCATCCGTCGCTGGGTCGCGACCGCAACCGGGGTCGGTGAAGGTACGGTACAAGTGTCCGCGCGTTCGGGTCAGCACAGCGCGCCGGCGGCACCGCCAGGTGCGCCGCTCCCGGCGCAGATTGCGTCGGACATCACGACGATGCTGGTCGCCGAACCGAGCGGCGATGTCGCCGCCGATGCGGTCAGCGGCAATCCGACGATCGTAAGTGAGCTCGCAGCCGCAGGAGCAGACTTCTTCCTCGCGTTCGGCACGTTCGAAGTCACGCGCACACAAGGAGTCTCTGCGGCTCCGATCCTGTATTCCGCGCGAGCCGATTTGTCGCTTGTCGCATCGTCTTCGCTCGATGCGTGGTCGTCGTTGCGGATCGGCACATTCAATGCGCAATCGACGGTCACGGGTGCGTCTTCACTCGCGTTTCGGATCTTCAACGAGGATCAGTTGCTGGTCGAGCTGAGCGGCATGGATCCGCTCGGCACGTCGATGGAGCTGGACGATGCGGTATTCGACCTCGGCAGCTCGGTGATCGATCTGGACGGTGATGGCCTACTCGAACTCTCCTTGTTTCTCGACGTAGCCGTATCCGAGGCGGGGCAGGGTGCCCAGCTCGACTTCGTCATTGCAAGTGCAGCGCCGGTCCCGTTGCCCGGACCTGCAGGATTACTGCTCGTCGGCCTGGGCGTCGTAGTGCGGCGTCGACAAATCTCGCGCAGGGTTTGAGTCGAACGGATCCTGCGAGGAGTAACAGCTGTGTCCGACGCACGGCTGAGGGTGTCGCGGTTCCTACTATCCCGAGGCAACCAGAACGATTTCGCGACCGGCATCTACTTTGCGAAAACTAAGGCGCGAGACTCCTACGTAAGATTATCTTGGGGCAGCACTAGAAGCGGCTTAAATATTGCCGCAGCAGAATAACCAGATGTCCGAATTGTACAAAACCGAGATAGCTCAATGAGTAATAATCGTACCGGGTCACGATGCGACGGAAATTATGCAGGCACGCAAACACGCGTACGGCGCGCCATCGTTTTCGATACCGTCGCAGCGCGATCGCCCCGGGTCACCAGTTTGTGCCGATTTCCGTTGTGTCGGGCGATGAGTTCGATATCGCGCTCTGCAGGCAGCCGTTCATCAATCTGATCGCTGTCATACGCTTTGTCACCGATCAATCGTTCAGGCGCGCATTCGAGCAGCTTGCATCAAGCACGTGTCTTCTCGCCGCGGACCGGTATTTTCCTGAAAACATTGCGGTCTGCTTGTGCTGCACGCGCGGCCTGCTTTTCTGCCTCGTCGAATTGGCGCAACCGGGTCGACAACGGATCCAGATATAACGCCATTGCCAACGCTTGTTCACGCGCGTCGGCATCTTTCGTGTATTGCGCCTCAATGGCATACGCCCAGGCCTTGTACGGCAGGATTATCTGAACCTTGCGCGCCCAGTCGACTAAGCGTTCCCGTAAACGGTCGTCGCCAGTCAGGGTGTACGCGACTTCGCAAGCTTGCGCCCACTGATAAGGGGTGAACACAAATCGCTCCTCGGTATGAGGACGCATGTTCAGCGATCGGTCGAGATGTTCAAGTGCCGTGTCGGCGTCGGTTTCGTAAGCAGCCACGTAGGCTTGCGCGAGGTGCCAATCGAAACGTCGCTTCGCGTGCGGAAATTCTTCTAGGTATTTCTTCAGATCTTCTGTCTCACCGGCGGCTGCGAGTCCTGCGGAAAAATACGGTAGCATCCATTTCGAGTCGTCGCGGTAGAGCTCATACGTTTCCGCAAGCGCTTCATATTTCTTCGCGGCTTCGCCGTAACGACCGGCGGACCACGCAGCGTATGCTTCAGCAAACTGTACAAAATCAGACGGCAGCGTCTCCTTGGTCATACGGATGATCGCCGCCTGGTCGTCGTTTCTGCGTATTTCCCGCACACGTTCCACCAGTGCATTGCGATGACCGGCATACGCCGACGGACCGGTAATCCCAGGATTTAACTGCCCATCCTCAACATCGATAATCTTGTAGGAGTAGCCCTCGAATGGGTCCAGGTAAGTGCGCTGACCGACCGTGAGTTTACGAATGGCCTCGACGACGTTCTCGTCGAAATCGCGATCCGCGACGAAAAAACGGAAAGCGACCGCCAACGTTGCCCGTGTGTAATTCACGAGATGGCCGCCCGGTTCGAACTCGAGCAGCCACTGGACAACCTCGGAATCCGTATCACCGTCGATCCGTTTACCCGCGTCGACGGCCTCCCAGATCTGTGGCTTCGTGATTGATCCGAGAAGCGCGTTGAAGCCGGCCCAGGCTTCGTCGGAATAGCCGAGTGCGAACAACAGGAAGAGGTAATCGCGATATGCGTAAGCGCTTGAATACCGGTTCGCGCGTCTAAGAGCGATAGTCGCTGCCGATGCGTAATCTCCATTCAGCAATGCGAGTCGCTGTTGGCTCGTGATATCGCCACCGGATCCGCTCCCGATTTCAGCAGCCTTTTCGTAAAATTCTCTGGCATAACTTGCCAGGCCACGCCAGAAAAACAGTGATCCCGCGTCGTACGCATTGTTGGAGCGGACGACACTCGAGTAGTCGTCGTTGGCAAGTCCCGGATACTGCAGAGCAATTCCCCTCGCCTTGTCGAACTCGCCGCTTTCGATTTTACGCGTCGCGTACATTTCGTAGACGGTGAAATCCGAGCTTTTCCGGGCAATAGCATCCTCGAGTAGATCCCGAACGACTTCTTCTCCCATTTCCGATGCGTATTTCAACTGAAGGCGAAGCTTGGCGTCACTGCCTCGAAACCGGGTTCCGAGCTTCTCGAGGAAATCCGCGGCCTCAGCCGCGTTCAGTTTCCTCAGAAATTTCTCTGCGGAGTAAAAATAGAACGTGGTTTGTTCGAGCCTATCTTGCATGTTGTGGTTAACCGCTGGCGGATAACCACCATGGGACCAATCCGGCCAGTGTTGGCGCATCGGGAAATCGTGAATCAGCACGTCGTATATAGCGAAGCTGGAAAATGCGTTTGGAACCAGCGCTGCGGAACGGTCGTAAGTAAGTGCCCGGCCGCTGGCCCAGCTTTGCCCCCCGGAACGATAAACCGCCGCGCGCAGGTCGCGAGCCGCGCGCTTGACCATGCGCCC
>TARA_R110002096_G_scaffold42937_22_pt1 | contig 11971 bp, 8 predicted proteins | sample TARA_R110002096 | Tara Oceans TARA_R110002096 (sample SAMEA4397295) | marine metagenome | biome: Polar Biome; feature: [DCM] deep chlorophyll maximum layer (ENVO:01000326); material: water (ENVO:00002006), including particulate matter (ENVO:01000060) such as... | depth 35 m | reverse complement strand
CGACCGCCGGTAACGGGATCATCATGCCGCCCACCCGGTCGAGATTGCCGGTGGCGATATTGATCAGCTGGATCAGCCACTGACAGAGCGCGCCATAAGGATTGGTCGACACCCCCATGCGGCCATAAAATACCGCGCGCTCAGCGGCGGCGAAGTCTTCCGCCATTCGCTGAATATCCTCGAGGGCGATGCCTGTCTGTTGCTTCACATCACCCAGCACCACACCCTCAACGGCGGCGCGGGCCGTGTCAAAATTTTCCAGATGATCGGTCAGATGCGCCGGATTGCAGAGCTTTTCGCGCAACAGATGCTGCAGGAAGGCCAGCAGGAAAATCACGTCCCGGCCGGGGGTGATGAAATGATGCGCCGTCGCCTTCTTGGCGGTCTCGCTGCGCCGGGGATCAATGACGATCACCTGTCCACCCCGGGCCTTCAGGCGATCGAGACGCCCCTTGACGTCGGGCACGGTCATGATACTGCCGTTGGAGGCCAGCGGATTGGCCCCCATGATGATCATGTGATCGGTATGGTCGATATCCGGCACCGGGATGAGGAACTGATGGCCATACATGACGTAGGAGATATACTGATGCGGCAGTTGATCGACCGAGGTGGCGGAAAAGCGATTCTTGCTTTTCAGCAGCCGCAGGAAGACCGGCCCGTGGGTCAGCGCACCGTAATTATGGACATTGGGATTGCCGAGATAAACCCCGATCGCATCCGGGCCGTGGGTCTGCTGAATATCCCACAGCCGGTCCGCCGCCAGATCGAAAGCTTCCTCCCAGCAAATTTCAACCCACGCCCCATTTACCTTTTTAACAGGCTTTTTAAGCCGGTCGGGGTCTTCCTGAATATCTTTCAGCGCCAGGGCTTTGGGGCAGATGTGACCCTTGCTGAAGGGATCATCCGGATCGCCTTTGATCGAGATAACCCGATTATCGGCCACCTCAATCGCCAGACCGCAGATCGCCTCACACAGGGTGCAGGCCCGGTAATGCGTGCATTTTTCCTGATGCGCCATTCAGATCTTCTCCCGTCCAATATATCCAATAGATACATATAACATAAATTGGCGCAAAAAGGTACAGGAAGAATGGTGCTCTGGTAAGGCGTCAATTCTGACAGGGATAGTGCGTTTCAAAAGACTGCAAAACAGCCTCTGCCGCCGACGTGTCGCGCTCTGTCTCTTTCCTTTCATGCATGATTTTGAAAAAAGCCTGCATCGAGAAAGAGAAGCCTGGGTCCGTCGGCAGACAGAAGCGAGTAGGAGTGTTATCCTGCCGCAGCCGGTGATAATAGCTCATATTGCCCTCAATCATCCCTTGGACATAATGGCCGAGCGCCAACATTTCCGCCTGGGCGCCGAAATGCCCCGTCTTGACCCGGGTTTCAATGGCGAGCGCCTCCGCGACCGTCAGTGTTTTGGCCTCCGCCGAAGCAGCGCCCAGCAACATCATACAGGCTAAAAGAATTCTCATAGTTACCTCCAAAAATAAAGTTTGACACGTATTTATTAATGTTTTAAATGAATTAATCAAGCTTAAATATTAATTATTGAGGAATCAGATGATGGAACATCAAAACAGCCTCCGCCCGTTCGCCCAGGTCATGGTCTGGATCACAAGTTTCGCCGCCGTCGCCCTGCCGGTGCTGACAATCATGATATGGATTTATATCAAAGATCTTGGCGTCTCCTCCGGTACAGTGAGACCGCAGTATGATCTGACGTCACTCAGTCTCACCGCCCGCCTCCTCGGATTTGTCATCTGCTTTATCGGCGCCGGGATCATGACCTATGGCCTTCTCGCCCTGCGACGCACCTTTCAGGAAGCCGCCGCCGGACGCGGGCTTTCCCTGACCGCGGTCGTCAATTTCCGCCGTTTCGCGTTAGTAACCCTGATCACGGTGTTTTACGGCATCCTGCAGAATACCCTGTTGAGCATCGTCTTCACCATGGGTCGCCCCGGACAAGAAACCCAATTGTCCATCATGCTCGGCACGCTGGAAGTGAAAGCGCTGTTCACGGCCCTGCTGTTTGTTTTCGTCGCCCATATTTTCGCCGCTGGTCGCAAGGCGGAAGAAGAAAACGCCCAGTTCCTGTGAAAGTTTCTGTGAAAGTTCCTGTGAAAGTTCCCGCTTTATGAAAATTATTATGACACTCGACATCATGCTGGCCCGGCGTAAAATGCGTCTGAAGGATCTGGCCCAGGCCATCGGCACCAGCGAGCAGAATATGTCGATGATCAAGACCGGCAAGATCAAAGGCATTCGCTTCGACACCCTGGTCAAGATCTGCGACGTGCTGGATTGCCAGCCGGGCGATCTCCTGACCTTCACCCGGCAGGAGGGAACATCCTGAGCCACAGCAGGTTATGACCATAAAAAAACGGCGACCCGAGAGCCGCCGTTCTGATATCTTGAAACCCGGATGGAATTAGAATTGCGCTGTAATGGTGGCGAAGAGACGCCGTCCCAGCGGATCATATGTCCCCGGCTTTGTGTTGCCGGTAGTTGAATTGGATGAATTCAACATCGGCGGGTCCCGGTCGAGAATATTGTTGATCCCCATCGCCAGATTCACATTATCACTCAGCTCAAACCCAGCGGACAAATCGAGATAGCTATAGGCCGAGATATCTTTGTTGTCTCTTTCTGAGTCCGGATTGGTGACCTTGCCAAAATAGCGCCATTTCAGGCCCACCTGCCAGAAATCCCCGGAATTATAAATGACGCTTGCCGTGTGACGCCATTTCGGTGTCGGATAGCAATTGCCATTAATCCGGCCAACACAATCATACTCGGAATCGGCTTCGCCTGGAAACGACTGCGTGAATTTGTCGATCAGGTAGGATCCCAACAATTTGAAATTCAAGCTGCCTTCGCCCATTTCCATCACATAGTCCCCGGCAAAATCAATCCCGGATTGCTTGGTATAGCCGAGGTTCTGATCGGTGCTGGTGATCGCAGCCGTTGTGCCGCGCCACAGACTGCCACTCGGTCCCCGATTGACAAGGTCACAGAAAACCGCATTGCCGGTCTCTCCGCATTTGTCAAGTGCGAGTTGAGATGAAACACCATCAATCAGACCGGAAATCTTGATGTTCCAATAGTCAACATTAAGGGTCAGGCCTTCCAGAGGTGTGGCCACAAAACCGATGGTGAATGTATCGCCGGTTTCTTTATCCAGATCAGGGTTTCCGCCAATGATTTCATTATACTGACCGGCAGAGCTGACACTGATATTGCCATACTGGGCCGCTGTCACCCCTGTATTGGCGCATTGAGCCGCCGTAAATATTGGCGTTGCACCAGCGCAGGGATCGGTTCCGTCCCACAGAGCCAGACGCTGCGGGCTGTAAAGCTCCACCACATTTGGCGCACGAGAGGCCCGGTTGTAACTGCCGCGGAATTTGATGCTGTCATTCACCTGCCAGTTCAGGCCGGCTTTATAAGTCGCGACAGTACCTGTTGTACTGTAATCGGAAACACGCAGGCCCAGTTCCAATACAAGATCCTGAATAAATTCCTTATTCTGCACCATAGGTACATAAAGTTCACTGAATAATTCCTTCACATCGTAGGACCCGTCAACAGACCTTACTGCGCCGCCATTGCCAAGCAACTGGCCATTCTCAAACAGGTTGTCTGAAGTACGGCGATAATGCTCTTTACGATATTCAAGACCGAAGACTGCCTGAACCGGATCATCGGCCAGCGTCAGCGGCAGGTCACCAGAAACAAAACCGTTAAATACAGTTTCTTCAGTCAAGCCAGACAAGATACCGGTTGCCGTCAGATAGTCAGCCTGCTCTTTCGTCACATTGTTAGAAAACAAGGTATAGGGCACACAGCCATCTTTGTGAGCGACTTCATTGGCGCATTGCATGTTTCCCTCGGAGTCCAGTTTAACATCCAGCGCCGCGCGGATATTCGGGGCGAAGAAGTCATTGACGTAGGTATCTTCACTGCTGGTGGCCCCATACGTCAGGGACGTGTCATAACGCCAGTTGTCCGTGATATCGCCTTTGACGCCAAGCACGAAACGCATGCTGTTATGGGTGAACTGGTTCTGACGCGGTCCACCTTCCACATTACGTTTACCCACATCGAAGGCAAATTCATCATCCCCACTCAAGCCAAACGTGCCACAGATATCCGCCACCTGAGCTGCACTCAGTAACGGGCTTGAACATTTCATTTTATAGTTATCATTAAAGAAAGTACCACTCGGCGCATATTGACCCGTTGTCGTATCCCGGGCCATCATAACTTCCATATAGGCTTTGGCATTATCGCTCAGCTCATAGGTCAGGAAACCGCCCCCGGCGAAACGTTTGTCCGGGCGTTGCCAGTGATTAACCGGCGCATAGTTGTAATAATTGTCGTCGAAATCCGAGAAAGCACCATTGGCATCCATCTGAACCCAACGTTCCGTGGTGAAATCAATTTCACCGGTACCCTGATCCACATTCCAGAAATCAAAGTTCGGGATCACCGCATTGGAAGACCCGCCACAGGAATTGGTCAGCAAGGCACAGGAAGAATAATCCCGGCTATCCATGTGCAATTCGTTGGTCTGACGGTAGTTGGCATACATGGAAACATGACCGCGTCCGTCGGCAAAAGAACCGCCCATGGCCACATCAAAGTTATAGGAGGCGCCATCCAGCGCGCTGCCTTTCGGATAATCATATCCGGCGTCATCCAGCAGGCCCTGCATATAGCTGTTGTTGTTGTTATGCTGATAGGCCCCGACCCCGGCGGAGACTTTCACGCCTTCGAATGTGTCGTCGATGATGAAATTCACCACCCCGGCCACCGCATCGGCGCCATAAGTTGTTGACGCCCCACCGGTCAGTACTTCCACCCGCTTCAACAGGCTGGAAGGGATCTGGTTGATATCGACAGAATAGGATTTCACCCCGCCCGGCTGCATACGACGACCATTAACCAGCACCAGAGTACGGTTCGAGCCAAGTCCCCGCAGATCAAGAGTTGCGACACCGGAAGTTCCGTTGCCTTCATAGGCATGTTCCGCCGCTTCCAGTTGCGGCAAACCATTCAGCATATCTTCAATCCGCATATGCCCGGAAAATTTAATTTCTTCGGCATTGGTGACAGTGATCGGACTGACACTCTCAATATCCTTACGGATAATACGGGAGCCCGTGACCACCACCTCTTCAAATACATTTTCATCCTCTGCCGTGGCAGCATCTTCCGCTGCGGCATATAACGGCAGAAAAAACGTTGACGCGCAAAGCGCCGTGGTCGAAATCAGCGACCGCCTTATGTTACGTGATATTGTCATTTTGATTTCCTCAATTATTTTTTTGAAGGACCAGGCCACACCCTTGTCCTGACGAAATGCCATGCGGGCCTTTGGATCGTCGGCCGGACTCCCGAAAAATATGATGGACGTCCTCCCTCAAGATATTTGCTCCCACATGTCTTGTGATGTGAATTGTTATTTAGTATATTTTATACAATTTATTTTCACAATTTCTGGAATAACATATATTAAATATAATATACAATTTAAATCTTGCGGCAGGCCAAAAACAGATAAATACCCAAAAATACGCTATAATTTGAAATATTATTTTGAAAAGTAACCAGTGTACGATAAATTATTACAACACAAATAAACTGTTCTTTATGAAAAAATAGAATCAATTCCTGTACATTAAAAAAACACCTCGCAACCTGTCTGCTTTGCTTCCCCCGATATCGGGAATCCCGCACATCTCCTGAAAGGCGCAACACCGAAGGTTCATTACCCATGCCAATCGTCCCCTTGACCTTTTGGTCTAGAGATCGAATAATGATATTCTTCTCAAAGATGATGACGGAACATGACTCCTTTTCCTTAACCACTGGCCGCCCATGAAGACTGACCCAACAGAATCTGCCACCCGACCGGACCCCGTTTTATTTCCTGTCTCTCTCATGGAAATCGAGCCCCTCCTGCAGATGCCCGATATCGCGGAAACCGCCAGAACGTTTCATAAATATGCTGATTACAATCCGGAGAAAAAACACGATTTGTCCCTGCCGCTGACCGACTATTTCCTGATCCTGTGGGAATTGTCCAAGGCGTTGCAGGATGAAACCATTCATTTGTCATCACGCCATCTGATGCCCGGTTCCACCAGCTTTATCATGTCCAACATCGCCGGGTGCGCTAACCTGGAAGACGCCATGAAGCTGATTGCCAAATCCTACAATATGCTGCATGGCGGCCCTTATAACCGGGTCGAACAGCGCGACGGCGACCTGCTCTATATCATCGATGACAGCCAGTTTCCCTATGTGCCGCAAAAACAGAACTATATCCATTTCACCATGGAATGCGTGCTGATCTATCTGCAGGGCATCCTGTCCTTCATCACCTCCCGCGATCTCGGGGATTTTTTACGCAAGGTCCATACCAAACGCGACAGGGGACCCGTCAAAAGCCGCCATATGCAATTCTGGCCCACCCCTATCCGTTATCAGTCCGGTCAATATGTCCTGACTTATGACCTGAGCGCCGCCGCCCTGCCGATCACCATTCCAGCCTCCCCCATGCCCCGCTCACGTGAAATCTATGATCATGTGATCGCCATGATCAGGAAACGCGGCGCAGCCGAGGATGATCTGACAAGCTGGACAGACCGGGTCTCGCAGGCTCTGGCACATGGCCTTCTGTCACAACAGGACGTCGCCCGTCATCTCGGCGCCAGTGTCGCCACCCTGCGCCGCCGCCTAACAGAGGAAAACAGCAGCTTTCGCGAGCTGCACCAGCAGTGTCTTAATGAAAGATCCCGCCAAATGATCACCCAGGGCTACCATATGGCCGATATTGCCGAAGAACTTGGCTTTTCCGATTTCAGAAGTTTTATCCGCGCCTTCAAGGGCTGGAACGGGATCACCCCCACCGCCTTTGCCCGCAAGCTGCGCCAAGGTGCTCCTTGAAACAAACCACCCCTTTGAGCGAAATTGTACATTTATTTTGACCGCAAAGATCATATCTCTCTTTCCCCCAACCGCCTATTCTGTCAGCGTGAAAAATCACGTGTGAAAGCAAAAGTACCGGAGACATTTCCGGACAAGGGAGGTTACCAAAATGACACGCCATAATAGCCGAAACCACAGCTGGACCAGAACATCCTGCCTGACGAGTATCTTCATCGCCCTGACGGCCACCACGGGCCACGCGCAAACCGAGGGAGAGCGCGTGGCAGACAGAGCCGTGCTTGATGAAGTGATTGTCACCGCCCGGCGGCAGAGTGAAAACCTGCAAAATACGCCCCTGGCGGTCAGCGCCTTCGCTGCCGATGAATTGTTCAGCAACCAGATCGAGGATCTCGGCAAGCTCCAGTCCCATGTGCCCAATCTGAGCCTGCATGTCGGCGACGCCGCCAACGCGGTGATTTACCTGCGCGGGGTCGGGCAGATCGATTCCATTTCCTTCAACGACCCCGGCGTCGGGGTCTATGTCGATGATGTCTATATGGGCCGGGCGCAAGGCTCGTTCCTGGATGTGATGGACCCGGCCCGGATCGAGGTTCTGCGCGGCCCCCAGGGCACCCTCTATGGCCGCAACACCATCGGCGGCGCAATTAAATTCGTCAGCGCCCGCCCCACCAACGAGGTGGAAGGCTACGTCGAAGCCGGCTATGGCAATTATAACCAGATCAAGGCCAAGGCCAGCCTCAGCGGCCCGATCATTGCCGACAAACTGATGGCGAAAGCCGCCGTCGCCCATAGTTCCCGGGACGGCTACAGCCAGAATCTGTTTGATGGTGAAGATGACTTTGACAAGGAAAGCAACAGCTGGCGGGTAAGCACATTACTGACCCCCACCGAAGACCTGTCCTTCTATCTGGTCGTCGACGGATCAAAGAACAGCCCCGATCATTCCCGCACGCCCCATACGGAAACCCCGATCTATTCGGTGCCGGCAGGCGGATTTGTTGCCCCAACCGATGATCCCTTCGTCGTCAATGTCAATTACAACACGCTGGAGCGCCTGAAGACCTTCGGCGCGGCGCTAACGGCGGAATATACCATCAACGACCTGACTTTCAAATCCATCACCTCCTACCGGGAAATGGATTACCGCACCAAGGTTGACCTCGACGGCATTCAGGATGCGAGCTTTGGCATTTATGATTTCGAGGATCAGGACCAGTTCAGTCAGGAACTGCAACTGATCTATCAGGGTGACCGCCTGTCGCTGGTGTCCGGCCTGTATTATTTCAGGGAAAATGACATCACCTTTGCTGGTGCCAACGCGCCGGATTTCTTCGTCACCCTGCCGGTGATCGGCGTCTTTCCCTATCCCATCATCAATGCCGGACGCCGCGACCAGACCAACACCAGTCAGGCCGCTTACGCCCAGCTGAAATATGACGCGACCGACAAGCTCTCCCTGACCGTCGGCGCGCGCTTTACCAAGGAAAAGAAAGAAGTGACCAGCGCCGGCGAAGAATTCTTCGGCACCGGCGTGACCACGGCGGAAGAGATGGAGGCCGTCTTCGGCACCGGCGTCGGTTATGGCCGCACCAGTTTCACCGCCGAGAATGACTGGAACAGTTTCTCGCCCAAGATCGGGCTGGATTATACCGTCAATGATGATGTCATGGTCTACGCCAGCGCCAGTCGCGGTTTCAAAAGCGGCGGCTTTAACGGCCGCCTGACCAACCGGGCCCAGTCCTTCGATCCGGAAACCTTGTGGAGCTACGAAGTTGGCCTGAAATCCACCTTCGCCGAAAAAAGAGTACGGCTCAATATGGCCGGTTTCTACAACGACTATAAGAATTTCCAGCTGAGCCGTTTCAGCGCCAACCCGGATACCGGCGCCTTTGAATCCGTCTTTGAAAATGCCGGCAAGGCGACAATCTGGGGATTGGAAATGGAAATGACCGCCCTGCTCAGCGACGCCCTGACCCTGAACGTCAACGCCGGGTATCTCAACAGCGGCTATGATGAATTCCTCGGTGATTTCGGCATTGATGTCAGTGATGCGCGCCATCTGGTCAATGCCCCGGAATTCACCTCCCGCGCCAGCCTGACCTACACTCAGGAACTCGGCGACGCCGGCACCCTGTCCATTAATGGCGCGGTCAGCACCCGGTCCAAGACCTATCTCACCGTGTCCAGCAGTGAAGTTCTGGCCCAGGATGCCTTCGCGCTTTTTGAGGCCGGGATCCGGTTCACCTCCGCCGATCAGAAATGGGATGTTTTGCTGTCGGGTCAGAATCTGACCGACAAGAAATACCGTGAACATGGCTTTGACTTGAGCGCCGCGCCGGGCGTTCAACTCGGTTATTATGGTGCACCCCGCACCTACAGCCTCACCCTGCGCTACAGCTTCTGAGAAAGTTTAGACCATGACCATTGACCCTCAGACGGCGGCGATACTCGATATCCTCAACCAACCCGTCGCCGACCCCCCTGCAGAGGTGAGCATCACCGAGGCCCGGGCCGGCGCCGACGCGCTGTTCACCGGTTTTGCGGGCGACAAGGTTGCCACCTGCGAAACACAGGACCGCCAGATCCCGTCACCCGACGACCCGGTGCCTGTACGGATTTATACACCGCCTCAGGCAGGGGACATCCCTCTCCCGCTCGTGATTTTCTTCCACGGTGGTGGCTGGTCACTGGGCAATGTCGCCGCCTATGACAGTCTGGTGCGGGCGCTTTGTGTTGAAAGCAACGCGCTGTTTATCAGCGTCGATTATCGTCTGGGGCCGGAACATAAATACCCGGCCGGACTTCGCGACTGCCGGGCCGTGACGAACTGGGCGCTCGCGCAGGGCACTGAAATAGGCGCTGATCCTGATCGAATAGCGGTGATGGGTGATAGCGCCGGCGGTACGCTCGCCACCGTCGTCGCCCATCAAATCAACCGGGCCGATCCCGGCCGCGTGAAAGCGCAGGTCCTGATCTATCCGGTGATGGATCTGTCCCGGCCTCATGATCATTATCCCTCGCGGATGACGTTCGGCAATGGTGAATATCTGTTGTCCCGCGACGGAATCGATGCGGCGGAAAACTGGTACCTGTCCCCCTCAGAGGATCGCAACGCGCCGGAAATCTCGCCCCTGCGCCAGCCGGATCTTACCCCTCTTCCCCCGACCCTGATGGTCGTCGGCGGTTATGACCCGCTTCTCGATGAGACGGTGCAATATCACGAAGACCTTCAGAAAGCCGGGGTTGCGTCAGAATTGCTGCGCTATGAGGGCACCATCCACGCCTTCCTGTCTTTCGGCTGTCTTGATATCGCCCGCGAGGCCCGACGTTATATCGGTGCGCAGCTGCACCGCCTGCTCGCCACCTAACGCTTGTGCTAAGGATGAAATACGTACAGGGGCCTGATCAATGGCTCAAATTCTCCGCAGACCGGACGATGTCATCCTAGAAAGCGGGCTTTGGAACGTATCTTTTATTCCAAGGCCCCCCTCCCCGCGCGTCCTATGATGCGCGCGGGCTCCGGCCTTCCAGCAGATCGCGATGTTTAAGCAGAGCCTTGACGATGAAATCCATAAAAGTTTTAACCCGCAAGGTTTGGCGCAGGTCGCGATGGGTCAGCACCCAGAGATCGTAGATCGGCACCACCTTGCTCTCGGGCAGGCGCATCAGCTCCGGGTCCCGGTCACCCGCCATGCAGCCCAGCGCCGCAATCCCCATACCCGCTTTCACCGCCGCCAACATCGCGTCCGGATCATCCATGGTGTGGCGAATGGGGGCTTTCGGGAACAGGCTCTGTTGAATATAGTCATCATCCGCCCCGGTAAATTTCCAGCCGAGCCAGCTTGGCGCCGTCGGATCATCTTCATCGCAAATCCGCCGCCAGAGTTCTTTCGACACATAGGGGGCTTTACCCAATGTCAATATCCGGCGACCCACCAGAGATTCCGGTGGATTATTGGTCACCCGAATGGCCACATCCGCCTCGCGCTTATTCAGATCCGCCAGATCGTAGGAAAGAATGATCTTGAGGTCAATTCCGGGGTAAAGTTCACAAAATTCGGCAAAGGAGCCAATCAAAAGCCCGGTGCCGAGCACAGAGGGCAAGGTGACGCACAGGCTGCCGGTCATGCTGTTGTCTCGACCGAGAATATGCCGGTCAATGCTGTCGGCCTTATCCGCCATGCCGTGCGCACTCTCCAGCAGTTCTTCCCCCGCCGTGGTCAGCAGATAGCCATTCTGCAGCCGCTCAAACAGACGGACATTGAGTTGTTCCTCGAACGCCGTGATGCGCCGCGAGACGGTTGAATGATTGACATGCAGCTTTGCCGCCGCCGCCCGCACCGATCCCTCCTGCGCCACTGCCAGGAATATTCTGATATCGTCCCAATTTAACATGGTGCGTTTATGCAACAACAAAACGCATAAATCAAGTCTTGTGTTGCGAAATCGCAATGCAATATACAGCACACTGTGAACCAAACTTAATGAAGAGAATAATCCGATGCAGACAACACCCGATCTTCAAAAAAATGCCGTTGTTACCTATGCCAGATTTCTGTTGCGCTGGCGCTGGGCGGCGATTGCGCTGGCGCTCGTCGTCACGGTTGTCGCGGCTTACGGCGCGAAGAACCTCGGCTTCGCCTCGGATTACCGGGTATTTTTCGGCGATGACAATCCCCAGCTCGCCGCCTATGAGGAATTACAAAAGGTCTATACCAAGGACGACAGCATATTGATTGTGCTCAAGCCCAAATCCGGCGACGTCTTCACGCCGGAGCTGCTGCGCGGCATTCAGGATCTCACCGCCAAGGCCTGGAAAACGCCTTTCAGCTCCCGCGTCGACAGCCTGACCAATTTCCAGCACAGCCATGCTGAGGAAGATGACCTGATTGTAGAGGATCTGGTGCAGAAATCTAATCCCCTGCGCCAAAGTGACCTGACACAGGTGCGCCATATCGCCCTGACCGAGCCTCTGCTCAAGCACCGCCTGATTTCCCCGGACGGCACGACC
>TARA_R110002096_G_C14658612_1_pt1 | contig 11977 bp, 9 predicted proteins | sample TARA_R110002096 | Tara Oceans TARA_R110002096 (sample SAMEA4397295) | marine metagenome | biome: Polar Biome; feature: [DCM] deep chlorophyll maximum layer (ENVO:01000326); material: water (ENVO:00002006), including particulate matter (ENVO:01000060) such as... | depth 35 m | reverse complement strand
TCGGCCACCTCTAATTCGCAAGCATCATATTCCCAGCGACGAAGGGTCTCTATTTTATGTATTCTCGTCAAGCCTGCGTGTAGCCCAATTTCTTCTGGACAGGTAAATACGGCGCTTGGGTCCAGCTTTGCTTTTTCGTAGTCAATTGGTGTATTGTTCATGGCGCTATATCCTTTCTTGAGACTGCAAAAGTTATGTATTAATTGATTTGACTGGTCAAAATGTGGCCTTTCGAATGTTTTCTTCCACGCTAGGGCCTGCATTAACAATGCTCAGGATATTCCGAGGTAAAGTGAGACTATGACCTATAAAAAATATATACTACACACTTCCCTGATTGCATCGGAATTACTTTATTTGTGCGCTATCGGTTTTTCTGTAAACAAATAATCTTTCAATTCCTTGTCAAACGTTGGATCTTTGCGTCTAATCCATTCAAGAAGCATTGCCGCGTGTTCTTTTTCTTCGTCACGATTATGTTCAAGAATAGCTTTAAGATCCAAATCTTTGCAAGTATCACCCCTTTGGTTGTACCAATCAACGGCTTCCAACTCTTCCATCAAAGACACAATTGCTTTATGCATGTCTTTAGTTTCGTCAGATAATTCTTCGATCGGTTCGTGGTACCCTTCATTTGCCATCTTCTTTTCCTTTCAGAACATTTATTAGGATATTACAGAATATAGCCTAGATAGTTCAAATTGGCCTGTCAACGTAGATGGTTCAAATGCTTTCATGAATATTCGCATTGGGTGGTGATCTCAAGTGGTCGCTGCAAAACATGCTTCAAATCTCAATGCCGGGCTTTCGAAGTCCAGCGTTTCTCTTGATTGTTCGTTTGATTGGCAGGGATATCAGGCTAGGTTTCCTCCCCCCATACACACAAATAAACATGTAAATATGAATTGATGTGAGATATATGATTTCCAATGATGGTTAGTTGACTAAAAGCCTGGTTTATGCGTTGTTAGATACATGGCTGAGTTGTTAAACGTAAATAAGATGAAATGTGTTAGGTCAATCATGCAGGGCTATACTATGCCAACACATGCGCATGAAGATCACGCTATGCTTTTATTCCCATTAATGAACACCATGACTGTTCAAGATAGTGAAATGAAAATCGAGCGTCCTCTTGAACCTCACTTCTTTTATTTTGTTGATTCAGGTATATATCATCAAACTAAATCAAAACGAGCACATCAGGAGCATTTAGCTGTTTACCTTAATTCAGACTGGAAACGCAATATTTTGAGGCAGCTAGACTTAAATACAGAGATGAATTGTCACGCTGGCATTTGGAAGTTGACTGAAACAGCATCTGACCTGACGCGCATTGTTGCCAGAGATATTCAAATCACTCAACCTCAGAAAAATTTAAAGCCCTTTGAAAGGGTTATGGAATTGTTAGCAGAATCCTGTTTAACGCAAATTCAAACGACAGCACCAACATTTGTTGGTCACCCACGCGAACACGGGAGCGTTTTAGTGTGTGAAGTCCTTGAACATATACGAGGAAATCTGTCTGAGCCTCTTTCTCTTGATCTGTTGGCTGAACATTTTGGTATTTCTCGTCGTCATTTAACTCGCTTATTTCGTCAATATAGTGGGCAATCAATTGGCACTATATTGCGTGAAGAGCGTTTTACACAGGCCGCAATTCTCTTGCGGGAAACAGATTGGTCTATTCAACAAATCGCAGTAGACGTGGGCATCGGAAGTTCAGCGAATTTTGCGAGCGGTTTTAAACGTCAATTTGGGAATTCCCCAACAGGGTATCGTGGCGCAATTCGTCTTACAGAAAATCAAATGGCCCAAATCTAATAATAATTTGACCCGGCCACAAAAGAACTCCGTTGATATAATGGTAACTTTATAATTTCTCAGTCTTGGCTAATCCTAATTTTAAAAATTGCACCCAATTTTTATTTAACATATGGAATGATTATATATGACAATAGTTAACCTTGTTCGAGTATTCCCTATTGCGGAAATGGGGGGCAACCCTGCGCCAATTATTTTGTCCGACATCAATATGCAAGATCAGAAAATGTACAACATAGCATCAGAGTTTTGCCTGGAAAGTGGATTTGTATTGCCCGTTGAAGCAGGGAGCAAAGCTGATTATCGGTTTCGTTTTTTTGTACCGCAACACGAGATGGAAATGTGCGGGCATGCTACGATTGGCGCCCTGTGGTTACTCCGTGAGAAGGGTTTGATTGCAAAGAATAATATTCTGATAGATACGGTTAGCGGACAAGTTATGGCGCGGGTGCCTGATCATGGACCCATTTCTATTTCTCAACCATTGGGTTCGGTTGAGCCGTTAGCCCATGCCAAGGTCGAAGCGGTTATGGCTGTACTGCGGCTGAATGAAAATGACCTGATAACATCTACTATTGTTAATGCTTGTACTAGTCGCACGAAAACCCTCGTGGCCATTAAGGACCCCAGTATCTTAAGCGCGCTTTCTCCAGATTTTAGCTTAATGAAAAAAGTATGTACCTCAATCAATTCAACGGGTTTGTACCCTTTTGCTCCTGGATCTGGCAAAAGTATTTTTCATGCACGTCAATTTCCTCGTGCATCTGGCTACCCAGAGGATGCTGCGACCGGAATTGCCGCATCAGCCCTATCCTTTGGACTATTAGAATGGGGTATGGTTAATCAAACTGACCATATAATCATAAAGCAGGGCGAAGCCATGGGACATGGATCTGAAATTACGATTACTTTTGATGTTGAGGACAATAGTATTACAGGATGTTGGATCCACGGTATTTGTAAAGTTGACCCACTTCCCAAAGGTTAATATTAAAAAACACGTCCCATACTCACTTTATTAACCATATTGACAGATTGCTCAAAATAATTCTACACCATCGTCATCTTCAGCATCAAAAATATTCTTTTCAGATTCTAGTTCAATAGAATGAATATTATTTTCACCTTTGAGGCTATTTGTAAATCTATCTTTAACTTCTTGCAGTGGGAAACTTTCAATTATTTTACTAATCCAAATCTGAACTTTCTCCTCATCAGTTTGAAGATCGCTTGATCCTTCAGCGGATTTATTATTTTCAAGTTCTTGTAAAAAATTTTCCAACGTATGCAATGTTGTTTTAATGGTGGCGAGATATTGGGTTGCTCGATCCTGAAATTGAAATCCGGTAATCAAACCAGATATATCACGCGATATTTTATCCGACATTGACGAAGATTCTCGCAATTGTTGATTAAAACTATCATTATGGGTCATCAATTCCCGCATCATATCGCCAATGTTCTCTTTGGCCGTAATATTTTCTGACATATCAATGTCGGCGATGGTTTTTAACGATGAAAAACTAGATTTTATACCGGAAGATACTTTTAACATTTTACTTCTAATATTAATGGCAAGATCATTAGTCATTTGTGATAAATCACGCATTTCATCCGAAACAATGGAAAAGCCCTTACCTGCTTCCCCCGCCCGCACAGATTCGAGTTTAGCATTTAAGGCCAACAAATTAGTCTTGCTGTTTATTTCTTCAATACCGATCACCAATTTTTCTGTTTCCTGTACATCATTGACCACATCTTCAAGGTCCGATACCACACCGATACTTTCCTTGGAAAGCGTGACAATTTTAGATATGCCATCACCTAGGGTGTTATCCAGATACAGAACCAGATTGGGTAAAGATTTTTCGTTGCTTTCATCGGTCAACAATTTTGCAGAATCAACGATGCTGTCAATATATTCTGTTTGTTGTTTGGTTGCCGTTACAATGCTATTAAAACGCTCCCCAAGTTCTGAAATATTTGTATCAATTAATTCTGAAACAATATCCAATTCATCACATAGACATAAAAATGTTTTGCGTTGCACTTTGGATAACCCTCTCCAAAGGCTCAATAATTCCAATATATCGGCATCTGGTTTCATATTACAGTCTTCAGTTTGATCGTGTGAAACCTCTTGGTATTCATTCTCATTTTCAGTAATTTCAATCATTTCATTACTCATCTTTTTATCCCAATTTAAATTTCACCAGTGGCTTTATATATTTTCATCTAGACAAGCGCTTAAAATAGTTTGAGGTATATTTTTAAGCGGCTTTTGTATTTCGACAGCACCTACATTATAAGCAAACCCACACATGCCATACACTGTAGAAGAGGCTTCATCTTGACCTATGGTACAAGCGCCTGATCGACGCATATTCATTAATCCTTTTGCACCATCTTTTCCCATGCCGGTGAGAATTACCCCTATGGCACGATTACCAGCAGATTTTGCAACAGAATTGAACAAAACATCTACAGAGGGACGGTGTCCGCTAACTTTGTCTTTATCGGACAAATAGCAAGTATAATACGCGCCTGATCTTTTAATTTCCAGATGACTGTCACCAGGTGCAATGACCACATGACCCGGTACAATACGTGCTCCGTGACGCGCTTCAGTTACCTGCATTTTTGATTTAGTATTAAGGCGTGTGGCAAAACCGACTGTGAATTCTTTCGGCATATGTTGGACAATTACAGTTGCAGGTGCATTTGCTGGCATATTAGATAATATCTCCGTAATTGCCTGAACACCTCCGGTTGATGCACCGATGGCAATAAGCTGTTCCGTTGTCGAAAACGATAAATTTGGTATTTCAGAATCTTGCAAAGCAAGCTTTTTAACAGTAACATTTGCAGCGGCTCTTACCTTCTCAACAATATCATTTTTCATCGACATCAAGTTTTCACTTAAACTGCTTGTCGGCTTACCAACATAATCAACGGCCCCGAGTTCCAATGCCCTCAAAGTTACATCGGCACTGTTTTGCGTCAGTGAAGATATCATTACAACGGGCATTGGTCGCAAAGTCATAATTTTTGATAAGAACGCAATGCCGTCCATTTTTGGCATTTCAATGTCCAGAGTAATGACATCTGGATTTAAGTCTTTAATCATTTTGCGTGCAATAATCGGATCAGGGGCCACGCCAACCACTTGCAAGTCATTCGCACTTCCGATGATGGTAGTAAGCAATTGCCGCATTAATGCACTATCATCGACAATTAAAACTGTTTTCATTTTTTGGCTAGATTTAATCATAGAAAAACTCAACATCTAGTCTGTTTTTGTCTTTGCCCATTTTTTTACTATATTCGCTTTCCTCACGCTCAACCAAATCATTATCACTAGATCGTTTCAATAAAAGCCTATTTACTATACCTGTTGCAGGGAAATAATGAATTCGGCGAGGATAGTTGCCACCTAAATCTTTTACATCTACGTGCAAGCCTTCATTTTTTAAATATTTCAAAACAAAATTTGCATTATTGCTACCGATAGCATTCGTGCTGGTTATTACGTTGCCGCCGCCAAAAACCTTAATTTCCAAGTCTTCACGCGGGCATCCAGAGCGCATTATTTCATTTATTAGGGCTTCCATCGCGTGATTGCCGTAACGTAAAGATTGGCTTGGTCCGCTCCATGTCGTTGCGTCATCGCTAGTCGGTAGCATAAAATGGTTCATTCCGCCAAAACCGGTTCGTGGATCTCTGATGCAAGCGGAAACACATGAGCCAAGAGTTGTGACCAGCATATCCGATGGCTCAGCGGTAACCATAAAGTCACCTGGAAAAACTTTTATTACGTTTGCTCGATTATGCTGATCAAAATAGGGGTTTGCATCATTCTCGTATTTTTTGCGGCGATCTAGTCTTTTCTTGGTAGCCATTATGAAACCTTCCGAAATGATGCTCTGCCAGCGAGTGTCAAACTTTCATTGATCCCTATTGCGGATTCCGAATGTCCCAAGTACAACATACCATTATTTTTAAGTTTATCGCTAAAGCGCGACACCAGATCTTCTTTTGTTTCGTTGTCAAAATAAATAACAACATTACGGCAAAAAATAGCGTCAAATTTACTCTTCATTGGCCATTCATGTAATAAATTCAATGACTTAAAATGAACAATTTTTCTCAGTTCCGGATCAATGGAGAATTGACCGTATTTATCCTTGCTAACAAATCTCTTGGAAAAATTCTCTGGTAGGCTTTCCAATTCCTCAACGGAATAAATAGCTTCCCGGCCTTTATTTAACATATTTCTGTCGATGTCACTTGCTAAAATCATCACATCCCAATTTTGAAAATCTTTTATATAAGATGCTAGGATCATCGCCAGAGAATAGGCCTCCTGCCCGCCCGAGCAACCGGCAGACCAGATACGAAGCTTTCTAGGTTTTCCAGCTTTAGCTGCTTCAATCGCCTGATCAAGTACATTCTTTATCAAATCTTTAAACTGATGACTTTCCCTAAAGAATTTAGTCAAATTTGTGGTTATAGCATCAACTAAATATGCAAGCTCATCCTCACCCTTGCTGCCTTGTAAAAGTTGCACATATTCTTTAAACTTGTTTAATCCCAGCTTGCGAAGTCGTCTGGCCAAACGTGAATAAACCATTTCAAATTTACTATTTTTAAGCACAATACCTGTTTTATTAAAAACAAGTTCAGTTAAAAATTTAAATTCTTTATCGGTAAAATTAAATTCACGTTTTCTATCGCACGTCATACTAAAAACCTATTTTTATTCGTGTTACTTTAATTTTTATGGGCGGGTAAAATAAACCACCCGCCCATATCTTGTTTATTAGAAATCGCTCCAGTCATCATCATCTGCGACAGGGGCTTTCTTTTTTGCCGCCTGTTTAGTCGCGGCTATTTTTTTGGGAGCCGTTTTTTTTGCAGCTTTCTTTTTGGTCGGACTCGCAATCGATTTCTGTGCAGAGCTTGCACCATTCACATTGAAGAATGTCATTTCATCATTCATGGTATTTGCTTGCTCTTCCATGGATTTGGCGGCAGCGGCGTTTTCTTCTACCAGGGCTGAGTTTTGCTGTGTCATATCATCCATTTCGGTAACCGATGTATTGATCTCTTCAATTCCGGTGGACTGCTCTTCACTGGCCGCAGCAATATCAGAAACAATATCGGTTACATTTTTAATTGATTTTAGAATAACCTCCAGACTCTCACCTGTTTCACCAACTAGTCTCACGCCATCTTTGACCTGATTTCCACTATCAACGATAAGCGTTTTAATATCTTTGGCGGCTTCTGATGAACGCTGTGCCAACGTTCTGACTTCCGAGGCAACAACCGCAAACCCACGGCCGGCATCACCAGCCCGTGCCGCCTCGACGGCAGCATTAAGTGCCAACAAGTTAGTCTGGAAAGCAATCTCATCGATCACACCAATAATATCAGATATTTTCTGCGATGAATCTTCAATAGCTGACATCGCAATCACCGCTGATTCAACAACCTCACTACCCTTGGTTGCCACATCGCTGGCTTCCTGGCTGAGTTGATTGGCTTCCTGCGCATTTTCAGAATTGGTTTTGACCGTCGCGGCCATTTCTTCCATTGCCGCAGCGGTTTCCTCAAGCGCGGAGGCTTGCGCTTCAGTTCGTTCGGAAAGATCAAGGGTACCATCAGAAATTTGTGACGATGCACTGGCAACTTCATCAGCAGCTGATGCTATCGAAGTCACAATTTCAGTTAATCTTTCAGCTGTGGTATTACTATCCTGCTTCAGATCATTAAAAGTACCCTGATATTCAGTTTCAATTCTACTGGTTAAATCACCATCCGATAACGAACGGAGCATATCAACAACTTCAGTTAAACCTTTCTCGCAAATGGTGGAGATGGCATTGATGCCTTCAGCGATATTAAGCATAAAGCCCTTTTTGCCGGTCTCATCGATGCGTGATGTAAAGTCACCGGCGCCAATAGCGTTCACAGCTACGGCAATTTCGTCTTCGGCGTTGCGTTCTTCGGTAACATCATTCCATTCTATCACGGTGCCAAGGCGAACATCATTATCATCGACAACCGGATTGGCAATCAATACGAATATACGACTACCGATTGCAACTTCACTACGATAAGTACTGGTTAGACTGTCAAGAAGGTTTCTTTGATGTGACGGGCTTTTATGGAAATCATCCATGTTGCTACCAAGCACTTCATTCACCCGAAAAGAAGGCAAGGCTTCCTGTAAGTCTCTTTCTGCTATACTTAACATTTCTATAACGGCGTCATTGACGTAAATTATATTGTGATCCACATCAGCCATCATCACATTTGTAGAACATTTATCAAGAGCCTCTTTAATTCGAGCGTTCGCTGCAGAAAGTTCGTCTGCCTCTTTTTTTGCTTTTAGCTTGTCAGTCATATCTTCCCATTCAACACTGGTGCCGATACGATCACCATTTTCTTCAAGAATAGGATTAGCAATCAAGTTAAAGGTACGCACGCCGATAACTATTGACGTCTCGAACGTATCAACGAGTGCTTCAAGTAATCCCCGTTGGTGAGCAGGGTTCTTATGGAAGATATCAATATTTTCTCCCAAAAGGTTATTTGCATCAAAATTGGGTAAGGCCTTTTTGATATCAGATTGTGCGTTGCGCAACATGGCAACCATAGTGTCATTCATATAAACAATATTGTAATCTTTATCCGACAGCATTATATTGGCTTTTGCGCCCTGAGTAGCCTGAGTGATACGAAAATTAATATCCGCAGCTACTTTTCGTTCTGTAATATCCGTCGCATATTTAACAACTTTAAAGGGATTCCCATCTGGATCCATGATGGGATTATAAGATGCTTCAATCCAGATTTCTTCACCATTTTTGGCAATCCGTTTATATACCCCTGCCTGGTATTCTCCCCGGGCGAGTGATTGCCAAAACTGCTTATAATCTGAGCTTTCGCCATAGCTTTGCTCAACAAATATGCTGTGATGTTTTCCCTGAATTTCATCGAGAGAATAACCAAGAGTATTTAAAAAATTTTCATTAGCATCAATTATGGTGCCATCCAATTCAAACGCAATCACTGCCTGTGATTTACTAATCGCGGCAATTTGTCCATTTTGCTCGGCATTTTTTTTGACTTGGTCTGTAATGTCTGTGGCATATTTTATAACTTTAACAACAGAACCATTTTTATCGACAACCGGATTATAGGACGCCTGCAGCCAAATTTCACTGCCATCTTTGCGTATACGTTTATATTCTGCTACCTGATATTCCCCTCGAGCGAGGCTTTGCCAAAACTGTTTATATTCAGGATTGTTCTCATAACCTTGTTCAACGAACATGCTATGGTGGTTTCCTACAATTTCATTTAATGAGTAACCAACCGTATTTAGAAAGTTTTCATTTGCGGCAAGAATCATTCCAGTGGGTGAGAATTGAATCGTTGCTTGTGATTTATTAAGTGCATCAAGCTCTGACTTCATATCATCTATATCTGGATCTCTTTTAGTAAATATATGTGGTATGGACAACTTATTCATTTTTAATTTCCTTTCGGGATAGAAATTTATTTAGCTATTTTTAAATTTCAGTTTTAATGTCAGGACGGTTAACTAAACCGCCCGCTAATTCGTCAACTGTTCAATAATAGTTTCAAGATCAAAAAGCTCTTCCAGTGACAGAAGCGCTACCATATTTTCTCCGTGCGTTATCAGTCCGCACAGGAATTTTCTATCCCCCCTTTTATCCAAATCGGGGACATCTAGTACCTGGCTCGCACCAACGGTTAAAATATCGGAGACGGCATCGACTAAAATACCCAGAATACGCCCCTCTACGGCGACTATAATCATGACATGCAGCGGGCTTGTTTCGGTTTTTCCAAGTCCAAATCGGCACCGCATATCAAAAATGGGAACGATCACGCCGCGCAAATTGAGCACACCCAGCACATATTCCGGGGAATTTGGTAAGGGTGTTACAGGAACCCAACCCTTGATCTCTCGGATATATATAATATCCACACCATATTCTTCTTCACCAATTGTGAAGGAAACAAACTGTTTCATATCCTCAATCGTATCGGCATCTGCATCTGCTGCACTTGCCAAATCTATATTGGTGAGGTCATTTTCATTAAGTGACATATCTTGTTGTTCAATCGTCATTTGCTTCTCCAGTTCTAAATAGATTCTCTCGTCAGCATCAAATAATCACGCCCGTTTAACGTCTTGTTCAACTATCATCGATTTTTCAATAATGGCATTTGTTAACTTGTCACCACCACGTCGTGCTCGGTCCATTTCTTCAAGGCCGTCAATATCGACGATCAAACAGACCTGACCGTTGCCTAGGATCGTCGCAGCAGACACGCCGTCAATATGCTGGTAATTTGATTCCAGCGACTTAATCACAACCTGTTGCTGGCCAACCAGATGGTCAACAATAATACCGGCGTGATTGGAACTATCCGTTTCAACGATCACTACAAGGGCCTCAGATGGATCAGTTATTGAATTTGAAATACCTAAAAGCTCACCTGCGGGAATGAGGGGAATATATTCCCCCCTAATTCGTACGACTTGTGTGTTACCGAACAGGGTCATTAATTCTGATTTATCCGGGCGAATACTTTCAACAATACTATTTACCGGGATAACATATTTCTGATCACCAATACCGATGATCATTCCATCAAGTACGGCCAATGTCAGTGGTAAAGATAATGTAAATTTAGAGCCTTTACCGGTTTCAGATTGAACCGAGATACGCCCACCAAGGTTAATGATGTTTTTACGAACCACATCCATACCAACACCACGACCGGATACATTGGTAACCTGTTCTGCTGTGGAAAATCCAGGGTGAAAAATAAGGTTGTCAATTTCTTCATCGGATAAGTCATCTGACTCTATAATATTTTTTTCCAAGGCTTTTTTAAGCACAACTTCTCTATTAATGCCGGCTCCGTCATCAGAAATTTCAATGACAATCCGGCCACCTCTATGTTCTGCACTAAGACAAATGATACCTTCAGGATCTTTACCGTTTTTTTCACGCACATCCGGCATCTCTAATCCATGATCAAGCGAATTTCTAATCATATGCGTTAATGGGTCTGCGATCTCTTCAATCACCGTTTTATCGACTTCGGTCGCTTCCCCTATCATGACCAACTTTACTTTTTTCTTCAACTGACCGCTCAAATCACGGACCAATCTGGGCATTCTGGAAAATACCGACTTCACAGGCTGCATACGAATTGCCATTACATTTTCTTGTAATTCGCGGGAGTGTGATGCGAGCTCTTCCATCCCGGAAACCAGCCGCATATTTTTCGATGTATCGACCTCTTCCAAATCCTGAGTTAGCATTGCTTGCGTTATTACAAGTTCTCCAACCATATTGACCAGCTTATCAATCCGTTCAAGGTCAACACGGATTGATGTGGCTTTTATCGGTGCTTTTGTTGCAGATTGCACCTGATTGGCGACCCCTGCTTTTTTAGAACCCTTTTGATCCTTTTCACCAACTTTCGATCCCTGGATTATTTCTACCAAAGACTCTTCAATTGATGTTGCACCTGGTTTACTTTCATTTCCCTCAACAAGGGAAATATCAAGTTTGCAATCATCCTCTACAAACTCAAACACTTCTCTAATTTCATCAATCCCTTCTTCGGAAGAAATCTTAATATCCCATGAGAGGTAGCTATCTTCCGGTTCTATACTATGAAGATTTGGAAGATTGGACAGATCAATATTAACCTCCACATCCCCTAATGTTTTTAGTTCTCTTATTAGAAGTATTGGTTCATTGGCATTTCTAAAAACTTCAGGATTGGGAGAAAATGAAATTGCATATTCTTTTATTCCTCCAGCATCTGGTTTCTCCAGTTCTTCTACTTCTTCGGTTTTTTCTGTTGCATTCACTTGCTCCTGATTAAGTAGTTTTTCCAATTCACTCTTGGCCTGTGCGCCAAAATCCTCTCCTAAATCTTCGTTGTTTTGCGCCGCTTCGATTAAATCAGATAAGACATCACTGGCACTGAATAGTGTTTTTGTAACATTCTCATTAATGGAAATTTCACCGTTACGTAACTTATCCAGCAAGGCTTCAAATATATGTGAAAAGTCAACCAGATTATTAAATTG
>TARA_R110002096_G_scaffold110795_6_pt1 | contig 11978 bp, 9 predicted proteins | sample TARA_R110002096 | Tara Oceans TARA_R110002096 (sample SAMEA4397295) | marine metagenome | biome: Polar Biome; feature: [DCM] deep chlorophyll maximum layer (ENVO:01000326); material: water (ENVO:00002006), including particulate matter (ENVO:01000060) such as... | depth 35 m | reverse complement strand
GGTTGTGTTGGACCACCAAATCGTTTGTACTTCTCATAGTTCTCACCTGTGAATGCTCCATAGTTATCCCATAGTAGGGTACCTGTCCCTATGTAATCCATTAGGTTTTTATCTATACCGCCTACAGTTAGTGTATCTATATCTCGGTTGAATACTCCCGTTTTACCATCATCTGTGTTTAGAGTAGCTACTTGCCCACCAAGCATATTATCCGTCCACCACTTTTCTAATGGTGCACGATGCCCTGCGGAACCCTTCTCTGTACCACCTACACCCTCTTGTCTTACTACTTTCCTTTCCCCTGTTTCACTGTGGAATAGGTTTGTAGTGTCCATATCGTAGTTATCATCTGATACTACCCACACCCCCTCGTTAGGAGGAGATGCTTCTGGTTGTGGTATAGGAGTAGGTTGGTTATCTAAAGAGACCGCTTCCTGTATAGGCTTTTTCTTCAAGTCGTCGTTTTGCGTCACTTCGCTCATATTGTTCTTTTCCTAAGTGCATTTCAGCAGCAAGACTCTCCATTACTTCTCTCGAAATAGGGTAGGAGTTGTGCATACTGTTTATGGTTATAACATCTCCTATTACTTCTGCTGTAATACCACCAGGAATCTGGTCTAGGGATGTAATCGTTGACCCGTCTTTAGCTATCGCGTGTCCTGATAGTTTCTGCACTATCCGTGACATGGCGCTGTCTACGTTTACTGTGCGTTCGCCTGTTACAGCATCGTTGAAGTAGTTTAATGAGTTTTGCCCTATACCATTAGAGAAGTCCTTTAATGTTATAGAATGCTCTTTACCATTAGGTGTTTTATACTCAATAGGTTTATAAGTCGCACCATACTTGATAGCCATGTTAGTTGTTTCTAAGTTCTGAAACTGTGCTAACTTACGAGTCCCTGCTAGAGCCATCTCATGCCCTAGTTTAGGTACTAAGTAATCATACATCTGTACCACACTCGCCTGTAATTGGTCAGGAGCATCGTCTAGATCTAACTCATCTGCAACGCCTTGCCAACCAAATCTACTTCTAGGTGGCTCTTTATAACCTCCTCCAGTAGTGTTAAGTAGCTTCATAACATCAGGTCTATCCATGTTACTATTTACAGCAGCTACCATGAACATTGACTGTTGCTGGGCTGTTGGTGATAGTTGGTTGAATATCTCGTTGTTATTGATTAGTTGCATAACTTCGACCGCTTTCTTGTTCTCGTCCGACCAGTGTTGTTTCTGGTCTGGGTCTGGGTTAGGGGTGAATATACGTTGGAACGCTGTTTCTAAACCTTTCTTGATTAACGGACTATCTTCTATAACAGCACTGTATTTAGCCATATCATCTAAGAACTTCGTAGCTGATACTTGGTCAGTAAAGACTTGGTCAACTACTTCACTATCAGTTAAATCCTCCATACCTGTTGTACGCATATTCTTCATAACTAGGTTGTCAGTAGCTTGGTCTTTCTGTGCTTTAGTAGCATTACCTGTGTAGGTGATACCTTTCTCATAAGCATCTTCTAACCCTGATACTACTTTCTTATTATCAGCTTCTTTCTTCATAGCTATGGCTTGTTTCTTAGCGAGTCTATCTCCCTCAGAAGCGTGTCCTTCTAGCTTCTTCTTCCATACATTAATCTGTTTCTCTAAGGCGACTCTACCCTTCTTATGGCTGCTGTCGTCTTGTAACTGATCTTCTAATCCTTTTACGGTATCAGATATGTATTTAATCTCTTGGTCAGCTCTTTCTTCCCCATCTAAATCAGGGTTAGTGCTAATGTCTAATAGACGTGTTTCGTTTGCTCGCCACTGTTCTTCCATACTACTAACTTGGTTATCTGCTTCTGCTTTCCTGAACTCTTCTGCTTTACCAGATGTTACAGTTTCTACGTTTGTTAACAAGTTTGTTATTAACGTACGCGTTGCATCAGAGTTTGTAACCTTGAGTAACTCACGTAACTCAGACTCAGTAGCTGGTGACACTACAGGAGGTTCACCATTCTGTTTAGCCTTTGCCATATCTAAGCTAAACTTAGCGGCTAGTAAGTTTGCTTTACTAGCAATAGACTTCTCTGACGCTGCTTCACCTGCTTTTGTATTTGCGTTAACAGCCGTCTGGGTGTTAGCTACATTAAGTAATGCGGCAGTTCTTACCTTCAAGGATTCAGCAGGGTCTACAGCTACTTCTAGCATTTCAGTCATGTACCTATGGGACACGGTGTTTTGCTCGTCTGTTGTAGTAGCGTTGCTTTGATTCACTGCGTTGTCTAGTTTCCATCCAGTATGCTTATGCTTGATGTCTTCAAGTTTAGAGTTTTCTATATCAGTATGTTCTGTCTCTAGCTTTGCAGCGTAGAGTTTACCCATCGCTCCTCTATGTACATCTGACTTAGATACTAGTGCCATATGTTTGGCAGTGTGAGTGTTTCTTGCTGTAATCTCCAACACGGTTCTGTCATAGGCGTTGAACGAGTCTTCTACAGGTACACCTGAACGGTTAGTAGTAAGTATCGCTGCCTTCAACGTATTATCTGCATCAGTTAAGCGAGTAGCATTATCAGTGTCTAACTTCTTTAATCCTGCATTATAGGCTTTAAACTCTTTAGGGTCTAAGTCTATACCTGACTGGTTAAAGTGTGGTATTAGGGATACATCACCTGCTTGCATAGAAACAAGTGTCTCTTCCAGAGTTGCTGACCGCCAAGCTTTCATACTCATGCTGCCACGTTGGTTAGGGTTATAGATAGACTTTAACACTTCTTGCGCTACGTCTGGTTCTGTCCCTATCATTTGTTTAGCAACAGTAAGTTTACCCTGTACACCTTCTTTGAAGTCTTGTCTTGCACGTTGTTGTTGACGTACATTCCATAACTTAAATTGTTGTTTAGTTAAACGGTTAGAGGAGTCTTTCCAGTTCTTCATAAACGCTACAGCAGCGTCAGGAGCCTCTGCAAAATTCTCTTCTACATAACCTTTAACTTTATTCTGTAAACGCTCTGTGTATTCGGTAGGGGACTCGTCGCCACCCTTCCCTTCAATATATGAGTGTTCTTCACTAAACATAGCATTAGCAGCATTACTAGCTGAGGCATTTAACCAACCTTTGTACTCAGGTGTTTGACCACCGTGAATGAATTCTGTAAATCCAGTACGTTTAATATCTTTCTGATACTCGTCTAAACCTGCTTTAGTACCTTGGTCATGGTATGCTTTCACATAGCGTTGTTCTGCTTCTGTTCTACGTTTACCTACCACAAACTCATCTAACGCTCCACCTAACGTACTTGCAATAGCATTAACTTGCTGTGCTTTCTGTTGGGCTTGGTTGTTATGTTGAGTAGCGATAGTCGCTGTTCTCACAGCATGTTTCTTAGTGGGAGCAACCTGCGTAGCTGCTCCTGCGTTTGCATCTTCGATTGGACTACGCATGTTGTTACCTTATATTAGTTAATCTCTATGTCGCCACCAGCAGCTTCACTACTAAATAGTGAGTCTACTGAATCCATAAACCCTGCACGATATTCTTTATCAGCAACTAATGGAGCAAATTGTGATGCTAGATTTAGTCCTGTGTTGATTGAGTTTATCTGCGGGTTGTCTAACGCTAATTGCGTTGACTGTGATTGGTATACAGCAGCTAGTTGATTCTCTATTTGCTGTTCCATATTCTTACGGTTATTTGCCCGAGCCACACTAGAGTTAGACTCTGTTTGGTATATAGCTGCATTGACTGATTGACCTTCTGTACCTGATACTGCTGCTGCAACCTTAGCTCTCGCTTCGGCTTGGTCTTGGTTCCTACTAATTACTACATCAGTATGAATCTTCTCTTGCCTAATTGCTGCTATGTTAGCTTCTGCGGCTACTTTCTGATTAGCCGCATTATGCATTCCAGTATATGCTGTATAGTATTGACCGTAGGCTGCCTCGTATGCGGCATCTGCCGCCGTACCTAGCATCATATTTGCAACGCCAGTGATTGCCGCTGCGTAGCCTGCACCTGTAGCTTCCGCCATAGTTACATCCTCTTTTTGGACTTGAAATACTGACCTTCCCAACTAATGTCGGCAATGGTGCATCCAAGATGATTATCTGTAAAGAAGTATGCTGTTGCGTTATCGGCATCTTCTGCGAATGAGAACTTCCAGTCTCCTGTGTATGGTTGTAGTGTACCTAAAGGGTACTGTCCTACAAACTTACTTTCAAACTTGTTAGTCACATCGTCTGCGTAATCAGAGGTTTTAGTCATAGAAAGTTCATGTGTCTTAACTAAGGATACAATCCATTTAGCTACACGTAATCTATCTGTGGTTATTGTAGTACCATCTTCGTCATACTTAAATGGCCGAGTTGGTTCATAACCAGAGGTAAATACTCTACCTACATAAACATCACCTACTCCAATATCCTCTTCTAATGTCAGTATGTCACCAGCTCTAGTAAAGCCTACTTCCCATAGTTCATTCTCTGTTCCTTTACCACGTACTGCTATACAACCTGTTGTTGAGTATCCAGTTGGTACGGTTACAGTTAGTCCTGTAGTTGGAAGTACAAGTAAGTCATCTAAGAATATATCTAAATCACTACCTGATACACGAGTGTACATAGGTATTGCTTTGATAATTAAATCAGTTCCTTTAGCTACTAACATTATTAGTTCGTTACGTCTGAACTTCAAGTCTACGATAGTTTCATCATCTGCAAACTTCCATGTACTCCATGACTGTTGTGAGCGTTTACCACCTCTAGCAGTATATTGTTCATAGATAAACACTTCATTAGATGCACCGTTAGATGTTGTCATTGCTAACATTTCTAAGTTTGGTGATGCTACTAGTAATTCTGCTGTACCTGCTAAGTAACCAATAATTTGATTAGTTATAGGAGTAGCGAAATCTTGTGAAGTATTCTGCTGACCAGTGTATTCCTGTAGACCTGTGCTTTCGCCATAGTCTGTAGGGAAGTATACTGAGTTACCAATAGATACTGGAGCTACAGATACCTGACACTCGTACTTGGTAGTTAAAGGCATACTTACTGTTTCAGGAGTTAAGGCTGTTGAGCCATCAATCTTAAACTGTGAGTTACTTGTTATACATAGTAAATCCCTGTTGTGGGGAACTAAATGTAATATTCTATCTGTGCCTAATTCAGACGTAGTGACACCAATCGGGTCAGTTACTAGCAGTTGTACTGCTGACTGTCTAAACCAGTTAAGTAAGTCATCCGTTTCAGTCATGTAAACGGCATTCTCTGCTACTACAACAAGACGTTTCTGGAAATAACCCATCGATTCTATTGTCTGCCCTAGAAATTCTGGGAAGGGTGTTGAATCTTCATCACCTGTTAATCTTGACCTATAATCCACTTCACCAAATACAAAGGTCGCTCCATCGTATTCAATTTTATGTGGCATAGTTGCATCATCTAGGGTATGTACTTGAGTAGGGTGACGATCTTCTGACCATACTACCTCTTCTAATACTTCGCCTGATGCGTTGTCTGCTACGCGTTCTGCTTGAAGGTAATATATACCTTTCTCTGATGTAGGGTCAGGACGTACTGTAATACGTGTTCCGACTACTGCATACAAAGGTAAGCCATCTGTGCTTTCTACTATCTGATTGATTGCTACAGCACTTCTATTACCTTGGCCTGATTCTACTTCTACTTGAATCCATGAACTATTATTGTCTTGGTATATAGCTACAGATGAGCCTAAAGCTACTGCTGTAACACCTGCTATACCGAAGTACGCACCTTCATACGGTTGACATACTGATTGACTTAAGTCGTAGTTAGGGTTAGCCTGACAGCCACCTCCACCATCGTCTTGGTATTCTTCACAGAAGTTACGCCAGTTTGTATCGTTAGGTGGATCATCTGGGTAATCTATGTTAGCTATTAAACCCTTACCATGTACACCACCACCGTTAATACGAGCGGCTAATTGTAGTGCTACCTGACGGGTTGCTCTAGCTTTATCTGCTGTATCATAGTCTGGGTTAGAAACACCCAAGTCTGGTACAGTGTACGTCACAGCATCCGATTGCCCAAAGATGTCTATGATGTTTAACTGTATAGTTTCACCATAGTTTAGAGCAGAGGTTACATTGACATGTGTTACTTTCTGTATAGAGGCTGCATCAGTGTCGGCTAAGGTTGCTACTACTACATCTCGATTTAATACATAAGTATCATGATCGATTGTGAATAGACCTAAGTCATTACCATTGTAAGCACCTAATGCTATAGTGTTGACAACTACATCGTCTACAGCACAATGTACTATACCCGCTGTCTTGTCTACTATAAAGCTATACTCTTTACCACCTCGTTCATAGGAGTGGTACTGTGAGTTAGTCACATCTGCTGTACCAGTGATTAACTGTCTGTACAAGCTAGATGGTCTACGTGTTAGTTTGTTAACTGGGTCAGACCTAAAGTTTAACTGACTAGTTGCATAACCTTGTGGTCTTGTCCTAGGTTCTAGTGAACTAACACCATGTATAGGACTTGGGTAACTCTGCTCAATTCTCATACGTCAGGATCTCCGAAGAAACGTTTGTTACTTCTCGCGTAAGGAAATATACCACTACGCGCACTAGCAATTCTAGGTGTTCTAAAGATGTTGTACTGACCTTCTTCAAGTTCCTGCTTCTTCAAGTCTAGGTACGATGCACCTGCCTCCTGTACTAAAGCACTCTCTTTCTGTGGGTCTTCTAATTCATCTCTAACAAATTCGGCGGCTGCCTTATAAGCTACAGATTCTTGCATGACTTGCGGCATACTGTCCCACTCAAGTATTCTAACTAATCTTGTCACTGCTACGTTAACTGTGAATATAGATGTCTGTAATTGTTTGTCATACAGTCTAGTTCCACGTAATACATAACAACTGTTTTCTGCAACTAGTGAAGTAATGTCTCCACCTACTACAATCTCACCACGGTTGTTTGGTTCTAAGATGACGCTGTACTCTATGTTACACCACCAACCCTTCCGTTGTATCCGTCTGCTGACACGTTTCATCGTAGCGAGTGCGTTAGCCGCATCGGGATGGTCTGTATCTAGACTATTAACAGGGGAAGAACCTATCAATCGAAGTAACATATTTAGAGTTTCTAACTCGTCCATACTTTCTCTCCTGTTTTGAATAGTATTCATAAAACCCACTCCGAAGAGTGAGTTCTAGTATACTACTCCGTAACTACTATGCTGTAGTTAGGAAGATACCTGCTGCCATTTCAGCACGGTTTGGTGTAACACCAAACGCTAGGTATGAATCAATGAACCATTGAAGTTCGATGTCTGAGTAATAGACTTTCGAAGTTAATGGAATTGTTTCACCAGCTAGCAATGCTTTAGGCTGTAGGAATAACGCAATACACTTAACGTCATTTGCTGTAACGTCGTACGCGTTACCATTACCTGCGTTAGACAAGTAATGAGTTGCACCAACATCACCTGTAACAGGGAAGCGGTTAGTAGTTTGAATACGTACACCGTTTGCTTGAAGCACTTGTCCTTTAGCAAAGTCACCGTTCATTTCTGAGAAATCACGGTCTAATAACTTATCGTTACGTAACAACGTGTAATACTCAGCTGGACGTACTAGTACGACACCTTCACTGATTTCTACGTCTTTCTCAGAGATAGATTGGCACATGTCTTGGATAGCACGTACTAACTTATCTGAGTCAAGCTCGTCGCCAGCTAGAGTAAGCATAATAGGTGTAGCACCTTGGAAGCCTTCTGGAGCAGTACGAATGATCTCAGTGTAACCACCTACACCACCTAACCAACCACCTAGTTTAGCACCAGTTGGGTCTTGGTTAGTAATTTGGGCAGCTTTGATACCCTGTACGATAAATGCTTCATCGAAGAATTTACCAATAGTTTTACCATGTTCTACACCAACTTCTTTACGCACATCTAAGTGAGCTAAGAAATCATCTAACAAGAACTGGTTAGTTCGTGCTAATACGATAGTATCAACTTTAACGCTGATGTTATCGAATGTAGGGCTTGAATCAGTTGGACGTACACCGCGTGTAACTTTCTGTAGAGCTGTGAAGCCCATACGGTCGTTAGTTACTGTGTCTGTACCACGTACTGATTTAAAGTTAAAGAATTGACGCATGAACGATTCTTTTAAGATGCGGGTTTCTACTTCACCGCCGTACTGTTCTACGTATAGAGGGTTTACGTTACCTGAATCTACGCCACCTTGATGACCGTCACGAACTTGACCTGCTGATACTGCTTGACCGATAATTGACATTTAATTGTTTCTCCTAGGAAGTTATGTCTTATTTAATACCACGGGATATGGACTTCGTGCGTCGAGCATTAAGTGCTGCGACTTCTCTCGAAGAATCATATTGATGACCACTTTTAAGTAGTGCATTTAGTTCCGTGTTATATTCATGTTTTGATATGTCTCTACCACCACTATTGCTCTGCGCTGCCGCATCGCCGTCTAGTAAAGCTGCTTCTTGAAACTCTTGTGAACCTTGAGATTCCTTGAAAGCAGTAGTTAATTCTTGCACAGCTAATTTAGTGGCAAGACCACCTTGAGATAATAACTTGTTAATATCTGCACGATGTTCTGTTGATACGTTGTCTTTAGCCCATGTAGAAAGTTCTTTCCAAGTGTCCTCACCAGATTGGTCAGTTGTATCTTTGAAAGCTTCTGCTACTTGGTCGTAGACTGCGTTATCACGTTTGTTTGCTGCTTCAGTGCGTTCTGTATGAATGCCCTTAATCTGGTCAGCGATAAGTGATGCAATTGCGTCACCATGCTTTTCCTTCAATGCAACCATTGTCTCTAAGTCTACTCCACCATCATTGGCTTTAGCATACTCAGCAACTTCTTTCATTGTTAGACCTGCCTGTTCAAGGAGTCCTGTAACTTGACCAATTTTGGATGAATCAACTTCTGTCTCTGGAAGTTTACTATCTGCCTCTGGCGTTGTTGGAGCTTCTTGTGCTTTCTCACTAGGCGTTGCCTCTGGAGTTACTGGAGTCTGTTCAATGGTAGGTTCTACTGGTGGTGTTTCTCCACCTCCGCCTTCGCCACCTGTTTCTGGTGACATGTATACGCGGTTAAATCTGTTGAAAATCATGTGCTGAGTTTCCCTTATTGTTGTGGTGCTGGAGGTTGACCTTGAGCTTGTACTTTAGCTTGTTCGTCCATCCCAGTCATCTGAGCTTGTTGCTGCATACGTTGCTGCTGCTCTGCTTCCACTTTCTTTTCGTCCTTTAAGAACTTCTTGTAGTCTACGCCATGTCCTGCACCTAATGTTGCAATTACATCTGCCATCTCCATACGTATCTTAACTTCTTCTGGTACATCAGTAAGGATGATTAAATCCTGCATGAATGCTCTAAAGTTGTCTAGTTCGCTGTTACGAGATAGTGACTCAAGTCCTGTTACAATAACAGGTTCAATGTCTTTAAACACTGTATTCAAATTCTTTAATAAGCGTCTAGCTAGTGGTAACTGTAGTTCCGTTGCTAGTCGTGTATAAACACCACCTAACGAACCTTCTAGTTCCTGAGCTTGCATACGTATTTCAGCAGCCGTTACACGTTCTGCGTCACGGGTTACAGCAGTATTCAATAAGAATGCTGCACCTATACGGCGGGCTGTTGCATCAAACTGGTTTGTTAGGAAGTCTGTTACATTACCAACTTGTGGTTGATGTATGTATAAGTCTTCTTCTCGTCCATGTACATAGGCACCTGATGGGGCTTCTGTTAGTTCACGCACGTCTGTCATGCCTGCTGGATTAACCATGTTCTTTACATCAGTCATCACGACTGTGTAATCTACTATAGCCTCTGATAGGGTAGATAGCTTATGGAAGTCACCAGAGTATAACTCTACTAGACCTGTACCATAATCTTTACCACGCGCTAAGTTCCAAGTTAATGGAATCCACGGTAGTGTATCTTTATCATATATGCCTATCTCTTTATGACAGTAACAAAGGTCTTCCAACTCTTGCCATACAAAGAAACGGTTTTCACCTACTTTCTGTATACCTGTATAAATTGATACGTTATCATCTGCTGAGTAACCTGCTGCTACGGCAGTGTCGGCTAATTCGTCACTAAGTCCTGATACAGATTTAGTTTCTTTTATAATAGCCTTGACCATACGCCCACGTAAATCACGTTTTATAGTGTAGTCACGCAACGAGTAAGCCACCATCTTCTGTTTAGAATCTGTTGGTGTATACATTAAACTATTACCAGTGATAATAAGTTGCTGCATAATGTCGTGCATGATGATACGTGCGTTGGTTGCATTCAGGTTATTCATAGCAGCGCGTTCTGCCTCTGCTAGAGCTGCATCTATTTGAGCGCCCTTGACACCTGTGCCTAGTACCTCTTCCCGTTGTTCTTGTGTTAAGTTCATACGGAAGAATGGTCTTGATGGTTGGAACAGAGCCATCATAATCTTGTTAGACAAGTTGGTTACTGCTTGTGCGCCTACTGATTGGTAGTCTAACTGCATCTCATCATATTCCATTAAAGGATCATCTGGGAATACAGTTGGTATTGTCCAACCTGCATAACGCTCACAGCGGTTTAGGGTTTCTTCTCTATTGTTATCACCTGACAGGAACTCTTGACGTAATACGTAGTCATCAGATAGGTATTTCTCCTTCATATCTGCTACTTTCATGTTAAATCCTCAAGTTGCCTGATGAAATCTCTTCATCTTCGTCTAGTTCATCGTCAACTTCTAGGCTTATCTTACCCAAGTCTCCTATACCCTCGCCTTCTGTCTCTGCAAAGATTTCTGCTTTTCTAGCTTGCTTCTCAGCTTCTAGTGCGTCTGCTGCTGCATCTCTCTTTGCCTCTCTCTGGGCTTTCTTAGCTTGCAGGGTAGTACCAACAGATGATACTACTATAGCGCCCGCTATCCAAAATGACATATTTATTCCTTCTGTGTTAATTGATGTGAGTAACTGATGAACTCTTCATAGTTATCAAACGTCAAGTCATCAACCAAGTCATCAGGGTTTGTAACATCCGTTAGGTGTGCTGTGTTCCAGACAGTTTCTTCTGGCGCATACACGAAGCGCTGTGTACCAGCCTTACTTATAAATGTGCAAGGTGCTGTGTACTCTTTCTCTCCGTTAGTGTCTATTACAATCACTCTACCTTTAGATATAATATTTACTAAAGGTCTTTTATGTACGCGGCTAAGTATCACTGCCCCTATTGGGATTAGCAATTCTCTTACATATAACCCATCTATTAAGTGATTGGTTACATTGTCTACTAACATCATTTCTGCTAGTTTACCGTCTTCGTTGAATGTCTCTAAATACTCTCTTAACGGACGTACTTGTTTGTCGAACTCGACTGGGGGAAGCCCAGCCAAAGTCGTCGTTATACGTTCAAGATTTAGTATCTCTTCGTGCGTCACCTTAGCCAAAGAAGTATTTCGCATTTGTTATGTCCTCGATGTTGTAATGCCCCTTGTAGGGAGCCTTAGCTGTTATACCCTGCTGGTCTGCCCAATGTTGAAGTGGGTCAGTGTTAGCATATATGTATCTAAAGGTTTTACGAATGGCTTTAAACAGCTTTTCAGTGTTACCTGCATGTGTACCGAAGTCATCATGTATCATAGCGTAGGAATGTAAGTCTACTGCATTAATGGTTAGTACCATGTGTGTGCTATCAACCGAGTGTATGAAGTTAGGTGCTATCCCACTTCTCTGCCCAGCCTTGTAAGCTATACCTATAGTAGAGTCAGGTACACGCAAGCGTACTGAACCTTCTAGATATGTCTTTACATGTACTATGTTATCTATTAGATAATGTTGGAATACAGGAAATCCTATTACTGTTTTCCATTTACAGAAGTCTTTACCTACATTCTTCTGTAACCACTTCATTGCTGACCTAGCAGCTATTACTACTTCGCCAATTGACTCCCATAGAATAGGTGTTAGGAACTTAGC
>TARA_R110002096_G_scaffold217936_11_pt1 | contig 11980 bp, 9 predicted proteins | sample TARA_R110002096 | Tara Oceans TARA_R110002096 (sample SAMEA4397295) | marine metagenome | biome: Polar Biome; feature: [DCM] deep chlorophyll maximum layer (ENVO:01000326); material: water (ENVO:00002006), including particulate matter (ENVO:01000060) such as... | depth 35 m | reverse complement strand
CTTTTCGGGAAGGTCCTGGATCGATTGATTGACCGCCTCTTCGAGCTCAGCATGCAATAAATCTTGAGCCGGAGAGGTCGCTTGCACATCCTCGACAACCCGGTGAGTTTCCTCTTCTCTTTCCTCTACCGAAACGGTTGGCTTTCTTTTCCGCCGGCGAGTTTCATTAAAAACCAAATTTCGAGTAATAGTGAACAGCCAAGTCGTAAATTTCGCCGTAGGTTCATATCGACCGGCTGATTTCCAAACTCTCACAAACACCTGCTGCGCGATGTCTTCCGCCTCGGAAGCCCCGCCAAGCATCTTTGCCACCGTCCCAACCACAGGACCTTGATGAATCTCCACCAGTTCCTCAAAAGCCTTCATATCACCTCCCCGCACCCGAATCATGAGAGCCACATTCTTGTCGTTTAGAGCCCGCTTTTCCGCCTCCGCATCGGCGTCTGGAAAAGTGGAATCAGGGAGTGTCATACTTGCTGCAAAAAATTGGTGAAATCCTCAGCGAATCCGTCCAATACCAGTTAAAGTCAACCCCATCAAGCCGTGAATGTTCTAAGCGAGCATTCATATTGCCATTCAGGCATCAATTTTCGATGAGCCTCCGGGATCTATTCAACCGACGTCGCTACCGACAACCCATGCGCCGCGTGGCGCTGATACTGATGCAATTTGGTGTTACCGGTGAAATGGTGGCCATCGTAGGCATGCTTTTCGGCATCCTTGCCGGTCTCTCGTTCATGGGCACCCGGGAGCCCAAACTGACGGAACTCTTTTGGGTCCTTGGGACCCTCTTTTGCCTGATCCGCATCGCCTGTATTCGAGTGGACTCCTATCTCAGCAATTTCAGCACGAAACAATCCGTCGAAGAAATCTTCTTCACCGAACTTCCCGAACGCGTTTCAGATGCCGTGACCATTATTGGGTTCGGCTTTGCAGCCCATTCGAGCCCATGGCTGGGGCTGGCATGTGCATTGACCGCCATTTTCTCCGCCTATGTTCGATCCATCGGCTTCATGCGAGGCGCAGGGAAAAAAAAGTCTGCCTCCGGCCCGATGACTCGGGTTCACCGACTCATCCTCATAACCACAACATCAATCCTTATGTCTCTGAACATTCCAGGTGCAGCCTTGCAGACACCGATACCCCAAATCGCTCTTTGGGTGATGCTGATAGGATGTCTCGCGACGATTCTGATCAGGTGGTTCAACATCAAGGAATTTGATGAAACCTAGCACCCAAAAACTAGTTAAGATTACTTAAACAGTTGCTAGACAGTTGCGATTTAAGTCGCTAATTTGGAGCCGGATGCTCACCCAATTGGCTACCAAATTCTTCTCCATTTCAATGGCAGTTGCATGCGTGACGGTATCTGCCAATGCCATCGAGGATTTCAGCCACGTCGTGATCGATCCTGGGCACGGTGGTAAAGACCCCGGCTCGAGCGCCTTCGGCCTTGTCGAAAAAGAGCTCACCCTCGATTTGGCAAAACGCATTGAAAAGATTCTAGTGGGCAAAGGAATTACGACTGAACTCACTCGCCGATCAGACGTGTACATTGAACTGGTTGATCGGGCCGAAAGAGCCAATCGGGCCCCAAAAACCATTTTTGTGAGTCTACACTTCAATGCTCATACAGATCGGAGCATCAGCGGCACAGAGACGTTTTACTGGCCGGGGAGCAGCTCCGGACGCGAACTTGCCAGCTATATTCAAAGTGAATTGGGCCGACGTCTGGTCTCTCGGAACCGTGGATTCAAACCCGAACGGCTCAAAGTGCTCGAAACAACAAAATGCACCGCCGTATTGATCGAATGCGGATTCATCTCGAACCGCTGGGAATCCCAGCGATGTGGAGCGGAGTGGTTCCGCCAAATTCTCGCCGAAGAGATTTCACAGGGAATTCTCCGGTATCGAGGCAAATAAGACCATTTATTGGCACATAAAGATAGCTTTTACGTAACTTCAATGTTTCCCATTACCACTCTATGTGATAAATTCACCACGTAGTTTATGATTTTTCATATTTAACGACGACCAACATGAGTGACCCCATCGCAAACAGAACACTAGAACTGGCATGCACTGTTGGCGCTATGGACGACGCAGTCGAAGCCATCGACGATGGTGCTGACGTCAACTTTCAAAGCGGCTCGCCCCTTTTCTTGGCAATCATCAACCGTCACAGGGATATGATCAACTTGCTCCTCGACCGCGGCGCCGAGGGAGAGTGCTACGTCGCCAAAAAGTTACTCAGTTCCATTAAGACTCGCGAGGACCTGGTTGAAGAACTGATTGCCTGTGCCCCTCACAATCCCAAGGACATCAAAATGGATCAGATCACTGAGATCGATAACGGAATTCGTGACTCCGGCGTCCAGTTTCTTCTCTCAAGCTTAGACTGGGACAAAGCTACCCTCTTTCGCGATTCTCTCGATGCGATCGGAGCTGGAACCAGTCACCGTTGCGTCGCAGAATTTCTTCAATGGGCTCGCAGCGAAAGGGGCACGACTACCAAAGAACTGCCACAGTTCCTCTCCCAATACGACTCCGCCATTGACGAATACCGGGAACGCTACCTTTCTTCCGGCGAAGATCTCGTTGCTCTTGCCAGTAACTTCTTGTCAGATGACGACGCTTCTTCGGATAGCTAGTTAGGGATCACCCTACTCCGCCAACAAGTTGAGGGCGGACGTTCATCGATACCAGTTCTCTTTACTGCCATCCAACTGGCAACAGAGAAGGAGCCTCGCGCTTTAGCAGTATCGATACTCCGGTCCAGGCAAAACGTTCTGCAAGGTCCGGAGTGCTTTGATTCCGGGGAAAAACGGGGGAAACTGCCGTGACTCCTACTTTTTCTTTCTCAGAAAAGTAGGAACATCGAGGTCCTCTCCATCCACAATCGTTGGATCAGACTTGGCAAATCGCCCTTTACCCGCAACGGGCTCAAGCTGCAGCATCTCTTGCTGCTGCTTTGCCTCGTCAGAAGGCTCAGGATCAAGCGTCTCGGGCGGCATTGCTGGCGCCTTCGTTGGTGGAGGCATTGCCGCCTCGCCTCCATCTCCTTGAGACCGAGCTTTAATACGTCCTGTATTGCCGCTCGATACCATTCTGGTTAGCGTAATCTTTTGCTCAGTGTCAGTCACCGCTTCGACACGGTCCACCTCGGCCGCGGCATCGGAATCTTCGCTAGAATCAGAAGTCGCGGAAATTGGTTGGATAGGAGAGACATCATCAGAATCATTGTCCCGAGCCCCTTCAACGGCGCGCGCGATTGGGTTTCTCTGATCGGAGTCGCCATCAACCTCATCCAGGCTGGCTTCGAAATCACCGAGCTTCGGCATGTCACCAGTTGAATAGACAGGGACATCAGCTTCCTCATCGGAATCATCAGAGTCTTCGCTATCGAGGGGCTCAAAGATCGCCTGATCATCTTCTTCTTCTTCTGCATCCGCAGAAGCCTCAGGCTCGCTTGGCTCATCGTCATCAGAGCTAGCATCATCCTGGAGACCGATGATCAATTCTTCTTCCTCCTCCTCCGCAGGCACCACCTCAGCGGCTGCAAGCGGTGAAATAGGCATCGTCGAAGTCGAACCCAAGCTGACAACCGGCGATTCATCCTCTTCCTCTCTGCTAACTATCACAGAAGAGTTACCATCTGGACCCGATATCGAGCTAATAATGGTGACCGAAAGACTGGTACCCAATCTCTTGTCGGTTCCTGTTCCAAATAAAATCTGAGTATCGCTACCGACGTGTTTAGTGACCTCCTCCATGACCAGCTGCACTTCGTAGAGCGTCATCGTATCGCCACCAGCAACCTGAACTAGCACCGCGTTGGCGTCGTTGAGCAATTTTCCACGATCCAACAAAGGACACTTGAGCGCTTGCTCAACGGCTTCGTGAGAACGGTTATCACCTTTTGCCAGTCCGTAGCCAAAGAGACAACGTGAGTCATTTGCATCGAGCGCGGAAAGAAGATCATCCATTCCGATCCGAATGATTCCGGGTCGAAACACAACATTCATCGTCGCACGAATGCTCTGACTGATGATCTTGTCTGCCGCAGCGAAAGCCTGGGTCACACCATCCTTAGGAACGATCAGTTCCCCCATGCGATCATTGTCAAAAGTAATCACCGCATTGGCATATCGAGAAATCGTCTCCAGAGACTCTTTGGCCTGGACGGTTCGACGCTCTCCCTCGAACGAAAATGGCATGGTAGCGAAAACAACCAAAAAGACACCTTCCTCGCGAGTGATGCGACAAACTTCAGGGGCAGCACCAGATCCAGTTCCTCCACCTAAACCAACGCAAAGAAATACTATCCCGCTTCCACGAACAGCCTCTCGGATTTCATCGACCGCTTCGAGAGCGGCTTGCTTGCCTAGTGATGGATCGCCTCCTGTCCCCATTCCTTTCAGAAGAGTCGAACCCAGCTGAATCTTATCGCTGGATACGGAGGTCGAGAGCGCTCGAACATCAGTGTTTAAAGTCAGGAGCTCAGCGTCATCACTGCCCTCCAAAGCCATGCGGTCGAGCACATTCGCGCCGGCACCGCCGACTCCAATTACTTTCACGCCTAATTCCGAATCGGTGGGAATTGCTCCCTGTTCCGCTTGGTTGTACTCAATCATGGGATTTTTAATCTCGTTAACGCAACGAGAATGTCAAACTCTTAGGGATATTGCGAGCATCATTTGCCCCCGCCAAAAATTCGTTCGAAACGCTGACCCAGCTTACTTAAAGCACCTCGCTTAGGTCGTTGCTCATCAAGTAGTTGGGCATATCTTATAAGCCCAACCGGTGTTGCGTATTGAGGATTTTCAAACAATGCAGAAGGCCCCGACATCGCCGCAGAGCCTGCTTTTTGGACCGGAATCCCGAAAATATCGGCAGCAACGTCATCAATCCCAGTCATCAGGCTAGATCCCCCAGTGAGGAAGACACCCTTACCAAGCTTGTTGAGAATCCCCTGCTTTTGAAGCGGTTCCGCGACCACTGACAAGAGCTCCGTCGCTCGAGCATTCATGATCTGGTTCAATAATTCCTGCTCTACGGTTTTGCCGCTTTCCCCTTCGATCGCTATCTCGCCATGGGCAATATTTGAAAGCGAAGCACTTCCATGAGCGACTTTTAACTTTTCTGCCCTCGCCAGAGGAATTTTGAGAACCAATGCGATATCATTCGTGATGTGATCGCCGCCAATCGCGACACAGCCGCTCGCCACCACCGCACCATCCACAAAGCAGATGTAGTCGGTGGTTCCTCCACCTATATCAATGAGGAGTGCGCCTTCATTTTTTGCCTCACGATTCAAGACTACCTGCGCTGCAGCGACCGGGGCGAAGACGATATCTTCGACCTCGAGAGGAACTTCGCGGACACATTTGATGGAATTTTGAATCCGGGTCTTTACCCCATGAATGATGTGATAGTCAGCTTCGAGCTTTTGCCCCAGCATTCCGAGCGGGTTCAATACCTTATCCTGCCCATCAACATAATAATGCTGAATGATAGAATGAATGTACCCGTTCTCTTTCGGAACAGGAACATCTCGGGCAATCTTCTTCACTTCATCGAGATCCTCACCGTTGATCTCCATCTGCTCGTCGGCCACTCGGATAGTGCCACGATTATTTAAACTCTGAATATGGGACCCCGTGACCGAAAGAAAAACCGTATTCACCTCAACGTCACTGCGCTCTTCGGCTCTGGACAGGGCATCGTGTAAACACGTCTGAACCGTCTCAGGATCTACGATCTCCCCCTTTCTAACTCCTGCGGAAGGATGCTGACCCACACCCAAAATCTTAATGGCGCCATCACCGCGAACTTCGCCGACAACCATACACACTTTCGAGGTGCCGATCTCAAGACCAACATAAATATTCGACGCAGCCATTAAATTTTAGCGTTTCTTGATTTCACACTAGCCATTTTTTAAAATAGATCGCAAGTGTTTTTGTTGTTCATCTTCAGTGGATTGCGGCTTATCTGAAACACCGCTTCCAATAGGTTGAGTGATTACTGAAACCGAGGATCCTTCGAGAGGCTCAGCAAAGGTCACCGGAATGTTTTTGCTGACCGCCACATTCACCGTTTCAAGTGGAGCGTTCAAATTCTCTGACTGGCTCAGGATCACACCGAGGTCCCGCAAACCTCTGTCGATTTCGCGAAGGGCAAAAGTCACTTCAAGGCCGTTTCGATACAGACATTGCATGGACCATTCGTTCCGAAGCTTTATCGCGTGAATCGCCAATTCCTCAGTCCCGGGGAATCTTCCCTCGCTCGCAACCAGTTCCAAGGCACCTGACAGCCCCATCACCTCGGGAAGTTCCCCTTCGACAGGATCCTCCATCCGATAGGCTTCGATCACAGGTAGCACTTGAATAGACTCCGTCAGATCCATGCACCTAAAAGGAATGCCGTCCTTGTCCATCAAAAATCCACGTTCCATATCTCCCGGACGAATTCCCAGAGGAGGACACGACAGCCAAGCCACTGGCTTGCGTTCGGTCACGACCACATTCAGCCGATCCGGCATCGCGCGAGAGATCACCGCCGCTTCAACCACCGGAATCTTCTCAAGCCTATCCTTGATCGAACCAAGATCGATCTCCATCAAATTCATTCCGGCTGAAACATTGGCAATTTCTCTCAACCTGATGTGACTGAGGGTGCCATTGGTTTGAATATCCAATTTCTGGAGAACAAATTCCTGATTATTGTAGAAAATAGCCTCGTTTGCCCACTTCAGGCCCAAAGGAATCGATCCGCACAACATGACGATACCAACAGCTCTAATCGCCCAGATAGCTCGACTCTTTTTGCGACGGGAACACTTCGGGCGGAGCTCGGTGTCAGCGTCCAAGGTGATCCAGTCGGTTTCATCCGGTCGACTGCTCCGACGCATGAACCCTGGAATCAAACCGAATTTGCGATGATTGGATCGCCCCATTTTCTTTCGCATTAACTGAAATTAAGCGAAAGTTTAATAATTTTCAAACAAAGACTTGTGTAATTGAGCCCTGCGACGGCCGCGGCCTTAGGCAAAAGACTGCTTTCGGTCATGCCCGGGATGGTGTTTACCTCGAGGACGAAAGGACGATTGTCCTCTTCTCGAAGCAATACATCCACCCTCGAATAGATCTCAATCCCCAACGATTCATGAGCCTTAACTGCCTCGTCCTGAATCTGTTGAGTCAATTTTCTTGGTAAATCCGCGGGACAAAAGTAGTCAGTCCCACCTTCCCCTGTCATCCACGGATACTTGTTCGAAATATCGTAAAATCCTGATCTCGGTTGGATGTGAATGATGGGCAGAGCCTCGTCACCAATTATCCCCACCGTAAGCTCTTTTCCACGAATTAGCTCTTCAACCAGCACATCGGGGCTGTATTTTGCGGCATCAGAGACAGCTGCTCTCCATTCCTCCTCAGTATCCACCAAGTGAACGCCGACACTGGACCCTTCGCGAGGAGGCTTGACCACACAGGGAAGCCCCACCGAACTCATCTGACACGCCCCATCTTCGACCATGATGGTCTCCGATGCAGGGGTGCTGACTCCACCTGCCACAAATGCCTCTTTGCTGAGAATTTTATCAAAGGCAACGGCCGAGCTTTCCCGACGAGCACCGGTGTAAGGCACCCCGCGTCGCTCCAACTCAGCCTGTAGCCCCCCGTCCTCACCGTAAGTCCCGTGAATCACATTAAAGGCAACGTCGACCGCATCGGGCAATTCAAAGTCATCGTCTTTTACATCCACAAAGCTCACTTTGCCCACGCTACCTTCCAACGCATCTGCCACCCCTTTCGCAGACGCCATTGAAACTTCGCGTTCAGACCCAGGCCCACCAGCGAGGACCGCGACGTGCATTTTTTCAAACTCTATCATTTTGCTAAATTGATTCGTCCTGACCGATTATCTGAACCTCAGTTTCCAACTCAATATTCCGAGACTTCCGCGCTTCTGCTTTAATTTCTTCAATGAGATTAATCACATCATTGGCAGAGGCTCCGCCTTCGTTGACAATGAAATTCCCGTGAACACTACTCACCTTGGCGCTGCCCACTCCGGATTCTTTCAATCCTAACTCATCAACCAACTGGCCGGCCCCGATACCTTCCGGGTTTTTAAAGATACAACCCGCACTCGCAGCGACCGGCTGGGATGAGCGGCGCTTCTCTTTCGACGTTTCCATTCTTTCCGCGATATCCTGGTCGGACTTCGGCTCGCCTTTGAACACGGCAGAAACAGCAACGTTGTGAGCAAGCTCCGGGACATGCCTGTAGTGATGCCGAATATCCTCCACCGCCTTCTCTACCACCCTACCCCCTGCGTCGACCATCTTGACGCTGACTACTTGATCAAAAGTCTCGGTGCCCATCGCACCAGCATTCATTCGTAGACTACCTCCTACATTTCCGGGGATCCCTTCCATCCATTCGAATCCACCAATTCCGGCGGATTGGGCCGCCGCAGCCAATGCTTTAAGTTTGACTCCAGCTCCGGCAAAAATCGTATTACCCTCCGTCTGAATTTCGGAAAACTCACCTTTTGACGGATAGATTACGACACCTGAAACTCCTCCATCCCGAACCAATAAATTCGACCCCCTTCCCACCACTCGAAGAGGTGTTCCGTCATCAGCACAATGCTTCACGACTCGTGCCAAGCCCTCAACAGTCGTAGGCTCGACCCAGAACTGAGCAGGACCACCCACTTTCATGGTGGTATGTCGGCGCATGGGCTCATAAAGGCGGACAACTCCCTCAGGTTCACCAAGAATCGCTTTCAACGCGTCCACTGCAGCCAGATCCTTGCTTAACCGCGTCGCCACTTCGTGAATGTTTCCGGCACCGAGAGTCATGACCCAGTCTCCCGGCTTCAGCCGCCCCCCAACAGCGAGATGAAGCGAAGTCAGGTCCGGGTGAAACTGAACCTTATCGACCTCACCATTTTGCTCTACCGCATCAACAATCGTCTGACCTGTGATTCCGGGAATCGGCTTTTCACTTGCCGGGTAGATATCGGAAACCCACAACTCATCAACCCCGTCAAAACACACCCCGAATTCCCTCTGAAGCAACTGCGTCCTCGAAAAACGGTGAGGCTGGAACAAGCAAATGAGACGACCGGCATGTTGGCTCCGGGCAGTCTGAATTGTAGCAGCAATCTCAGTTGGATGATGTCCGTAATCATCAACGATGGTGACCCAGTCGCTGTTTCGTTTCAGTTCAAATCTCCGGCGGGCACCCCGGAACGATCCCAACGCTTCGTCAATTCGGTCGAAACTTACCTCCAGTTCATGAGCCAGAGCAATCGCCGCAAGCGCATTCAACACATTGTGGCGACCCGGAATACCAAGACGCACGCGGCCCAACTCTTCCCCTTGGTGATAGACCGTGAATTCCGTTCCCGCCCCTTTCGGAGCCAGATCTCCAGCGGAAAAATCAAGATCGCGCCGCCATCCATAGCTCACTGAATTGGGACGCGCTCCGCATACCCTTTCAGCATTCTTGTCATCACCGCAGTAGAATATCTTTCCGCTCGTCTGATCACAGAATTGCCCAAAGACCTCGCAAATCTGATCGAGGCCATCGTAAAAATCCAAATGCTCCTCCTCCACGTTCAGGAGAATGGCATGCTCGGGATGGAAGTTTACCAAGGTCCCGTCGCTTTCGTCTCCCTCAGCCACAAAGTGCTCACCGTGTTCGTCCCAATTTGCATTCGTTCCTAGAATAGGAATCTCAGCGCCGACGTAGTGAGACGGAGCCTTTGCCCCGACCTTCAGCACGTGAGCAGCAAGGGCTGAGGTCGTCGTTTTGCCATGCGTGCCAGCAACAACAATGCCCTTCTTACTCGTCATGATGGCAGCTAATGCTTCCGCACGCCTCAACAAGGGAGTCCCCGCCTCCACCGCAGCATCATACGCCGCATTACCTGGTTTGATCGCGCTCGAGTAAACCACCACATCAACCCCATCGACAGCCTCAGCAGAGTGTGGACTGGAAAATTTGAGCCCCATCGCCTCCAGCCGCTTCGTTTCACCCGACGTCACGCGATCCGAGCCCGACACCTGATGCCCAAGTCCCACAAACAGCGAACCCAATCCACTCATTCCAGATCCGGCGACACCAATGAGGTGCACTCGCACCGGCTTCTCTCGATCGCCGAAACGCTCCCCCCACTTCTCACAAACATCTTTCATATCTTCTGTCATCAATCTGCCGGGATCCCCTGCAAAGAAGCGACCACTTCATTGCAAACGCGTTCCGATGCATCGGGAATAGCCAATCGCTTCATGCCTTCCTTCATCGCCTCTAACCGATCGCTATTAGAACAGAGCTCAATAATCTTTCCGGCAAAGTTTTCTTCGTTCAAGTCCTCCTGCAACCATAGCTCGGCTGCCCCCGGCTTCGAAAATATCTCCGCGTTGGTGATTTGATGGTCATCCGCAGAAAACGGATACGGGACCAACACGGAAGGAATTTCATAAAACGCCAATTCCGTCAGAGTTGATGCTCCTGAACGACAAATGGCAAGATCGGCAGCGGCGTAGGCGTTTTGAATGTCCGCGCAAAAATCCTTCAGAACGCCGGCATTCGGCGAAGCCTCATAAGCGGGTTTGACCGTTTCATAGTCAACCGGCCCGCTGATATGCAAAATGCTAATACCCGCCTTCTCAAATTCAGGCAATCCCGCGGCAACCAATTCGTTGAGCCTTCTCGCCCCCTGACTACCGCCCATGACCATCACAGTCTGCCCATCTGGCTTTAATCCGAAATACGATTCCGCCGCCGACCTCTCCGGTCGATTCGCCACAGATGGACGCAGAGGTGTGCCTACGACCTTGGTCCTATTGCCGGCCCCAAAACGGGGGGCACAGACCTCAAACCCGACCAGTATCGTGTGGGCAAATTTCGCGTTCAGGACGTTGGCTCGGCCCGGAATTGAATTCGACTCATGAATAAAAGTCGGCAACTTCAACATCCTTCCAGCGATCAAAGGAGCCGTTGAGGTGAAACCTCCCATCCCAAGAACCGCATCAGCACCAAAGCTCCTGAGGAGTTTTCGGCAGGCGACCAGGCTCTTGAAGAATCGGATAACGAACCCAGGCATCTTCAATGATGCGATCCTCGGCATAGCGATCAGAGGCATTTTCTCGAACCTGAGATGGTCATATCCCTCCGACGCAAGGGCATCGATTTGTTTTTCGGAAATGAGGAGCAGCACTTCGCCTCCGGCCTTCGTCCACGCCTCCGCTACCGCAATACCTGGAAACAGATGTCCCCCTGTACCGCCACAGGCTATCACTAGTCGTCTATTTTCGATCTTCGACATGTTTATCCAGTCAGTATGGAACCGCGCAGCGCATTCGACAGCCAGCCCCGGAGGTATCCCCTCATTCCCTTCAGAAGGGATAAATACTACGGGGCTCAAATACCATTTATTTCACAATTTTCACGCAAATATTCCCATCTCAGCGAAATGGAATCAGGCGATAGGCTCGTGAGGGAAAGTGTGGCGTGAGAACCAAATATCGCCTCCCCCATTTTCGCGACAGGGCAAATCGAGCGGACGCCCAATTTATACAACGACCCTAAGTGCAGCGGGCAAAGCCTTCACCAACTGAGGCGTCTTGGCGACCACATCTCCATCTACCTGAATATCGAGAATCGGATCTGTTTCGATATTGACCGTCTTAACACTCCAATGAGAAACGAGCTGCGAAGCATCCAGGGCAGCCAGTTCGGAATCTTCTTTTCGGATCCTGTCCAGACCCATCATCTTGCTGGCCAGCTGAACGATGCCTTCGATGTTGGCCTTTTTCAGCAGAAACACATCGAGCAGCCCATCATTCACATCGACAGACGGCGCCAAAGTTAACCGGCCGACACCTACCGTACCAGCGTTTGCGACCACACAAGCCACCCCCGACACTGACACCACTTCCTTACCATCAATAGAGAGTTCA